>Ga0123519_10013651_pt1 | contig 11654 bp, 9 predicted proteins | sample YelNatPaOPRAMG02_FD_87396 | JGI IMG/M metagenome (GOLD analysis project Ga0123519, IMG submission 87396) | Hot spring microbial communities from Yellowstone National Park - Yellowstone National Park OP-RAMG-02 (version 2) | ecosystem: Environmental > Aquatic > Thermal springs > Hot (42-90C) ... | reverse complement strand
TTCCAGGACGATGCCGTAATTCTCTTTCCAATGCAGGCGCCAGGCCGGATCCGCCATAATCTCCCGAAAGATCCGGGTGGCCGCTGCCGAGACACGGCCGGCCACCATGCGCACCAGATGCGGGCCGGCATTGTGGATGACGGTGCGCACGAATTCGATCACCTGATCGGTGCGCTCAAACCGCTTCAGCGCTGCTTGCGCGTCCTGAAGTTCCGCCTGGGCGTGCCTTATCTCCGCGACCTCGCGTTCCACGTGTTTCAATTGCTCCCGCAGCACCTTGAGCTCGCCATCCAGTCTGGATGCGTCACGTTGCAGCCCTTCCTCCTTCCGGCGCAATTCCTCCAACGCATTCAGATCGAACCCGGTGGCCAGCTCAGCGCGCTCTTCGGAGGCCTGGCCGTGCTGCGACTCCAGGTTCTGGAGCTCCTGCCCGATGCCTGCGACCCGAGTTTGCCATTCGGGCAACTTCTCAGCCAGGTCTTTGGTCTCCAAAAAGCGCCTGTAGTGCGGTTCCAACTCCGTCATCTTATTGCGCAGCTGCTCCATGCGCGCGTCCAGGTCGGCATACGGACGCAATGCAGCTTCCACTTCAGTGATCTTTGCCCGCAGGCTTTCGATCTCCTGTCGGACGGATATGATCTGCCGGGCGATGGTCTCGCGTTGCTGGGCGATGCCGGAAAGGCGCTGATATTCCCCGCGCGGATCCCCCAGCGCCCCCAGTTCCTTTTCACATTCCTGAAGACGCCCGGGCACCGCTTCGAGCTCCGACAGGCATCGGCGCCATTGGGCTCTTTCCGCGCGCAGCCGGGCCAGCTGCTCCGCCAAATCCCTGCGCGCCCTCTCATTCGGCAGCCGGTGCCACTGCGCCTGCAGCTCCGCACGGCGCCCCTCGTGCTGTCGGATCCTTTCGGACAATTCAGCGATCTGTCGGTGCAGCGCCATGGATTGCGTGTGCATCGCCTCGATCTGAGCCCGGTTTCGCGCCAGCAGCTCGTCTCGATGTTCCGCGGAGAGCGGTTGTTCACATACGGGGCAGATGGCCGCCTCGGCCGTCTCCAGCGCCGTGATCTGTTTTTTCAAGCGCTCGGCTTCAGCTTGCAAGATGCCCTGTTGCTGTTCCACAGTGCTTTTGTCCGTGCGCGCCTGCTCCAGCGCCTGCTCCGCCGTCCGCAGTGCCTCTTCGAGCTGGTGCGCCTTCCTCAGCGCCTCTTTCACCGCCTTGAGGCGCATCCAGTGCTGCGCCACCTCGCCACGCAGCTTCTGCAGCTGCTGTTGCGCGAAGCTCAGCTCGCGCATCTCCTCGCGCAGCCGCTGGATTTGGCCTTCCAGCTCCTCCTGACGAGCGACCAGGGGGCGGAGCGCGTCCATCTTGGCGGCAGCCTGCTCCGCCTCTTGCAGTTGGATTTCCAGCCGCTGCACTTCATTCTGCTTCAGCGCGACGTGATGTTCCAGGTCGCGCTGGCGTTCGCGCAGCGCGTCACGCTGCCTGCGCTCGTCCTCCAACCGGGCCAGGCGCTGTTGCGCTGCCTGGTATGCCTCATAATCCGCACGGCACTCCTCGACCACCTGGGCGGCCTTTTGAGCCCTGTCAAGCTCCGCCTGAGCCATCTGCCGCTGTTCTTGGGCCTTCGTTATGCGGATTTCGACCTGTTTTAATTGGTGTTCCAGGTCATCCAGTTGCTGCTTCAGGGCTTCCAGCGCACCCCGCCGCTTGGTCACAGTCTCCAGTCGGCGGCGGATCGCTTCCAGGCTTTTCTCCGCCTCCGAAATCCTATCCCTCAGCGCATCCGCTTGGTGCTCCAGCTCGGGCAAACGCCTCACCCGTTCTTCCAGCGCGGCGATGCGCGCTCGCACCTCGGCCATACGGTCTCTGAGGTAATTGCGCGCCTCACGCAGCGAGTCATACACCTTCTCAAAGTCGTCCACCTGCAGCAGGCGGTCAAACGTGGATTTCCGTTCCGCGGGTGACTGCAAGAAGGCGGCCGTGAGCAACCCCTGGGGCACGCCGATGGCATCGCGGAACAAGACCGCCGGATCGGCCGTCCCTTCGAGCCCCAGGTGTTCCTTGAGCCAGTCCAACATGTCTTTACGCCCACTCACAATTTTGACCTTGAGCTCGGGATCGTAGACGTAGTACTCAGAAGCCTTGCCAAAACGCCGTACCACCTGATAGGTGCGCTCATCTTTGCCCGAGACAAAGTGGACAGTGACACAGCCGCTTGATTCTCCTTGGCGTATGAAATCGGATTGGCGTAAGGGAGGGTGGTTAAAGAGGGCCGAGCCGATCGCCTCGAGCAATGTGCTCTTGCCGGCGCCGTTCTCACCGCAGATGGCGTTGGTGCCCTCGGCAAACTCAACAGTCTGATCCCGGTAGCTCTTGATGTTCTCCAGTTCCACACGTATGATGCGCATAACCGCAATTCCCTATAGATCTGCAACACCTAGCTGGTGCTCTTCCATCTGGTGCTGCACATATTCCACGATGCTTTGCGGAGAGGATCCTTCCAGCACCATTCGTTTGAGATCAATGGCCAGATGCGCCCACTGCGCCGCCTGTGGCTGATAACGCGCATCCTGCTCGAAGAGCCCCTGAAACACGCGTTGCACGAGCTCTTCGTATGAGGATGTCTCCTCGGCTTCGAAGGTTCCTCGTGCAACGGTACGGTTGGTGACGCGCACGAGCAACGGTTCGACCTGCTGTCCCACAATGGCGCGAACCCGCTCGACGTCAACCCGCTCGGCGGCGAACTGCCAGACGCCCTCCAGGACGACCTCGACCACCGGCTGCGGCGGAGGTGGATGCCCGGTTTGCTTTTCCAGCGCGCCGGCGACCGCCTGATATAGACGGTCCATGTTTTGGAACGGATCAACCTGGAGTCTCACCTGCAGGAATGACCGGCGGGGGTTGCGGATACGACGCGGGCGGTGGATAGGGTCTGCTGCCGTGTCCACGTCAACCAGATAGAAGCCCCGCTCGGGCCATGCCATCTCTTCGATGCTACACGTTTCCGGCGAGCCGGGATTGAAAATCCAGTTTTCGCGCTCATAGGGCTTGTGGATGTGCCCCATCGCCAGGTAGTGCACAAATTCGCGCAGCGGCGTCAGCACGCTTTGTGGCACGGTGGCAAGGTAGTGGGGTAGTATGTCATCTGGGCCAGCATGCAACATCATAATGACATAGTCCACCTGGCTGTGATCCATTTTGGCCAACGCATCCCGTACCATAGGGATCACCTGTTTGGTGGCAGCACCACAATAGTGTGTGCCATAGACCCGCACGACCCCTTTGGGATCACGGCGCGGTCTCAAATCCACGTAAGCTCCAGAAAAACCATCCCATTCTCTTAAAATCGCCCTCCCGTTTTCAAAAGAGGGGCGCAATGCGATCAGATTACCGCGGTCAGCCAGGAAGTCTATCCAGGAGAAGACATCCTCATAGTGGGCACGATCATGGTTGCCTTCTATCGCCAGTACGGGGATCTCGTGTCGTTTCAGCAGATCCAGCATGTTAACCGCTTGAAGCAAGGTGGGGGGATCGATAGTTCTTTTGTGGAATAGATCACCGGCCAGCAACACGAAATCCACTTGCTCTTCGACTGCTTGCCGGACGATGTGTTCAAATGCGCGGCCAAAATCGTTGAACCGCTCCTTGAGGTTATACTGCTGGTAACCCAGATGCACGTCCGAAAGGTGCAGAAACTTGCAGCGCATGAGCCGACCCCCTGATGCTTCTGTGGCGCATGTGATTATACCCTGTTGCATGAGCGCTGTCCAAGAATGCCTGGCCCACCTGTAATAGAACGATACAGCAGGGGACAATTGGCAGTGATGGTCAAGTAATATTTCAGTTTGAGGGTGTTGCAAAAGTTCCCTGGCTGCCCAGATTTTATTAGGAAAATAGGTCGATAAAGTAGGTAGCTAAAAACGTTTTTCAACACCCTTAGATTTGCCTTCGCCACGCTAAAGTGCTATGCTTTCAGAAAAGTTTTGTCATCTGCATTCGGAAAACGCCGGGCCCTTTTGCCGGGTCCCAAACCGGTCTGTGATAAGTGCTGTAGACGCAAAAGAGGTTATCAACGATGATCACTTCCAGAGAACGCATCCACATGGCGCTAGAGCATCGTGAGCCGGATCGGGTCCCCCTTGATCTGGGAAGTACCCCTGTCACCGGGATGCATGTCAGCGCTGTCTATCGATTGCGTCAGGCATTAGGTTTAGATGCCCCGGGTACGCCGGTTAAGGTAATCGAGCCCTACCAGATGTTGGGTGAGATCAAACCTGACCTGATCGAAGCACTCGGCGTAGATGCCGTTCCGTTGTCCAGCCCCAAGACCTTTTTCGGATTCCGCAATGAAAATTGGAAACCCTGGACCACTTTCGACGGCACGCCTGTGCTGGTGCCCGAAGGGTTCAACACCGATCCGGAGCCCAACGGAGACATCCTGCTGTATCCCGAAGGCGATAAATCCGCTCCCCCTAGCGGACGCATGCCGCGCGGCGGCTGGTACTTCGACGCCATCATCCGTCAACCCCCTATTGATGAATCCAAACTGAACGTAGAAGACAATTTGGAAGAGTTCGGCCCGATCTCGGATGAAGATCTGGCCTATTTCGCAGCCGAGGCCGACCGGTTGTATCGGGAGACCGATAAAGCGATTGTAGCTAATTTCGGTGGCACCAGTTTTGGAGATATTGCTCTGGTGCCGGCACCCTGGCTGAAGCATCCGCGCGGCATCCGTGACGTTGAAGAGTGGTATATCAGCACAATCACGCGGCGAGACTACATCTACCGTGTGTTCGAGCGACAGTGCGAAATCGCGTTGGCCAACCTGGAGCGTCTTCACCAAGTGGTAGGAGATAAGGTATCAGTCATCTTCGTGACCGGTACCGACTTCGGGGCGCAAAACGGCCCGTTTATCTCTCCCAAAGTGTACCGCGAGCTGTACGCGCCCTTCCACCGTCAGGTCAATGATTGGGTACACCGCAACACGTCGTGGAAGACTTTTATCCATTCGTGTGGTGCCGTCGGACCTCTGATCGAGGATTTCATTGCGGTGGGATTCGAGATCCTGAACCCCGTGCAAACCTCCGCAGCCGGCATGGTGCCCAGCGAGCTCAAGCAACACTACGGCGATCGCATCACCTTTTGGGGCGGCGGCGTGGACACCCAGCGCACGCTCCCCTTTGGGACTCCGGATGAGGTGCGGGAACAGGTGCGTGAGCGCATCCGCATCTTTGGCAAAGGTGGTGGCTTCGTGTTCAACACTGTGCACAACGTGCAGGGTAATGTCCCCATTGAGAATCTGCTTGCCATGTACGAGGCAGTGCGTGAATACGGTAAGTACGCGTGATATTTCCTGCCTATCCCTGCCGTGGCGCTGTGATTTGCGATCTTATTGCGATGCGAAAGGGGGTGGTTGCACTGTAAAGCGCGTAGCACAACCAGATGATCTATGTGAAGCAAAAAAAGGGTGAGATGCTGAGCGCTCCGCTCGACATTTAGCTCAGCGACATGTGTAGTCAATCTACATAAGGAGGGATTGTAATGAACCGCAGAGATTTGCTCAAGTTGATGGCAGTCGGTGCTGGTGCAGCGGCATTTGCACCTATGTTCGCCGGAATGCCTTCCCCAGCATTTGCACAGCGCAAGAAGCGCAAGGTTATATTCGTCACGCATGACCTCAACCCCTTCTTCGTCCCCGCTATTGTTGGCCTAAAGGATTTCGGTTCACTGGCCGGCTGGGATACCGACTTCATCGGACCACCAGTGCACGATACCCAGAAGACGGTTGAGCTCCAGTACAATGCTATTGCTGCCAAGCCGGATGCCGTCGGTTTTACAGCGGTGGATAGCGAGGCCTTCATTGACCCGATTAAAGCCGCCCAGGAAGCCGGCATATTTGTGGTATTGTTTAACACTCGCGCTCCGGGCGTGAAGGAAGCCACCGGTTGTGCCTACGTCGGTCAGGACTTCATTGTGGCGGGCAATGTCGCCGGTTATGAAATTTGCAAATACATCACCAAGAAGACCGGCCGCAAAGAGGGCAAAATCATCATGCCCATCATCGCACCTGGCCACTTTGCCCTCGAGACGCGCAATCTAGGTGGCACCCAAGGTGTCGAGCGCTATAACAAGGAATTCGGCACTAACTTCACCACCGAGCCGCTGGCCGTCACCACCAACGAGTCGGAGGCGGTTGCCAAGTTTGAGGCCAAGTGGGCCGCCGAGAGCGATCAGATTGTTGGGTGGCTAGCCTCCGACTTCACCCACGGATTCCTCGGGCATATGGCCGTGGACAAGGGCCTGGTGGGCAAGTTCGCCGTAGGTGGCTACGACTTGGTGGACTTCGTCCTGGATGGTATCAAGAACGGTTCGGTGGACTTCACAATTGGCCAGAACCCCTATGCCCAGGGCTTCCTGACCTCAGCGCTTATCTATCAGGGACTCGAGGTTGGCTATCCCGCCAGCGACATTGATACCGGCGCCGAGCTGGTGGACGCTACCAACATTGACAAAGTGATGGCCCGCGAGCAACTCTGGAAAGAGAAGGGCAAGGAGTTTGGTCTTAGCTAGTAAGTGAGGGCCTCTCCCGATCTGGACCCCCTTCCCCTGATGGATCTGGAAAGGGGAAGGGGGTTCTGCTCTGCAGCGTGAAAGGGTTTAACATGATTGTGAGGTGCATAGATTATGGAACGACAGGAAACTCTTCCCTTGGCAACGAGCACCGCAGCGTCTACGGCGGTCGGCGAACGTCCCCTCGTTGAGCTACGTGGCATCAGCAAGGCATTTGGTCATGTGCAGGCACTGCAGCGAGTGGACTTTTGCGTCTTTCCAGGTGAGGTAGTGGGACTGGTCGGAGATAACGGTGCAGGCAAATCCACCTTGATTAAAATCATATCTGGGGCATATCAGCCGGATGGCGGTACGATCCTGATAGACGGCACACCAGTCACCTTTCATAGTCCGCGCGATGCTATGATGATGGGCATTGCCACCGTTTATCAGAACTTAGCCCTGGTGGACCAACGCGATGTCGCAGCGAACATCTTCTTGGGACGCGAGCCCGCCAAAGGGCTTGTCATCGATCGGCGTCGCATGGTAGCAGAATCGGTGCAAGTGCTGCAACAGCTGCGAAGCGACATCCCATCAGTTGACGTGCCGGTGGGTTTGCTGTCGGGTGGTCAGCGCCAAGCGGTAGCCATCGCGCGTGCTGTGCATCAGGCAGCAGCACGGCTGGTTATTTTGGATGAGCCTGTGGCAGCGCTGGGCATTGAGGAATCACGCAAAGTGTTGCGCCTTATTAAACAGCTGAAAGCGCAGGGACGTGCCGTTATTGTTATCAGTCATAACTTGGAACATGTGTTCTCTGTAGCTGACCGCATTGTTGTATTGCGCCGTGGGCGACTGGCAGGTGTGAGACGTCGGGAAGACGCCAGTGCGGCAGAGATCGTCCGGCTTATCGTGGGCGCGGAACACCTCTAAACTTGAAAAGGGAAGGAGCACCGGTACAGATATGCAACAGGATTCTTCGCGACCGCAAAACCTTCGGCAAGAAGCACCTGGATGCGGTACCAATGGCGTGGATGCCATTCTAGACGAGCTGGAGAGCACAGGCACTCCTGAGCTGCTGACCCGTGCTGGACCAAGAGGCTTACGTGGTTCATTGCAAGCTTTGCTGCGTATGCGCGAGTTTAGTGTTCTGAGCGCCACTATCCTTCTCTTCATTGCGTTATCTCTGGCGACACCTCTCTTCCCTCAGCTGGATAATATCCTACTGGTAGCACGTCAGATCTCCATCCTAGCAATCATTGCTACTGGTGTGACATTCCTTTTCATTTCGGGTGAGATCGATCTGTCCATTGGCTCCATCTACGGGTTCTTAGGTATCATACTGGCTTCGCTCATCGCTAAACTTGAGTTGAACCCTTGGTTGGCTCTCCTGGTCGTTGTGATTCTCGGAGCAGCTATTGGCCTCATCAATGGCACCGTGACTACCCGTTTCGGCATCCCTTCATTCATCGTTACGCTCGGCATGTTGAGCATCCTGCGCGGCGGGGCGCTGCTCGCCAGCGGAGGCTGGCCCGTGATGATCAAGCTACCTCGCGATGATCCCTTCCTCAACATCACCTCCGGTCACGTCGGTGGCCTGGTACCTACTCAGGTGTTCTGGATGATCGGCATCATGGTGATCGGTGGTTTTGTCCTGAGCAAGACGCGTTTTGGATCGCACGTGTATGCCACCGGAGGCAACCAGGAAGCGGCCATCTTGGCCGGTATCAACACCAAATGGGTAAAGACAATCAATTTTATGATCACCGGTGCGCTGTGCGGGGTCGCTACTGCTTTGCTCCTGGGGCAGCACCGTAATGCGTTTCCATTGACGGGCACTGGCTATGAGCTGGACATCATTGCCGCGGTGGTGATTGGTGGCACGCCACTCTCCGGTGGTGCGGGTAGCATCTTGGGCACCTTCCTTGGCGCAGCTGTGCTGGGCATGATCACCAATGGCCTGGTGCTCTTAGGAGCAAGCGCTTACTTCGAGCCGGTTGCGAAAGGTTCCATCATTGTGGCTGCTATCTTGGTGGACACCCTGATCCGCAGGCGACGGGTGTGAAAAAGTGCCCAAAACGAGAATAATCGATCCATGTACCCGGAAGATCGTGTCCTGGTTGCGGTGGTTCCCCATAAGCGCGACTGGAAAATCATACAATCTGAGCGGTGGTATCGGGTGCCGGTCAAACATGCACCACCCGGCACCCCCGATTTTGATTGGCTGGCGTTTTATTTCACCCAAGCTTTTGGGCAAGATCGCTGGGCGATCCACTACTATTGTGCTGTCCTCGGACACGAGCTGGTCACACGCCGCGACTTGATCCCTTCCGAACTCGACCATCCCCGTGCCTGCGATTGGTATTACAAGCTTCAGCTGGGGCCATTGCAATACAAAATACCCCCTATTGTCAGTCCACGTTGGCGCCGTGTCACTTTCATAGTCACTACTGGCGACCGCTTTATGAACGCTACGGAGGTTGGGGATCTGTTCGATCCTGCCAGCCCTCTAGGAAGGCAGTACGTCACGCTGAAGGAGATATAACGTCACACCTCAAATTATAGAGGTCGGTTCTACTACCCACACGCCTCAGCCGATGCGCAATACCTTGGCACCTCGTGCCCCTTTCGTTTTGATCTCCACAAGGGCACGATTAGCTTCCACAAAGGGATGCTCTTGGACTTCTGGTCGGAGCCCTATCTCTGCTGCTACATTCAGGAACTCTCGCACATCGCGCCGTGCCACATTGGCGACACTTTTGATTTCTTTTTCCATCCATAGATGGGTAGGATAATCGATCCGTAGCAGGTAATCCTTGTCTACATCTTCCTTGCGGATAGCGTTGATCACCAGGCGTCCCCCTGGACTCAAGTTCTTCAGAGCCTCTACGACCGGCCTCCATACAGGCGTTGTATCGATAATGGCATTCAATTGCACCGGCGAGATGTCGCCAATGTCGCCCGCCCAGACGGCACCCAGCTCCAAGGCAAACACACGTTCACTTTGCGCCCTGGCAAATACATACACGGGTGTATTCGGATACATGTATCGCACCATCTTGAGCACTTGATGTCCTGAGGCACCGAACCCGACCAATCCCAAGCTTTGGCCATCCTGCAAGTTGCACAGGCGCAGCGAACGATAACCGATCGCGCCGGCACACAACAAAGGTGCCGCTTCTGTGTCCGAGAATACGTCCGGGATCCGATAGACAAATCCCTCAGGCGCGACCATGTACTCGGCATACCCTCCATCCACATCTCGGCCCGTTGCCTTAAAATCAGGGCACAAATTCTCGTTGCCACTTGCGCAGAATGGGCAGCGTCCGCAAGCGGAGTAAATCCACGCCACTCCTACACGCTCCCCCACGGCGAACAGATGGGCATCTGGACCCCTTTCCACTACTAGCCCGACTACCTGATGACCTAGCACAACCGGCAGGTGCGGCGGAGGTGTACGGCCTTCGATCTCATCCAGTTCCGTGTGACACACCCCGCACGTTAAGACACGAAGCAAGACCTCATCCGTGCCCGGTGTGGGGGTGGGAAGGTCAACCATACGCAGAGGACTACTTCCCTCGCCCACCTTGGAAATCTGTTCCAAAACCCAAGCTTTCATCGCAGTATCCTCTCTATCAGGTTATAAGGCCAAAAAGAATGTTATTCCCCGATCAATGCGCGTGTGATAAACAAAACGTTCGCCGGGCGCTCTGCCAATCGGCGCATGAAATAAGGATACCACTGCGTTCCATACGGCACATAAATACGCACACGATATCCATCCATGGCGAGGCGTCGCTGCCAATCTCGCCGCACTCCATATAACATTTGGAACTCGAAGCGTTCCTTTCCGATATTTCGCCGAACAGCCTCGCGTTCCGCCTGTAGTATAAGATTATGATCATGCGTTGCCAGCGCAGGGTAGAAACCATTCTGGAGTGCTTGTTCGCTCAACATCATTTGCATCAGGCGCGCATAGCTGGCATCCACGTCCCCTTTGCTGCGCCACACAATGGTGGACGGTTCGTCGTAGGCACCCTTGCATAGACGCACACTGCCACCCCGCGTGATCAGCTGCTTCAGATCCTCCTCGGTGCGATAGAGATACGCCTGCAGGGCCACCCGCAGATTGCGATGATGATCCAGCAGCCGGTGAACGATGTTCAGAGTGGCCTGCGTGTAGGCGGATCCCTCCATGTCCACCTCAACCGTCAGGCCGAATTGCTGGGCCGTGAGCACAATTGCACGGAGCTGATCATAGCAGAAATCCTCGCCGAAATCGAGGCCTAAATGGGTCGGTTTGACCGAGATCGAGGATTGGAGAGATTCCTGGGCAATGCGTTGGACGAGCTGTTGATACTCTTCGGTGGCACGTCGAGCGTCTTGCTCACCGGCCACGTTCTCCCCCAGATGGTCCAACGTGGCCAGGATGCCGCTCCGGTTCAGATCCTTGACCACCGCAACAGCCTCGTCCAACGTTTCACCAGCGATAAACCGTCGCGCCAGCTTGCGCATCGGGCCATAACGGATAACCAGCTGGCGGGCACGCGCGCTCTGGGACAGTGCAATGAAGACAGGACGCAACGGGTTCATGGTGTCTCTCGCACAACGGAGGTTATCACCTCTTCTGAAATCAGGAAGACGGGGTCGGCGATCATCTTCAGCCACTCACGAAGCTTCGCCTGGTACTCCGGGTCATAAAAGAAGGCGCGCAGAGTCTCCATATCGAGGAAATATGCCTCGGTCATATAGCGATAAGGGGATGTCGGTTGCTGCCAGGCTTCCTGGATGATGTAGAAATCGGTCTTGATGAGACCCGGGATCGCCAGGTTATCCTGTTGATGCTCTGTGGTGCGCCAGCGCAGAAACGCCTCATGGTCGGCGCCTGGGGGCAGGTTGTACATTACGGTGAGCTTGACCATTGTGTCGTTCTCCTCATTTGTGCCTGACGTTGTTCGAAGGGCGAGGACACCGTCGCGAGCGCCTACGCCTTCACCACCAATCGGCGATCGAAACCGGTCAAAGTACGGGCGCCCGAAGCGGTGACCACCACGATGTCCTCGATGCGGATGCCAAATTCTCCGGGAAAGTACACACCGGGCTC
>Ga0123519_10013650_pt1 | contig 11654 bp, 9 predicted proteins | sample YelNatPaOPRAMG02_FD_87396 | JGI IMG/M metagenome (GOLD analysis project Ga0123519, IMG submission 87396) | Hot spring microbial communities from Yellowstone National Park - Yellowstone National Park OP-RAMG-02 (version 2) | ecosystem: Environmental > Aquatic > Thermal springs > Hot (42-90C) ... | reverse complement strand
TGCGATTTGCCCATGTGTACAAACAGTTTCGTGGAGTTTGAAGTGTATGTCGCTTGGTAAAAATTTAGAAAAAGGTGGGTTGAGTGGTGATTTTAGATTGGTGTCATGAATCCGCGTCTTATTGTCGTGAAGCTTGTGCGCGCAGTTGAAGCATTGGCCCCCTAGGCTCATGCTTATTACGTCTATGTCTACTCCCTGCAGCTTCAGGTCTATGACGTGTTCGATTGCGTTTAGGACTAGATTCTGGTATCCCGCTGCCTGTGTGGTCGTGTATGGGGTTATTCCAAAGAGGTAGAGGATTTTGTATTCTGGGTATCCGTAAGGCTCCGCTGATGGTAGCGGTGTGCCCGTATATCTTTCAACGGTTTGAGTGCGCGGTTTTCTGGGAGTAGTATTGCTGCGTGCGCATAATCGTAGTGATGTTCGTAAGGCTGATAAGATGCACGCGTAATAAAGTTAAAGTTAATGTTTATCTTTAACCTTTGAGTAGAGTATGCTTCAAAAGTGACATATGTCTTGGGTAGTTTAATTTGAGCGGGGGAAGGTTATAAGTTGCGTATTATGGTGAGAAGGGTCTTAAAGGAAATTTTAGTTTCTTTAATGTGGAGCTTCATTGCGGCTTCTATAATTACGCCTCGGATATATTTAAGGATAGAATACTCGTTAACCCACAGTGGAACGGAACCTTACATGCTTCCCATCCTGGACTGGCCTCAGTACATGGTTTTGTGTTTTGCATCATTTTTAATGGGTTTCCTTATTGGTGATTTCGCAGTGTTTCTTGTGATGTATTTGCTAGGGGTGATTCTTTCTTGCATTATAATGTATGTTTTAATTTGTTTGCCGGTTTACCTTAACATTTTGACAAGTGAATACTTTTTGTACTACGGATTTTCGCAGGTCGCATTGAATTACGTGGCAAAAAGCTGGATCATAGCCCCTTTTATCATTTTTCTTTTTGTGGGAGTTTTCGGTGTTTTCTCTAGAGAATTTAGTTAGATTAGTTGTCATCTGGCAAATACCTTTGACATTGCCTGTAGATACTTGATGATCTCCAAAATTATATAGCCGGTTGACGATATCGCCAAGAAGCTATAAAGTATTGCCGCGATCCTCTCTCGGTTCATTTTTACTCGCCATTATTTGGAAAAGGATAATTAGAAGTGGATTATTAAATATTTTGGATGGTTCTATGAAAAGAAGCAGACGCTGGAAACTCTTTGCTTTCGGGTTAATTCTTACAATAGCTGGATTCTTGTGTCTAGGTAATTATAATACTCCCGTAATTAGGGAAAGTGTTATTGAAGTAAACGCGACGGATAATTCCAGCAAAGCTGGCAGTTATTTATGGAATGTGACAGCCTCGTTTGCTAAGGGAGATATTATCTGTGGTTTGGTTTTAGAACCACAATATAAAGAACCAGGATGGTTTCAATGTCTTGAACCAACGGGAGATGTGCCACCTTATGGATACGTTGAGTATCCTCATATTTTCGTTCGTCTCTATCTTTACAACGAGCGTGGGGATTTAGTCTACCCATTTATTGAAATGGTTTGGGTTAATAACCCAGAGGCAAAAGAACCAGTTAAATCCCATTTTTACATATACAACATGACTTACATGGATAATGAAAATTCCACGAATCAATATTCTCCTGTTGACGTTGTTCCGGGCACCAGTTGGATTGTGTTAACTCCTGAAGGGGCGCCGAATAATGCTACTTACACTCTTAAGGTTTCAGCTTTTGGCGCAACAATCCCCCCAGTTGATGACCCGCCTGTACGTATTGCCTTAGGTAAAAAATTGGGTACATCTGACTATCCTTATACTTTTCTCTTGCCTATAGGCATATGCTTAGTCGCAAGCGGAGGGGTTTCTATTCTTATCGCAGGATTTCCACGAATAATAGAAAGACGAAGTAAGCGAACTATTAAAAGCAAAAAAAGCAGATGAAGAAAGCAAACGAAGCATTCATGGCGCTTTTAGTTTGTCTCCCCCCTCAAAAACTGAACTACTAACTTTCTTCTACTTAGGGCTGAAGAAAATTTAACGAAACACATATAAATTCTTTTCACTACCTTTTCCCCCTTGGTGGGGAACAATCTATGAAGAAAGTCGGTTTTGATTCTATGTTGTTCACGTCGCTACTATTGTCGCTATTGCTGCTATTTATAGTTCAGTCCTTCATGGCTAATGTTGCATTTTGCCAGACCTACGATGTTAACGGTGACGGAAAAGTTGACATCTTGGACATTTTAGTGTGGGCAAATGCGTTCGGAACCGTTAATGGGGAAGAAGGCTTTAATCCGGCTGTTGATGTCAACAGTGACAATGTAATAGACATCATGGATGCTGTGCTGATATCGTTGCACTTTGGCGAGTAGAAAGTCCAGTCTTGAACACAGTTTCTTCCAATTTCCATTTTTATTTCCACATAAGTGGCGAAAAAAATGGGGGAATGAAAGTTCTTATGGCGTTACTTGTATTTTTTGGATTTAACGAGCACCGCGGCGATTGTTGCCACGGCGATTATTAGTATCAATGGTACAAGTGTCGGGAATTCCGGTATTACATGATAGACGTAGTACGCGCCTGCGTTGTCGTTTACAGCCATGTTTTCAGCTTCATCGTAAGCTACGATCTTGTATTGCACATACGTACCATAAACGTTAGGCGGTATTGTAGCGTTGTAGATGTCATCACTGAGTAGAGTCATCAGTATCGGGTTCCATGTCATTGCGTTGTCTGTACTATAGTAGAGTGTGACGTTTTTTACCGAGCTACCAGTGTCGGTCACAGTCGCATTCACATTTACATAGTCCGTCGGTTGAACATTATCTGCTGGAGGATCTTGCACCACATTTGTTATTTCCGGTGGCGTGGCATCTACAACCATGGTTTTACCAATAGCTACGTTTTGTATTTGGTTAGCATTTTTGTCTCCAAGCTTTACGTTTACATCAGGCATCGATGGAAGCAAATCTTCAAATGTTAGGTTGACAGTGCCATAATTTGTAACGTTGAAGGTTATGGTTACTAGCGTTCCATTCCCGTCTACACCAGCAGGGGCGCCAACTAGAGCGTCGGCAATCCAAACTAAGCCGTGAGTAGCATTATAGTTGTTGTTACTTTTATCGATGGGAAAAGTCATGTATCCGCTGCTCTCTAGAAAATGACCAGCAACGGTGTATGCTGTGTAGTTCAATATACTATTGTTGAAGTAAAGTTTAAATTCCCAACCGTATAGCCCAGCAACATCTGAAATGTTTACGTTAACGTTAAGAGTCCCTAACGTTTTTACGTAATTCGGAGCATCAATAAAAACTGTTGCCGGGTCTATGTCTCCTTTTACGATTCCAGCAAATGGTAGCAACATTACTAATAGCGCCAGTGCCATTGTAGTTAGCATTAATTCTATTTTCATTCAGACCCTTCCTTTGTTAGTTATTTACTCTTGATATTTAGGTTTTATGTGTTTTGCTTATTTTTTAAATTTATGCTTTGCGGTGAAAAGTTGGTGAAAGTTTTAGTAATGTTCACCGAAATGTAGGCCTATTAGAATTAAGTCAAACACATCTATTGTTCCATCGTGGTTTATGTCTGCCCTTTCGTTGTATTCAAGGTCTCCCCTATTTGAGGCGAAGGAGATGGCGGCGAGGGTTATGTCGTAGATGTCAACTATTCCATCCCCGTTTACATCTCCTATCAATGTGATCTTTATGATGCCGTCTGTAAATGTGTTGTCGTTAATGTTCCTCTCATATGGTACTGGTGCAGCATATGCTGTTATTGATTCGTTGTATGATGGGGAAAATCCCGTTGTATTCCAAATGTAGCTTGCTGATTGTTCAGCTTGAGGCGGGAGGTCTTGTATTGTAATGTTAGCTATAAAATGGTTATTGTATGTGAGCATCACCGTAAATGACTCTGTTAGGTTTCCCTTGTTTTCCACTTTTACTGTGACGTTTACCAATTCTCCTGGATACACTTCTGTCTTGTCGACTGTTAAGTCAATTACCGCTACATCTCGTATTACGATGTATATTAATCCATCCTGTGTTGTATGGATGATATTGTTTCCTTGCGAATCCGCCATTGAAGTATCATGGAAGTGTAGCGGTGATACACCCATTCCTGAAACTTGGAAGAATATTTTCGCAACTTCGAATGGTGTGAAGCTTGTTATTGGTTCCGCTGGGCTGTGGTAGTTAATTTCAACGGATATTTCGCCTGTGTTGTCGTCCCACGAAACTTTGGAGTCAAAGTTAAACTCGTTTTGGTATGGCGTTATCAGCACACCTAGGCAGTTTAGAATGCCTTTTTCGTATGTCAAGTTGAATTTAAAGCTGTAGAGGTCCGCGACTTCTGCTATCTTCACGGTCACGTTTACTATCGCTCCAGGAGTTAGTGTTGGGTCGAATATTTCCTGCGGATCTATGAAGATCTTCGCCATCAACATGTTATTAAAGTAACCGTTGGAGCATGTATGTGTGAGCGGTTGCCCTGTCGGATCGGCCAGTTTTGTGTCTGCCAGTGTGAGGTTGGTTTCTCCAACTCCTTCAACGTGGAAGGTTATGGTAGCCAGTATCCCGCTGCCAAAAGCGCCTGTGGGTGATGTTAGTGTTTCGCTTAGCCAGACTACGCCGTGGGTTGCGTTGTAGTTGTCTGTTAGTTGCGTGATCTGCTGGTTTGTTGATCCTAACGATTGTAGGAATGAGCCAAACTCCACATTTGAAACATTAAGTATGTCGTGATCGTAGTAGAGTTTAAGTTCCCAACCGTTCACGTTTACCGCGTCGGTGATAAGTATATTTATCGAAAAGTTGTAGCTTGGCTCTAATGATGCATTAATTATTTTTTCAGGCGATATTGAAATTTTCGCATTGGAAACCACGTTGCTGAAGTAGCCATCTTGAGCTTCATGGGTTATCACTTCACCTGTTTTTGTTCCCATCTTCGTGTCGGTTAAGTCCAGTTTTGTGCTTCCCATCTGGTTTACCTGAAACGTTATTGATGCGATGGTGCCGCTTCCATTTACTCCCGCTGGAGCTCCTAGAAGGCTGTCTCCAAGCCATACTAATCCGTGGGTTGCATTGTAGTTCTGGTTGCTTTTGTCTATGGTGAACGTTGTTCCGCCTGTTTCTAAGAACGGGCCGAACTTTGTTGATGTCAGATTTAAAATTGCGTTAAGGTAGTATAGTTTGAATTCCCATCCGTATAGTCCGTCGACATCCTTCACTGTTATGTTAATTTTGAAGGTTTTTGAGGGTGTTAGAGTTGGATCTACTATTGTTTGGGGTTCCACCGCCATTATCGTTGTTTGTGCATAAGTGTCTTTAATCAGCATTGTTGTGCTTGTTATTAGTGGAAATGTTATACATAAGAGTAGAAGTATTGTTTTTCCCTTCAATCCTGTTCTCCTCCTTAATATTGTATTTGGTTTTGTGTAATATAATTTTTGTGGAGAATAGATTGCTTATTTAGGTAGATTTCCACCCGAAGGATGAGGCTACGAGGATTAAGTCATAAATGTCTATTGTTTTGTCACCGTTGATGTCAGCTATCGGGTTCCAGTTTTGACTTCCTTCGCTGCTGCCATAAGCGGCTGAAACTATTATTAAGTCGTAGATGTCCACTGTTCCATCATTGTTGAGGTCTGGCACTCTTATTTTGAAGTTCAGCTGAGTGGTGGTTGTTGAATATTGATAGATTGAAGTTGCGCGGACTGTGTAGTTGCCGGAGGGGCTGTTCGTCGGCATTGAAAAGTTTAGGTAGAAGTATCCATCTTTGTAGGTGGATGTCGTTATCGTGCTTATCTCTGATGTGGCTATTTGGAATGTGGCTTTTGCTTCTGGGCAGTGTGGCACACCATTGTTTTTAGGCTCGTCTGTTAATGCTACAGCGTATGCAACTGCTGTTCCGCTTGGGAATTCCCATGATATTGGGTATCCTGTTACAATGAATTTTGTTTCACCGGGTTCTATTCCGCCTGTGCTTGAAGAGACGTCCCATGGTTTACCGTACTTGTCGTAGATGTTCACAGCGAAGTAGAGGCTATGCCTGATTAAGTCGTTGTTTACTACGTAGGCGGTTAGGTAGAGGAATGTTCCCTTATTAAATGTCGTTTTTGGGTTTCCAAGGGAGTCGCTTGGGTAAAACTGTGTTATTCTTACAGGATAGTTTTCTTGAGAAACTGGACCAGTACTTGCCACTCGTATCGTTAGTGTCTTATTTTCTGGGCTTATTATTTGCAGCGCGACTATTCCGTCGTAAACGCTTTGCCCTAAATGTGTAAGGTTTCCGTAGAGTTTAATTTCATCGTTTAGGTAGTATTCTTGTTTGGAAGAGTAAATACTTATAATTAAGAATTGAGAATACGCCTTTGGGATAAGAGAGCCTATTAGCGTCACGGATAAGAAGAATGCGAACGCTAAGGCAGTTAAATTTTTTTCTCTATCATGTTCTAACATGATCGTTTACTCCATCTTTTGACGCTGTTGAAACATAAAAAAAGGGGGGGCATTTAGGTTTTTATGGAACGAATTTCAGCGTAAACGTTTGCACATGCTCTGGTCCGTAGCATACGCCGCATTCTGATGGCGAAGCGCCTGTGAAGAGGTTGATGTACACTGTTCCTTGTCCAACGTGAGCCCATGGAGCAAGCGGTAATGTGTAAGTGAACGGTTCAGTGGAGACACCTGGAGTAACTGTTTCCACCCTTCCATATGAAGCTATTGGCATGCCGACATCATCGTATATTGTTATTGACACGAACACGTCCCTATTAATAGTGCCTATGTTGTTAAGCCACACTGTAACATTAACATCTTCGCCTCTGTAAGCTGGATCTGTAGTTACAGAGCTGTTGACGGTTACTATGTAGCCAACGACGAATGTTACCGTGTCGTTCACGCTAACTTCAGCTACGCTTGATTTGGCTAAGGCTGTCCATGTGCCGAAGTAATCTTCCCACCATGGGATCCTAATGCTTATGGTTGCTATTCCCGACTCGTTGGTGAACGATTGCCTATAGTATACTTCACCGTTCGGAGCGTTGATTTGCCAAGCAACTTCCTTAAATTGTACTGGTGCCTGACTGTAAGTCAGCTTTGCGTAGAGGGTTATGTTTTCTTGGGGTGCTATGGCATCTGCGTCGGCAGGGTTCAGATCTACTCCCGTTTCCCCAGTGTTTGTTGTGTAGTAGCCTGGCCACCTGAAACTTTCTGTGTAAATGTCGATGACCGCGCCTGCTGGCTTTGACATTGGGCTGTAGTACATTCCTTGCGATACGTTGCCGACGCTGATTGGAGCCATTTGCGATGATACAAGCTTTATGTCGAATATGTTAAGTGGACAACTAGCCTGTTTCGGATATGCTTCTTCGTAGATTATTTTGAATGTTACAACGGCTAACGTGCCTGTACCATAGGGTTGCTGGTTTCCTGTGCCCAAGAAGAGTTCAGCCATAACAACGTAGTTGTATTCTGGGCGGTCCCTGTAGGTGAAGAATGTTCCATACGGTCCTTGGAACGGTGTGAGGAACCCTCCTGACGCGACGTTTGTTACTTCAAGTAGTGTTGAATTGTATCCAAGCTTAACCTCCCATCCGTAGAGGTCCCAAGCGCTTGCCAAACCGATGATGGTGATGTTCACTTGGAACGTGTCGTTAACTTTCAAACCTAATGGTATAGCATTAATTTCTGGTGGAGTTACGCTAAGATTTGGGGGTATTGGAAGACTCGTGTTTATCTCGTAGAGACCATCGTAGGCCACGTGTAAAATTGGGTTAGCTTGCGGGTCACCAAGTTTAGTGTCTACAAGATCCAAGGGACATGACATGTTCGATTCAGGATAGTAGGGTTGGTAGGCAATCTGGAATGTTATGTCAAGAACTTTCATTGAACCCGTGTATGGCGTGGCTGGCGCTAAGCCGCTGGCTCCAAACCAGTATTGTCCAGCAATTGCTTGGTCTTTTGCTACGAAGTTAGGTGTCCATGGAAGGTAGTATGTGTGGCTTACATGCTTGATCAGCGTGTCGTTCCATCGAAGTTTATACTCGAAGCCGTAAAGGTCGGCTGTAACGTTAATCCAGACGCTCACAGTGAAAGTGTCACCAGCCGTTTTGCCGTTCTCTGTGGCGTTGTAGACCTGCGGTTCAACCCATATGGCGTTTGCAGGAAAATCTGCTCTTGCTGGAAAGACAGCGAATATTCCGAGGAGCAACATCAACAATAGAGATGATACACCAATCTTTTTCAGCTGCATTTTCTCCCTTCTCCTTACTTTTCACTCGTATAATTATTCCACACAGGTAGATAAAAAACTTTCTGGAATAATCTTCTATAAAGCTGGGAAGTTACCGTGCTATGTTAGGTGATGGGACAAACCATACTAAACTAAACACTCTCAGGCATGGATCTTCCTGCGTTTTAAGTAAAGCAAAGCCGCTGCAGCAACAACTATTAAAACAGCTGCTAAAGCAAATGTGACCTCATAGGGTAGTCCGTAAGAAGACTCAGTGACGTTCAGAGTCTTCGTGTAAACGTTGTTCTCCAAAATCTTTTCGTCTGCAAGGGCTGGGATTGTGAAGTTCAAAAGGTAACTTTTAACATCACGAAAAGTGAAGGGCAGGAAATAAATGTCGCCTGTATCCGCAGCTAAAGTTATATTTTCAATTTTCTTAACCAAGTTTCCATCAACGTATATGAGCAGATCAAAATTTTGAGTTGTCAAACCGAGATTTTTAACAATAACAGCCACGTTAACAGTGTCATTAACGTAGACTATGGGAGGAACAATAAGCACATTAACAACTGCAACGTCAACAGGGCTGGCGACAAGCTCTAGACTTTTAACCATAACGTTGTCCGACGGATAGTCATCAAGGCTTGCGCTGGCGTTTGCAGTGACATAGTATATGCCTTCATTCAAGCTTGTAGTGTCCCAGGAAATAGTCACAGTCCTCGTCGAATCGCCACTCCCGAACTTTTCCAGAGTGAAATTCTCATCGTATAAAGTTCCACTAACAAGTGTTGAGGTCTCGTTTATAGTGATGTTTCCTTCATAAACAACTATTAATCGAACATTTTCAACATCTGCTCCAAAGTTCGCCACATTGACGCTGATGTTTATTGTTTCACCCACCACAAACTTCTGTCCAAGCATAATGTTACTTGCGAATTCAAAGTTTTTTATGGCAACGTTACGCCAATTCATGAATGTGCATACTGAAGATTTAAAGAGCAAATCGGCTCCTTCACCGTTTTTAAGGAAACTTTGTGAACCCATGACAGTTATTTTATTAGCTCCTTTTCCAACGACTTCAAACTCAAGTGTGGCTATTGAAATGTTACCAGTGAATTCCAAAATGAAAGCTCCGGATAAAGTTAATGTTCCAGTAACTGGGTCGCATGCGAAATCATGTTCACTTAAGTAAAATTCGTCAAAGGAAACGCTTGAAAAATTAACGACGTCAATCGGATAGCTTATTTTTATCTGGAAACTCTTCAAGTTAACCACTTCCAATATGGTTACGTTAACGGTGAAGTTGGTTCCTGGAACCAAGCTAACATCCGCTATTACTGACGGATCGAAGCCTACAACAACTTTAATGTTAGAGAAAACAGCGTTTTTCTCTGCGTGAATGATAGGAGACGAAGAACTGTCTCCGAGCTTGGAATAGGCAAATTTTATCATGCTTAAGCCAGCCTTTGTCACGTTAAACTTCAAATTTGCGAAGACCCAGTCTCCACTGTAAGGTGATGATGGATACAGAGCTGCAACAGCAAGCAGGTAGGATCCGAGGCTTGTCTGGTTTTTTATTTCGAACTTGCTACTCCATGGAACTTGATAATTAACCTGCAGGAGTGAAAGTACATCTGGGTTCCATGATAAATTGAACTCTACCCCATAGAGGTTGGTTACTTTGTATACTGTCACGTTAGCAACAACAGTTTCGTTAACGCTTCCAGATAGGTCCTGAGGTTCAACACTTATAATAGTATCAGTGACAACCAGTTTTCCCCGTTTAAACGTGCTGGGATGAAACTGTGAGCCGTCTTGACCTATTAGCCAACAATTCGCCTGGTCAAAGTCTATGAGGGAGGAACCCGTTTTTGTTGTATTAAAGAATAAAGTTACTAAAACTCCGGATCCGCTTACAGGGTTTGCTGGTGCCTGTGATTTGGCGTAAACTGTGAATTTGCCGCCGAAAATTTTAATACTGTAGGTGTAAGGCTCTTTTAAAAAGGGGTTAAAATAGCAGTCTTGATATTCCACGATATTAAGGTTAGACCAATAAATAGTAAAATTGTATCCGTAAATGTTGGTTGCGTTGTAGATGGTTATGTTAATCATCACAATTTGCCCAACCGTGGCAGCGTATGGAAAAACACCCTGCGTTGACGGTTCTTCCGGCTCTATAAGAACATAGTTATTTCCCTGACTGCTTGCCGGGGGAGCGTACAGGATCAAGCTTGCAAAAAGCGTCGCCAACAGAAGCAGCGTAGCGCTCAACTTTTGGAACTTCATCTGTAACACCAGCTTTTAAAATATTAAAATGTCAATATCAGTTTTAAGCTTTTACTTCTAGAAACTTTTATTGTCTTCAGCTTTTCCCAGCGTATAGGTGGCATGCAACAAACCTTCCTTTCTCAACTTCAACGAGTTTTGGTTCAACTTTTTTGCATACGTCACCTATGTAGGATGGGCATCTTGTGTGAAACCTGCATCCTGACGGTGGATTTATCGGACTTGGAATCTCTCCCTTAATAACTACTTCTACTCTTTTAGCATCTGGATCGGGGACGGGGACAGCTTGCATCAGGGCCTTAGTGTAGGGATGAAGTGGCTCTTTAACAAGCCTTTCGGAGTCAGATTTTTCCATTATTTTCCCGAGATACATCACAACTACTCTATCGCACATGTGCCGTGACAATGCTAGGTCATGAGTTATGTATAAAAACGAAATTTTCCTTTCCTTCACAAGGTTCAACATGAGTTTAAGGACGCCTGCCCTTATAGAGGCGTCAAGCATGGAAACTGGTTCATCAGCAACTATAAAATCTGGGTCCAGGACAAAGGCTCTGGCTACGGCTACCCGCTGCCTTTGTCCTCCACTTAACTCGTGAGGATAACGATAATAAAACTCTTCTGGAGGAATCAGGTTTACTTGCTCCAGGGTTTTCATGACACGTTCTTCAATTTCCACTTCGCTTTGCATGAGTCCCTGAACTTTCAGGGGTTCAGCAACTATGTCGCCGACGAGCATTTTAGGATTTAAGGATTCATATGGATCTTGAAATATTATTTGCATTTTTCTTCTTAGGGGGCGTATTTCTTCTGGACGGAGATGCGTGATGTCTTTTCCCCTGTATATTATTGTGCCACTTGTGGGTTCTATTAGTTTTAGAACGAGTCTGCCGGTTGTTGTTTTACCGCTTCCACTTTCGCCGACAAGTCCTAGAATTTCACCTTCTTTCAGGTCAAAGTCAACCCCGTCCACAGCCTTCACAAACAACTTTTCACCTCTAATGATTGTCTGGAAAAACCCTAATCTGACGGGGAACCATTTTCGCAGATTTTTTACAGTTAATAGTGTTTCTTCCAAACTGTTAACCACCTAGCTTTTTATTAGGTGACACGCGACAAAATG
>Ga0123519_10013649_pt1 | contig 11654 bp, 8 predicted proteins | sample YelNatPaOPRAMG02_FD_87396 | JGI IMG/M metagenome (GOLD analysis project Ga0123519, IMG submission 87396) | Hot spring microbial communities from Yellowstone National Park - Yellowstone National Park OP-RAMG-02 (version 2) | ecosystem: Environmental > Aquatic > Thermal springs > Hot (42-90C) ... | reverse complement strand
GTGGAGGCGGCTGAGGCGGGTAAGCATATCCTATGCGAGAAGCCCATAGCCTTAACCTTGGAGGATGCGGATGAGATGATAAGGGCCTCGGAGAGGGCGAATGTAAAGTTTATGGTCGCCCACTGCCTCCGCTTCTTCTCGGAATACGCTAAGACGAAGGAGTTAATCAGGGATGGAGCCATAGGGGAGCCGGTCATCTCGCGGGCCCATAGGGCCGGGCCCCTCCCAACATGGGCGTCCTGGTTCAGCGACCAATCGAAGAGCGGCGGAGTGACCGTGGACCTGGCAATACATGATATAGACTTCTTAAGATGGTGCTACGAGGATGAGGTTGAACACGTCTACGCTTCGGTGGGGAGGCTCGCGAGGAGGGACCTGGACATGGACGACCATGCCCTCATCCTGATGAAGTTCAGGGGAGGGGGGATCGCCCACGTGGAGGCGAGCTGGGCCGTGCCCCAGCAGTATCCGTTCACCATGACGGCGGAGATAGCTGGAACAAAGGGGATAATCTCCCTGGACAACCACTCCACGATACCCGTGAAGGTGATTAAGGATGACTCAACCCAGGCCTATGCGCCGGATACCCTCCCATGGGTTCCAGGGATGCCGTTCCCCATCGACCCATACTACAGGGAGGTCCTCCACTTCCTCGAGTGCATAGAGGCTGAGAGGAAACCTTTAACCGACGGCTTAGAGGCTAGGAAGGCGTTGGCGATAGCCCTTGCAGCCAGGGAGTCCTCGAGGAAGGGGGAACCCGTAACCCCTAAGGGTTAAAGGAGGTGTATGGAAGCCTTGAGGAAGTATAGGTTCGCCGTACTAAGCTACGCCCACTTCCACGCGTACAGCTACTCCAGGGCGGTTAAGGAGCTTCCCAACTCCGAGCTCGTAGCGGTCTACGACGACGACCCCGAGAGGGGGAGGAGGGCTGCGGAACAGTATAACGCCGTCTACTACGAGGATTACGAGGAGCTCTTGAGGAGAGCCGATATAGACGCCGTCATTATAGACAGCGAGAACGTGAAGCATAGAGCCCTAGCCGTAGCCTCGGCTGAGGCGGGTAAGCATATCCTATGCGAGAAGCCCATAGCTACAACCCTGGAGGATGCGGATGCCATAGTGAGGGCCGTCGAGAAGGCTAAGGTGAAGTTTCAGACCTGCTTCGTGATGAGGTATAATCCTCCAGCCCTCCGCGTCAAGGAGATAATCGACTCGGGGGAGATAGGGGAGATAACCGCCATCACGGGAACCAACCATATAAAATGGTTCGGAATCGACGTCATGAAATGGTTCGTGAACCCTGAACTCTCAGGGGGAGGCGCCGTGATGGATCACACGGTCCACCTCGCCGACCTTATGCGCTGGTACACGGGCAGCGAGGCCTCCCGCGTCTACTGTGAGATAGGAAAGAACATTAGGAGGGAGCTCGCCGTGGAGGACAACTTCCTAACCATGATAAGATTCAGGGATGGAGCCGTCGGGACGGTTGACGGCTCATGGTCCAGGCCTGAAAACTATCATTACTGGGGGGACGTCACCATGGAGATAATAGGCACGGAAGGCATGATCCTCCTAGACGCCTTCAGACAAGTCCTATATTTGACATCTGAGAACTCTAAGGGGCTGGAATGGCAGTTCTATGCCGGAGACACCGATAAGGAGATGGTTAGACACTTCATAAGATGCATGGAGGAAGACTTGACGCCGAGGGCCACCGCCTTCGACGGGAGACAGGCCACGGAGATAACCATCGCCAGCTACGAGTCAGCCAGGGAACATAGAGCCGTAGATTTGCCGCTTAAAACGCGGTGAGTCGATGAGGGGGCCCAGGCGGTAAACCCCTCCTTTATCCATTATGGCCGTCCTAGTTGACCTCGAGCTCAGGTTTGACATGTTTATTTCAAGAAATGGGGGCGGATAGGCTTAGAAGCTCCCATGGAAGTACACCGCCCATATCAGAAATATTTATATCTATATGAATAATAGTAGTAGATGGAGGGCTTCGGCTCTCCTGCGCCCGCGATGTCTCGGGCGGCGTCAACCCGACTATTAGGTTGGAAGCCTATGGATGAAGGGTTGACCTCCAGTCGCGGGTAAAGTTATGAAGACCTGAACAAACATGGGGTTCCACCTCATGGAAGCTCAGGTCCGATGGAGGCCTAATGGAACCCGCCAAACTCCTAATCCTTGGAGAATGGCCGTAACTCCTCTAATCGTCCCAACTCCGCTTGATCCTGGCGGACCCAACTGCTATCGGGGTGGGACTAAGCCATGCGAGTCTGCGCTCCAAGCCATGGTGGGGCGCGGCGTACGGCTCAGTAACACGTAGCTAACCTACCCTCCGGACGGGGACAACCCCGGGAAACTGGGGCTAATCCCCGATAGGTGAGGAGGCCTGGAACGGTTCCTCACCTAAAGGGAGCTGGAACCATGCATCCAACTCCGCCGGAGGATGGGGCTGCGGCCGATCAGGTTGCTGGTGGGGTAACGGCCCACCAGGCCTATAACCGGTACGGGCCGTGAGAGCGGTAGCCCGGAGATGGGCACTGAGATAAGGGCCCAGGCCCTACGGGGCGCAGCAGGCGCGAAAACTCCGCAATGCGCGTAAGCGTGACGGGGCCACCCCGAGTGCCGTCCGCTGAGGATGGCTTTTCCCCGGTCTAACCAGCCGGGGGAATAAGGGGAGGGCAAGCCTGGTGTCAGCCGCCGCGGTAATACCAGCTCCCCGAGTGGTTGGGACGATTATTGGGTCTAAAGCGTCCGTAGCCGGCCGAGGAAGTTCCCCGTTAAATCCGGCGATTCAATCGTCGGGCTGCGGAGAATACTCCTCGGCTTGGGGGCGGGGGAGGCCGGCGGTAGTCCCGGGGTAGGGGCGAAATCCTATAATCCCGGGAGGACCACCAGTGGCGAAGGCGGCCGGCCAAAACGCGCCCGACGGTGAGGGACGAAAGCTGGGGGAGCGAACGGGATTAGATACCCCGGTAGTCCCAGCCGTAAACGATGCAGGCTAGGTGTTGGAACGGCCACGAGCCGTTCCAGTGCCGCAGGGAAGCCGTTAAGCCTGCCACCTGGGGAGTACGGCCGCAAGGCTGAAATCCTAAGAGATGGGGTTAAGGCGTTAAAACGAAATAAATGTATGGATGTGGATAGATTAGGATTTAGTTAGCAGGCCCCTGAGCTTGCTCATCACTCTACGACACCGGACTGCTAAAGGTTTTACATGGTTGGGCTTCGACGAGGAGGCCCACCGGCCGGTGGGGCACCTCTCCAATCCTTTGAGGGCGGTGTACAGGGGCGCCGCCGACCATACGATATGGATCCGGAATCTTCATACGCGGTATCTCCGTCTCTTAGGACAGCATACTTAAAGGAATTGGCGGGGGAGCACCACAAGGGGTGAAGCCTGCGGTTTAATTGGAGTCAACCCCGGGAACCTTACCAGGGGCGACAGCTGGATGAAGGCCAGATTAAAGGTCTTGCCGGACTAGCTGAGAGGAGGTGCATGGCCGTCGCCAGTTCGTGCCGTGAGGTGTTCTCTTAAGTGAGACAACGAACGAGACCCGCGCCTCTAGTTGCCAGCGGATCCCGTCAGGGATCCGGGCACATTAGAGGGACTGCCCCCGCTAAGGGGGAGGAAGGAGCGGGCCACGGCAGGTCAGTATGCCCCGAATCCCCTGGGCCACACGCGGGCTGCAATGGCTGGGACAGTGGGCTCCCACCCCGAAAGGGGGAGGTAATCCCTAAACCCAGCCTCAGTTTGGATCGAGGGCTGCAACTCGCCCTCGTGAAAATGGAATCCCTAGTAACCGCGTGTCACCATCGCGCGGTGAATACGTCCCTGCTCCTTGCACACACCGCCCGTCGCTCCACCCGAGTTTGGTTTAGGTGAGGCGTGGTCTAGTTGGCCACGTCGAACCTGAACTAAGCGAGGGGGGAGAAGTCGTAACAAGGTGGCCGTAGGGGAACCTGCGGCCGGATCACCTCCTAAGACTGAAAGTGAGGAGAAGGAGTATCCAAGGGGAGGAGTTTGACGGGTTCCATTAGGCTGCAATCCAATCCCGCTGACAGGTGCAGCCTCTAAACAATGGTTTAGAAGGCGAAGGGCGTAGTGGGCTTGTATCGTCCACGATGACCGCCGTGCATAGGCTCCGACGCGAGTCGGATGTGGGTTCTCCAGTAGGGTCCGACATGCTACGCCGCCTGAAGGATGGCTCGGCTTGGGCGCCGAGGAAGGGCGTGGCAAGCTGCGATAAGCCCCGGGTAGGCGCATGCAGCCTTAGATCCGGGGATGCCCTAATGGGACTTCCCGCCGTAGGTTATACTACGGCGCTCCCTTATAGGGAGCGGGAACCCCCCGAAAGGAAGCATCCAAGTAGGGGGAGGAGGAGAAACCAATAGGGATTCCCTGAGTAGCGGCGAGCGAAAAGGGAGGAGCCCAAACCGAACCCGCCTGGGAAACCAGGCGGGGATGTGGGGTAGAAGGGACCGGCTGCATCCTCCCCGGTGAAGCCGGAGTGGCCTGGAACGGCCCGCCGTAGAGGGTGAAAGCCCCGTAGGCGTAAGCCGGGTGGATCTGAGCCGGTATCCCTGAGTACTACGCCTTTGCTCCGGCGTAGGAACCTGGGAGAAAGCAACTTCCAAGGCTAAATACGTCCCAAGACCGATAGCGCACTAGTACCGTGAGGGAAAGCTGAAAAGTACCCCGGAAGGGGGGTGAAAAGAGCCTGAAATCAGGCGGTTATAGACGTGCGCGGTCCGAAAGGGTAGATCCCCTCGGAAGGAAACCGCGGCGACGCGGGAGTACGTGGAGGGGGGACCGGGATCGCGCGCTCCGTTTTGTATCACGGGCCGGGGAGTTCACCTCCGTGGCGAGGCTAAGGGTTTGAAGCCCGGAGCCGCAGGGAAACCGACATGCCCGCAGCACCCTTTAGGGGTGTGAGGGGCGGGGTCTGAAAGGGCCCGGAGTCACGGGGGTGAGACTAGAAACCGAGCGATCTAGCCCGGGGCAGGGTGAAGCCGGGTGAAAACCCGGTGGAGGCCCGTAGGGGTGCTGACGTGCAGTTCGCTCCTCTGACCCTGGGCTAGGGGCAAAAGACCAATCTAGCTCGGTGATAGCTAGTTCCCGCCGAAATATCTCGCAGGATAGCCCGGCTGGAGGCGGCCGATGGGGTAGAGCACCGATTGGGAGGCCAAGGGGCCGAGAGGCTCCACCTCCCAGTCGAACTCCGAATCCATCGGCGCCGTAGAAGGCCGGAGACGGGTGTGGGGGGTAAGCTCCCATGCCGCGAGGGGAACAACCCGGACCAGGGTTAAGGCCCCAAAATCCCGGCTAAGTGCAGAAATTGAAGGTTGTCCTCAACCATAGACAGCTGGGAGGTAGGCTTAGAAGCAGCCATCCTCTAAGCAGTGCGTAACAGCTGACCAGCCGAGGTTGGGGGCGCCGAAAATGGACGGGGCTAAGCCGGGTGCCGATACCCTGGGTCGCAGCCTCGTAGGCTGCGGCGGTAGGCGGGCGTTGCGGCTGGGCGGAAGCTGGGCTGTGAAGTCCAGTGGACCGGCCGCAAGTGCAGATCCCGGTGGTAGTAACAGCAGAGAGGGGTGAGAATCCCCTCCGCCGTAGGGGCAAGGGTTCCCCGGCAACGATCGTCAGCCGGGGGTAAGTCGGTCCTAAGGCGACCCTTAACCGGCGTCGCCGAAAGGGAAACCGGTTAATATTCCGGTACCGCGGAGGTACGCTTCGCGGCAACGCAAGGTCTGCGGCCTGACGCTTCGGGATAGGCTGAGTGGAGCCGTCGCTCCATCTAACCGTCGAAGCCCGGGGAGAGCCGTAAAGGCGAGAACCGGGTGAAGATGGGAATGGCCTCCCGTCTATAGGGGGGTTCAGCCGATTCCTGGAGCCACTGAAAAGGGCTGCGGAAAGGATCCTCCGCGCCCGTACCCAGAACCGACACAGGTGCCCCTGGGTGAGAAGCCTCAGGTGTGTCGGGGAGAACCCGGGCGAGGGAACTCGGCAAATTAGCCCCGTAACTTCGGGAGAAGGGGTGCCTGAAGCCTTAGCCTCAGGCTGGGGCTTCAGGTCGCAGTGACAAGGGGGGCGCGACTGTTTAATAAAAACATAGGAGGCCGCTAGCCCGAAAGGGTGTGTACGGCCTTTGAGTCCTGGCCAGTGGCGGTACCTTAAACCCGGGTACAACTGGGCGAAGGGCCGCTAAACGCCGGGAGTAACTCTGACTCTCAACCATGGGAGTCGTTAAACTCGGCTATATGCGGGGAAAGGATAGGATCGATCCCCCTAGAAGGGAAGAGCGGTCGATCCCATGACCCCGACCCGCAGGGAACCATCCGCTGAAAATAAAAAAATGAAATCCTTATACCCTTCGAGGCCACCTTTAAGTTCGCAGGGGAGGCTGCCACCGATGCTTAACGAGTTCAAAGATATAATCGATCCGGAGAGGCTGCCGAGTCGAAGGAAATACCTCCACTATTATATTGTGGGCCTCGTGGACGGCGAGGGGTGCTTCTCCATAACCGTTAAGAGACAGGAAGACGCTAAGTTCGGATGGGCCGTCGACCCGGCGTTCCACGTAACGCAGGGGAGGGAACACCGTGAGATCCTCGAGATATTGAAGGCGGTATTCAAATGCGGCCGGATAATCCCTAAACCCGGCCTGGAAGACATGGTATTACAGTATGTCGTCGATGCGAGGAGGCATCTCGCGGAGAGGATAGTGCCCTTCTTCAAAGAATATAAGCCGATTATTAGATGGAGGGAGTTCGAGATCTTCGCTGAGGTCGTTGAAGCCTTAGAAAAAGGTGAACATAAAAACTTAAACGGCTTCAAAAAACTGATAACGCGAGTATGCGAAGCCTCCGATGAGAAGAAGCGTCGACTCAACGAGGTTTTAGCCGATATAGAGAGGCGGATGGGCGCCTCAGAGACCATACGCCGAGCACCCTAGAGCGAACTGGAGATGAGCTCGAAGAGGTGAAGATATGGTCCAATCCCATTCCGGAATGGAAGGGATTGCTTAAGGTAGCCAAATGCCTTGTCGGGTAAGTTCCGACGTGCATGAATGGATTAACGACGTCCCCGCTGTCCCCGCCCGGGGCCCGGTGAACCCACATAACTTGGACGAACAGTCCAGGGCCTCCCAGCGGGGCGAGAAGTCCCCGTGGAGCTTTACTGCAGCCTGTCGCTGGGATACGGCTGCGGGTACAGAGCGTAGGTGGGAGCCGTCGAGGCGGATCCCCCCGGGGATCCGTGGAGGCGCCGATGTAACACCACCTACCTGCGGCTGTATCCCTAACCGGGCTTAGGCCCGGGACACCGGCAGGTGGGCAGTTCGGCTGGGGCGGCACCCCCTTGAAAAGATATCAAGGGGGCCCTAAGCTCAGCTCATCCGGGACAGAAACCCGGAGTAGAGGGCAAGGCCAAAAGCTGGGCTGACTGGATCCTCCAAGGCAAGGGATCCAGAGGCGAAAGCCGGGCCTAGCGATCACTCATGTCCCCATTGCTGGGGGCTGGGTGTGACAGAAAAGTTACCCCGGGAGTAATTAGCTCGTCTCCCCCGAGAGTCCCCATCGACGGGGAGGATTGGTATTCCGTCGTCGTCCGTTCCCATCCTGGGTCCGCAGCAGGGCCCAAGGGTGCGGCTGTTCGCCGATTAAAGGGGAATCCGAGATGGGTTTAGTCCGTCGTGAGACAGGACGGATTCTACCTGCTGGGAGTGCTGGCCGCCTGAGGGGAAGGTGCCCCCAGTACGAGAGGAACGGGGCATCGCGGCCTCTAGTCTACCGGTTGTCCGACAGGGCACCGCCGGGCAGCCACGCCGTCGGGGATAAGGGCTGAAAGCATCTAAGCCCGAAGCCCCTCCCGAAAATAGGCGGCCAATCCAGCCATATGGACCCGGCGACGGGCCCAAAGGCTGGACGAGGGCTCCCATAAAAGATGGGGTTGATGGAGCAGGGGTGTAAGCGCCAAGGCTTCGGCCGAGGCGTTTAGCCCGCTGCCCCCAATCGCCCGAGGTGTCGGACCTGAAAAAAGAATCCATATCCGAGCGAAATACGGAGCCTATGCCATACTATTCATAAAAGAATACTATAGTATACGTTATGAGGGGAAGGGAAAGATTCATATCCATACTTCATGCTCTCATTGTTAGGGTTGGCGAGCCGGTGGGCGGCCGCCGGGTCAACCTCTCAGACCTGAACTGAACTGAACTGAACTAGAGGGAAAGGGTTGACCTGAGGAAACTCCACCCACACCGTGGAGGCGTGCACCCGCGAGGGTGTGGGCGAGAGCCCAAGCCGCGGCACAGAAAAGAAACCTCCCCCATCGAGTACGATGACGCGGAGACGTCGAGGTTGATGGGTGGAGGATGAAACCCGCCGGGCCACGCCGTGAAAGGGATAATAGGCGCCTTTGAGGTCCACGCGAGGCGCGGGTATCCCGATTAGATGGATGCCGCCTAAAACAGAAGGTGGGTTACGGCCGGCACGCCAACCCCCTAAGGCTGGGTCAACTTTACACGCTTCATCATCAGCTGGCCTTCCTAGAGGAATCCAACAGCTTAAATTTTAAGGGCCTAATTTCTTACCCCCCTCCCCCCCTGCCCCGCTATATTTAACGCGTTGTATCGGCCGGGGGTTCTCCGACATCTCGGAGGCCTTCCCGCTCCCTCGCATCTTCTTCTCCGGCGACCCGGTATCGCCAGCATCTCGAGGCGGAAGCCATCCTGAAGCCGATTTGACGGATATGTAGCCGTCCTTGTAGCCGGGTTCCTAGGCCATCTCCATCAAAGCCTCCACGGGGACGAGCTCCCTGGACTCGGATCGATCCTGCAAAGGCTTCCTATCGGAACCCCCTATAAGTGGGGGTTTCATTCCCATCTATGGTATTGCGGGGCTTCTCCAAACGGGATGGATCTGAACCGGCTAAGTTTTTCTTCTCCACCCTTCCTAGTTAGTTTTAGTCTTTTCAGGAGAGCTCCCGTTGAGGGCCCCTTCTCCAATAGTTTATCTCGTTTTTCCCTGAGTAGGTCTGATTTCGCCCGCGAGAGGGTCCTTCCCGTCGCGGGTTTACTCCTCGTTCTCCCATCACGGTAGGGGAGAGATAAGGAGGGGCAGCGCGAGGAGGGGGCCGGGAAAAGCTCGGGCAAGGCGATCCGATCAAGCCCAACCAATACGGGGCCCTCCAATAAATAGAATCTGGCCTTTCATATATTCTATGTCCCTTGTGGCCTAAAATTTAAATAGAATAGTTATGAAAGGGGGAGGGGAAGATATTAAAAATTTCACACTGCGCGTGGGGGATTTCTCGGCTAGCCTTCTACGATTTTCTGAGGGGCCCCTCATCCCGGGGGTTAAATCTCGCCCGCCCGATCACGCTGAAACCCAGGCGCCACTAAAAATTCCATGTACTCAGCATTTTTTATGAACATTCATTAAAATTTAACGAGAACAATTGGCATGAATTGAAATTTTAAAGCAATATATAAAAATTTATTTATAATTGTGGTGATCGCAGTCGATGGAAAATTCCGCATCATTTTCCATCGCCATAATAAAGCGATTTTTCCACCCTATATCGGGAAACTCTACCCCCTCCCGCCGAGCTGAAGTCTTCAATGCTAGCCTCCGCCGAGGTTAACTCTAAATCCTCAGCTAACTTTAAAGGGATGATCAGCTGCGGCTCCTCAGCTTCGAACCCGCTGTTGACCAAAGTCGATACGACGGCCTCTTTACCCTTGCCCTTTAACTTTAACCTTAACTTTACCCTTACCGCCAAGCCTGTATACTCCCAGGCTCTTCATCTTCCCTATCCGCTTCAACTCCATCCACATGGGTGAGAACCGTTGGGGAAAATATAAATCATTCGAAATCCACGATAGCGTCCTAAAGCTTCATATGCGCATAAAGGCATTCCGAGGGGTTTCCTTAAGATTTTAACGTAAATGAAGTAAAATGGTAAAAATTTGGAAAGGTAAAAGACCTCCGTCTAAAACCAAAACGATTTAAAACTCATAAAGGCTAGGCAAGGCTCGACCTTCTCCGCTTATCCGAAGTCGTCGAAACACCGATAAGGGTTCACATTGTTGACGGGTAATAAAAGAGGGCCATCATCAAGAGGCATAACTCTGGGAAATGGCTCACATGCATATGCGTTGAGAAAGAGGTGTGCGTAATTCAAATGAAGCGGAAGAGGCCTGTGGGCATAGGATTTTGGAATGAAACGTTTCCTGACGGGCAATGATAGGGGTCGGATCGAGAACCCAAGGTTCTACTGGAAGACAATTGAAAGGATAAGGGTTATCCGGCACGGGCTTTATGGAAAAAGAAAGGCTCAAAGGATAGGGAGAAGCAGAGGATAAAACTCGCCATGCTTTATGAAAGGCCATCAAACCAGAGAGACGACTTCCCCTACAAGCCGTCAAGGTTCCAAGTGAACAATTATTATGCCATCTACGTTGAAAACTTGAACATAAGCAAATATGACTAAAAACCACCGTTTTGACCAGAAGATACTTGACGCCTCTTGGGGGTCCCTCCACATCCTTGAGCAAAGGGCTGAAAGCGTCAATGTTCGGACGGTGAAATTTCCTCTAAGGGGCACATATGAAGGACTAAGCTATGAAAATCCCTTTGTGGAATTGAATTTCCGCCTGTAGAATGTTATTGATGAAGGGATGGGTAGCCCTGATTCGCTTGCCGAGATGAAGCCTCTTCGGGAACTCAGCTATGTTCCCGTAAGCTCTGGTGCGGAAGCCCACACCCTTTAGCGGGTGTAGCTCACGATGGAAACCTTATATATAGCTAGGACGTTGCTGTCTATTGGAAATACAATGTACGAATTTGATACCGTGATCCTAGAGGATGAAACTGGAGGCTACATAGCCTTCATACCGGCTTTACCTGGATGCCATACCCAAGCGGATACCCTCGAAGAATTAATAAAAAATGTGAGAGAGGCTATTGAGCTATACCTGGAAACTTTAAGTGACGAAGAAAAATAGAAATCCTCAAGCAAAGAGTGGTCGGTATCCTTACGACGTCCTCACATCGTGCTTAGGAATAAGCTCGAAACCCTAACACCTTACTCGGCCACAATCGGCTTAGCAAGCAGCACAGCCTTAGTGGTTAAAAAGGCGAAGACACTAAAAAGCCCCCTCCTTTTTATCTCGTTTTAGATTCCTCCCTTAATGAAGGATAAGGCTAAATTATAGAGGGGCTAGGAGAGAGCACAGGTCTAAATCTTCAGAGTTTTTATGTTTAGAGGCCTATTTTTGTTTCAGCCCTTCTATGCGGATTCTGCTGCATCGTTGACCAGTTGAACCTGAGGAATCCAATCTTACCTTCAAAGTGAGTTCGGACTCAATCCCAGGTTACCCTCCTCTAAGGGTTGGGAACGCCGGTACGTTAACCCCTAAGGCTCAGCCTATATAGGGTGGAGTCCCACTTCCCCTTGGCGGCGAGGAGGTGGAGACCTAATTTTCACCGTGCACCTCTCCTCGAGAAGGGATCTAGGGGCGGGACCAGCCTACTCGCTAGTCATCACCGCTCAGATATGGTCGCGTCGATGTTTCAGCCGCAGCCCGGATAAGGATGTTTAAGGATCCCTTCCTCGATCCTCCGTATATCCTGTTCCCCATGGGATC
>Ga0123519_10013647_pt1 | contig 11656 bp, 9 predicted proteins | sample YelNatPaOPRAMG02_FD_87396 | JGI IMG/M metagenome (GOLD analysis project Ga0123519, IMG submission 87396) | Hot spring microbial communities from Yellowstone National Park - Yellowstone National Park OP-RAMG-02 (version 2) | ecosystem: Environmental > Aquatic > Thermal springs > Hot (42-90C) ... | reverse complement strand
TCTGATGGATGGAGTTCTGCGTATCCGTCTCGTTTCATGGGCTCCTCTATTGTGTATCGGTATCTGGGACAACTTGCAAAAGTGTGAAGTTTAGTGTAAGTTTATACACATTATCGGCATATTTATTCAGGTAGGTCTCGTATGAAGGAACGACACATTCGATTGAAAGCGATCAAGCGGATCATCCGCAACAATCGAATTTCCAGCCAGGAAGCCCTTCTCGGGTACCTACAGGAAGAGGGGTTCAACGTTACCCAGGCCACCCTTTCCCGGGATCTGAAGTTGCTGAAAGTGGGAAAAGTCTCCCAGGGAGAGAACGGATACTACTACACCCTGCCCGGTGAGGAGGAACGGAAGGAATCGGAACGGGGGTATATCCAGGATTTCCAGCGGGGCTATGTGTCCATCGAGTTCAGCGGGAACGTGGGTGTGGTAAGAACCCTCACGGGACATGCGGACAGTGTGGCCCTAGCACTGGACAATATGAACATGGAAGAAATCCTAGGAACCATTGCCGGGGACGATACGGTAATGCTCGTTCTCCGTGAAGGAGTAACGGGGGAAGAGTTCCTGACGAAATTGAGGGAAAAGATCCCGGATTTGGAGGAGTAGAGTGAAAGTTGCGGTACTGGGCACCACGGGATACACGGGAATGCTGTTGATAAGGCTTCTCTCGCAGCACAAAGCGGTGAGCCGAATCCTCCCAGGCTCCTCTTCCCAGGCGGGAACCCCGATCCTGGATATGGATGGAGCTCTCAGTCCCACGATTATGGAAAAACTGGGGAACGGGGGGAAACTCCTTACGGTGGAGGAAGTGGGGGCGGAGAAGCCCGATGTGGTGTTTGCCGCCCTTCCCCACCTTACCTCCGCCCAGGTGCTGGAACCTTTTTTCGGTAATTCGGTGATCATCGATCTTTCGGCCGATTTTCGGTTCCGGGATCCGGAACTGTTCCAGAGGGTGTACAAAGAAACTCACCCCAGGCCGGACCTGCTGGCGAAGGCAGTGTACGGGTTGGCCGAAGTATTTACGGAAGAGATTCGCGGCTCCGATCTGATCGCAAATCCAGGCTGTTACCCCACGGCTACCCTCCTTCCCCTCGTTCCACTGGTCAAAGGAAACCTGGTTCGGGGGTTCATCGTGGTGAATGCCCTTTCGGGGATCTCGGGGGCAGGCCGCAGCGCCAAGCTCAACAACCTCTTCTGCGAGCGGTCGGAGAATACCAATGCCTACTCTCCCGGTACGACCCATCGACATGCGGCAGAAATCCGCCAGATCCTGGAGAGGGTGGGCGGATCGGGGGATCTATTCTTCACTCCCCACCTGGTCCCCTTGAAACAGGGCATGGCGGTGACCACCGTGGTGGAACTGGAGCGGGAACTTACCGATGAGGAGTTGGCCTCCCTATACGAAGAAGCCTACGGAGGCAGGCCCTTTGTCCGAATCCGCGGAACCCGCATTCCCGAAACCAAGGAAGTCCGCAACTCCAACCGGTGCGATATCGCCTGGCATCGGGAGGGAAGGCGACTCATCCTCTTCTCCGTGCTGGACAATCTGGTGAAAGGGGCTTCGGGGCAGGCGGTGCAGAACATGAACATCCGGTTCGGATTGCCGGAAACCGCGGGGCTTCCCCTGCATGGGGAGTTCTAAGGGGAAAGGATAGATCGGTGGATACACTCTATGTACTGAAAATGGGAGGCAGGGCAGCTTCCTCGAAGGAAACCCTTACCGAGTTGATCGAAGAGCTGGGGGAATTACGGAAGAGTTCCCGATTTGTCTTCGTGCATGGCGGGGGTGCGGAAGTAACGAAGGTTTCCGAGGTCTTCGGCCTTAAGCCCGTGTTCCGGAACGGGATCCGTCTCACCAGTGAAGCGGAGATGGACATCGTGGACATGGTACTAGCCGGCAAGATGAACAAAGCCCTCGTGCGGTTATTTGCCGCCCGGGGCATCCCGGCCGTCGGACTTACTGGTGTGGACGGGGATCTTTTTCTGGCCCAACCGATTGAGGAGGGAAGCCGAACGGGAAGGGTCGTGGACGTGAACCCAGGGGTCCTTGCCCTGCTTCTGGATCATGGGTACCTCCCCATCGTGGCTTCCGTATCCCGGGACAGGGATGGGGGAGGGATCAACATCAATGCCGACGAGGTGGCCCTGGAACTTGCCAAAGCTATGAAGGCCAGAGGGTTGCTGTACCTTTCCGATATCCCCGGCGTGCTGAAAGCCGGTACCGTGATGGAACGGATCGATGCGGAAACGGCCGCACGAGAGATCGAGGGGGGGGGAATTACAGGCGGGATGATCCCCAAGGTAACCTCCTCCCTGGAGGCGGTGAAACGGGGAGTGGGATTTGTCGGAATCGGAGAGTATCGCTCCAAAGGGGATCTAGAGGCTCTAATCTCGGGAAAGAAGGGGACGAAAATCGTATGAAAACATGGAATCTGGATAGGGAGGGAATTGTCCATGAACCTCCCCTGCCTAGGCAGTACGGTACGGAACTCCTCGTTCTCAAGGAGGGGAAAGGGGTGTACCTCTGGGATGTGCAGGGGAACAAGTACCTCGATTTCGGTTCGGGAATTGCCGTAAACGCTCTGGGGTATGGGCGGGAGGACATCGCCCGTATTGCCTCAGATCAGATGCGCAGGATCGTGCACACTTCCAATCTGTATACCACCGAGCCGACCCTCACCCTGGCCTCTAAACTCATCGCCTCCGGTCCCTTCCAGGCGGTACACTTCGGGAACAGTGGAACAGAGGCAAACGAAACGGCGTTGAAGTACGCACGTCTATATGCGAGGCGAAAACGGGGGGAGGGGCACCATGCCTTACTCACCTTTTCCCATGCCTTCCACGGCCGTACTCTGGGGGCATTGTCGGTGACCCCTACAGAAACCTACCGGGAACCCTTCGAACCCCTCCTCCCCGGAGTGGAAGTATGCCCCTACAACGATGTGGAGGCACTGAAAAAGACCGTGAATGACCGGTTCGCCGGCATCATCGTGGAGGTGGTGCAGGGTGAGGGGGGGCTGGAAGTGATGAGTAGGGAATTTGCCCAAGCCCTGAACGAACTGCGGGACACCTTCGATCTGGTCCTCATTGCCGATGAAGTGCAGACCGGGCTGGGAAGAACGGGCTACCTGTACGCATCCGAGGCGGTGGGCCTACTGCCCGACATCATTACCCTGGCCAAACCTTTGGCAGGGGGGCTTCCCCTTTCCGCCACCCTAATCCCGGAAAAGATCAACTCCCTACTAAAGGTGGGCGACCATGGAACCACCTTCGGGGGAGGACCTGTCACCACCGCTGTCGCTTCCTACCTCTGGGATACGGTGAGTAACCCCGACTTCCATAAAGAAGTGCGGGAAAAGGGAGAGTTCCTGGAAGCCGAATTGGAATCCCTGCGGAAAGAGTGGTCCTCCGGAGCCCTCCTCTTAAGTCGGGTACGGGGGCTGGGTCTTCTGCGGGGACTAGAGGTGGAGGTCGAAAAGGGTGATATGGGGGAATGGATGAAAAAGATTCTGCAGGCTGCCCGGAAGGAAGGGGTTCTGGTACTCCGGTCCGGAAAGAATGTGATCCGGATTGCCCCGCCCCTTGTGATCAGCCGGGAGGAGATACGGGAAGGGATCGAGAAACTCCGTCGGGCACTGCAGTCCGTTGCTTCGCAGATGTAACGAAGGTGTCGAAGAGACGAGGTGCCCAAAACCATAAAGAAAACCACAATGATAAAACCACAATAATTGGAGAAACACTATGGCAGAGGAAGGAAAGAAGAAACAGGTAAAGAAGATCGCCCTGGCCTACTCGGGAGGGCTGGACACCTCCATCATCATTCCCTGGTTGAAGGAGAACTACCCCGGCGCAGAGGTGGTATGCGTCTCCTGCGATGTGGGACAGGAGGAAGATTGGAAGGCCATCGAAAAGAAAGCCATCGCTTCCGGGGCTTCCAAGATCTACATCCTGGACGTGCGGGAAGAGTTCGTGACTAAGTACCTCTGGCCCCTCCTGCGATCGGGCGCCCTCTACGAGGGCAAGTACCTTTTGGGTACCTCCATCGCCCGACCTCTACAGGCTTCCCACCAGGTGCGGATAGCCCTGGAGGAAGGCTGTGATGCGGTGGCCCATGGGTGTACGGGGAAGGGGAACGATCAGGTACGGTTCGAACTGACTTACCGGGCCCTCGCTCCCCAGTTGAAGGTGATCGCTCCCTGGCGGGAATGGAACATCCGTAGCCGGGAACAGGCCATCGAATATGCGGAAAAGCACGGGATTCCCCTGGGCAATATTTCGAAGAAGAACATCTATTCCCGGGACTGGAACATCTGGCACATGAGCCACGAGGGGGGAGAGCTGGAGGATCCCTGGAACCGGCCGCGGGATGAGGTGTTCCTTCTTACAAAAAGTCCCCAGGAGGCTCCCGACAGGGAGACGGAAATCACCCTCGAGTTCGAAAAGGGATTCCCCGTGGGGTTTAACGGTAGAAAGCCCCAGCCGGTGGAACTCCTCCAGGAACTGAACAAGCTGGGCGCGGAGAACGGGATTGGTCGGGTGGATCTGGTGGAAAACCGTGTGGTAGGGATGAAGAGCCGCGGGGTGTATGAAACGCCGGGCGGAACGATCCTGTACAATGCCCTCCGTGAACTGGAGATGATTACCCTCGACGCGGACACCTTGGCTCTGAAGCAGCACCTGGCCCAACTGTACGCGAAGGCGGTGTATGCGGGGAAATGGTTCACCCAATACCGGGAATCCCTCGAAGCCTTCATGGAAAAGGCCTCCCAGTACGTGAGCGGAACGGTTCGCCTAGCGCTGTACAAAGGGAACATCATCGTGGCCGGCCGAAAGTCGGAGTATTCTCTCTATAGTGTGGACCTCGCTTCCTTTGGGGAAAGCACCTACGATCACAAGGACGCTACCGGCTTCCTCAACCTGTACGGTCTCTCGGTAGGGGTCCAGGGGCGGGTCCATCGGAAGAGGCCGTGACAAAGATGGATAACTGTTCCCATTGCACTGGTGAAGGATGGGTATTAGAATAGAGGGTATTACTATAGAGGGTATCACTAAGGAAGTTTAACGAGGGCTGCCGCTTCTCATAGAAGACACATTGAAGGGAAAGGGAGACACAGGGTGAGAACTTGGAATCGGCGACGGCAGGGAAGGATGTTCCGGCTGGGTGTACTTTTTCTGAGCGGGATATTTCTTGCCCTGTTCGTTCCCCTAGCTTCCCAGGGGCTGGAGGTAGGTTCTGTATTCGGCCCGGGGGTGGAATGGGTGGGGGGCAACGATTGGAAAAAGGACCTTTCCAATTCGGGAATGTCGGACGGTCACTCTACAGATTTTCTCTATGGGCTGTTCCTTCGGGTCCCCCTGTTCAAGTGGGGTTCTGCCGCCTTTCAGCTGCAGCCCGAGGTGCAGTTGATGACTCCCCGGGGGGCCGGCTCTTCCTCCACAGCCGAACTGGATGTTTCTTCGAAAGTTCTCCACTTCCCCCTATCCTTCGAAGTGTGGTATCCCCTGCGGTTCGGGGCTGTGTACGGATTTGCGGGGCCTTCCCTTAACCTTTTCCTTACGGAAATCGATTGGGAAAAGGAATCGCCCAGCGGTCTGGAGAAAGGTTCCAACACTCCCTACTATGGGGTAGTGGTGGGGGCTCTAGTGGGAGGGGGATACGCATTCCCCCTTCCCGCCTTTTCGGTTCAATTCGAAGTCCGATACACCCGCACCATCAGCCTTATCCTCAAAGACAAGGACACTTCCTTCGGCGGGTTCTACCTCCTCCTGGGGGCCTTCGTTCCAGTTCACGGGGATTGAAAGCCCCTAAATTGACAGCCCCTAAAATCGAAAGCCCTCAAATCATGGCAGATAGGGGTGCGCCCTCTACAAGGAAATTGCAGTGGCTGCGTGATGAATCCCTCTAAAATCATGGCCGAATGGGGCGCACTTCTTGCCTCTTTGCAGGAATTTCTGGTTCCAGCGTGAATTGCAGCATCCGCGATTCATCGAAGTATCTTCGGATCCGCTCCTGCAGGATCTGGGGAGTAACTGAGCGGGCTGTCTCTTCCCACAGATCGAACAGGGTACCAGGCAGAGGGGAGTGCCCAGAGCTCTGACCATTCCCTCCTTCCCTTTTGCTGGTTCGTCCCAGTACCCGGTCTACCTCCTGGTAGTACAATTCCTGGGTGAGAAAGTACCTGTAGAAGCCGTTTTCCTTCCGCCCCCGTTCAACCAGTCGGAGCCGTTGTTCCCTTACCTTGGCTACCTCCGTCTCCAGGGGTGGGGTGCGTTTGAGCCTCGCCAACTCTTCCTGCAGGATACCCAGGAGTTCTCCAACCCGGGTAGGATCCGTGCCAAAGGAGATTTCGATACTGTACTCGGGTACCGGGGCTCTCCGCGGAGTTATGGAAACATTCACCCCGTACGTACCCCCTTTGTCTTCCCGGATCACTTCTCGGAGCCGAATGTCGAGGTAGTCTTCTAGGAGGTTCAGGTAGGACATCTCCTTGAGGGACCAATCCCAGCTTCCCGTGAAGTACAGGGTCACGAGGCTCTTTGGTTCTTTTCCCGCTTTGAGGGTTTTCTGGATGGGTTCTGTTCTAAACCGTACACCTCGATCGATGGGGGCACCGACTCGTTCTGCGACTGTTCGATAGGGAGTTTGGGCGGCCGGGCCGGTATCTTTCTCCCTATCAGCCGCTGGTTTTTCCGGAGCCTGTAATACGGGGATGGCGGCCAGGTAGCGCCTCAGGTAGGGCTCCAGTTCTTCGGGTTTTACGCTACCCACGAACACGAAGGTGAAGGTGTCGGGCCGGGACACATGCGCCCTGTAGAAAGCGTAGGCTTTCTTCGGATCCACCCGGGAAAGTCTTTCGGAGTTGAGGGGAAGGGAACGGGGGTGGCCACCCTTCAAGGTTTCCTGGATCATCCAGGCGTACCGTTCCTCAGGAGAGTTCTCCTGTTTGCGGAGGGATGTTCGCACCTGATCTAGGTACCGCTGTACAGCCTCCTCGTCGTAGCGGGGAGAGGTCAAATACAGGTACAGGAGCTGGAAAAAAGTGTCCAGGTCTTTTCTGGAGGCAGATCCGTTGAACCGGAGAGCTACCTCGTCGATACTGGGAGATAGGGAAATGAGCTTACCCCTCAAGTACTTTTCGATCTGGGTGCTCGAGTAGTTGAGCAACCCGGACTGCTCGACGATATCCGGGGCAAAGGTAGCGGAAAGAAAATCCTCATCCTCCGCCAGGGATGTCCCTCCCAGGGAAAAGGCGGAAAAGAGGATTTCATCTGCCTTGAACTCGGTGGGTTTTAGTACTACCCGTGCTCCATTTTCGAGCTTCCATTCGATCGCTCCGTACCGATCCGCCACGTTCCCTCCGGTTCGTTCCAGCTTTCCTTCCCTCTTCAGGGTACCCGCTTCGATGAGACTCGTAATGGCAGGTTCTTCCTGGTAGGAGGCAGGCGTAGCCCGGGCAGCTTCCGCCAGCAGAGCCCGCAGTTCTTCCTCCGAAGGGAGGTGGGGTGCTTCCTTTTCGGGGGCGCTTACCAGGAGCACCCGGTTTGCCGGTTCGAGGAAAGGTTTGGCCCATTGGGCCACCTCGGGCGGCTGTATATCTTTCAACAAATGACGGATCACCCGAAAGGCATACTCAGGCCCCATGATGGGTGTGCCTTTCAAGTAGGCCTCCACGTAGGATCGGACGAAGGAGGCGGAAGAAAGGGTGTGTTGTTCCTTCGCTCTCTGCTCCGCCTGTCTCTGGATGTCCGCTTTTGCCCGTTCCACCTCCTGGGTGCTGACGCCGTACAGTTGTATCCGCCGTAGTTCGGCGAGAATCCCTTCCAGGGCACGTTTTATGCCTCCCTCCTCGGCAGAGGCGGACACGTAGAGGAGTTGCTTGGGCCGTATCGGATGGGCTTTACCCGCTCCGGCAAAGAGGAAGGGAGAACCTTGTTTTCGGGAGATATCGGAAAACCGTGTATTCAGGATGGAGAAGAATAGTTCCCCCACGAGTTCGTTCCGGTACTGGGCAAAGGTTTCAGGGACACGGGGGTCCTGCTTCAGGTAGATTCCCACCGAAGAGTAGGGAAGTTCCGGGTCTGTGGCGATGGAGATCAGGGTCGCCCCATGATCGGGGACAGGGAACACCGGCAGGGACTTCGGCTGGGATGAACTTTCCCAGGAGAACTTTTCCCGAATCCGCCGTTCCACCTCGGCGGGATGGAAATCCCCCACTGCTACGATAGCCATCAATTCAGGGCGGTACCAATCTGTGTAGAAGCGCCGTAGCCGTTCGGGAGGAGCGTTCCGGATCACCTCGGGTTTTCCGATGGGAAGTCTTTCCGCGTACCGGGATCCTTTCCACAATAACGGGTACTGCGTGTCCCGCACCCGGGAAGAAGCCTCCCGGCCTAATCGCCACTCTTCGAGGATCACGCCCCGCTCCTTCTCGATCTCTTCCGGGGCGAAGGTAATCGCCCTTGCCCAGTCCACCAGAATGTCTAGGGCGATGTCGAGGATTTCCGGCTTATCCAGGGGAACTTCCAGCTGGTACACCGTTTCATCGAAGCTTGTGTACGCATTGGTTTCCGGTCCGAAGCGCATTCCGATGGATTCCAGCCAGTTCACCAGGGAGTTCTTGGGGAACCGGGCGGTACCATTGAAGGCCATGTGTTCCACGAAATGAGCCAACCCCTGCTGGTCTTCCTCTTCCAGTACAGAGCCGGCCTTCACCGCCAGGCGAAGTTCCGCGCGGTTCTCTGGCCTTGCATTTCGGCGGATATAGTAGGAGAGGCCGTTGGGAAGATTTCCCTGGAGAAGGAGAGGATCCTCCGGCAGGGGTGTGTCGGATAGAGGAGATACCCCTTCGATCTCCGGTTCCCGCACTTCCCGGATCCCCCCACTGTACAGGGGCGAGGAAAAACCGATCAGGAACAGAAAAAAGCCGGCCCACAGCATGACCCCAAACCGTCCGACCGCGGATAAGGGTGCGAAGAGAGGCGCAGTGAATGTTCTTTGTTCCATGGGAATAAGATACTAGCGAATCATATCGAGGAACACAGGGATCATGAGGTTTTCCACTGGCGCGTAGTCATCCGTAAGGGGACGGTTCCCGTTCCTCCGTAGAATGTCCTCCTGGATGACGGGGTCTAGCCTTTTGGCAACTAGGTTTCCCTGGGAGTCGCGGAGTTCTTCGTAGGGGATGGGAAAACGGGCCGCGGCTAGAACGAAGGTGCTTCGCCGGTCCCGGTCCACCACGGGGCTTCCGTAGATCGCTACATGAGGGAAAACACTGGAGAGGGTTGCGTAGTAGGCGCCCAAAAACCTGCCATACCGAGGAATATCGATAGCGTTGGCGAGTAAGATCCCCTCCGGGTGAAGGAGTTTTTCCATCCCCTGAGTGAACTCCCGGGTAGTTAGATGGTAGGGGATGCTGAAGCTATTGAAGGCATCCAGGTAGATCACCTCCCAGGGAGCCTCGATCCGTTGCCTGCCCTGAACAAAGAGGCGGGCGTCCACGGTGTGGATATGCAGGATCTCCGTTCTCGGAACCTCGAAATACCGGTAGGCTACCTCCACCACCTTTGGATCGATTTCCACAACCGTATGTCGAGCCTGTCTGAAGTTGCGGGCCAGGTAGCTCGGGAAGGTCATGGCTCCCCCGCCCAAAGTGAGGGTTTTAGTGGATCGGTTCGGATCCCTCAGGAAGGTTTCGGTAAGGGCCAAAAAGATCCGTTCGTACTCGTACAGGAGGTTGTCGGGGTTTGTGAGATCGTGCATGTTGTGGATAAGCCCGTCCATGATGAGGATCCGCTTCGTTCCTTTTTCGGTGTTTTTCACCGTGATGTGACTGTAGGGTGAGTCCCGCATGTACAGTACCCCTTCTTCCCGGCTTTCTGGATTTTTCCCTTTTCCTTCCGCGGGTGCGATTCCCCAGAGAAAGAATCCTAGCAGGATCGCCGCGGTCCACCCCACTCCCAAAGAAGTGCCCTTGGAAAAGGAAGTGGTCCGTGACACCCACACTCCCAACAGGGCTATCACCAGTGCTACCACGAACACAATGGCCCGTACTCCTAACCGGGGAATCAGTACGTATCCCGATAGGAAGGTGCCCAGGATGCTCCCCACCGAGGAAAGGGCGTAGATGGTACCCACCGTGCCCCCCATTCGGTCGCTCTGGGAAAGGGCGTACTTGACCATGACGGGGGAAATGGTTCCTAATGAAGCCGCGGGGAGGAAAAAGAGAACTCCCGTTACCAAAAGGGATTGCAGGACAAGCCAGAAGGAGACCCCCGATCCGCCGCTTCTGCCCATGAACCAGCCGATCAACAAATCCAGAAAAAGGATACCGAATACCAGGAGGGATGCGGCGAACAACTGGGGAGCCATGATCCGTTCCGGGGCGTATGTGTCCGCCCACTTTCCGCCTATCCAGTTCCCCGCGCTGATTCCGGCCAGCACTACTCCGATGACCCCTGTCCAGGTAAAGAGGGAGTTTCCGAAGTACTTGGAGATGATGCGGCTAGCCGCCAGTTCGATGATCATCACTCCCATGCTGGAAAGGAACACCACAATGTGGGGCAGGTTTCTCTGTGTTCTACGCATGGGTTGAATGTAGGATGTATTTTTTCTGGGGTCAAGAATTTGCCGCTGTGTTCACGAAAAAAACTGCATGTTTCGCCGCCGCAATTGAAGCGAACTGTATTGTTGTATCGTCATTAATAGTGTATTATAGAAGGAGATGTCGATGGTAATAGAAATACTCAGCGAACTACCCAAGGATTTCCAGCTTCCTCTCATCAAGGCCTTCACTGCTCTAAGGGAAGAGCTTGCCGATGCTGTGCGGAGGGAAGACTTCAATCAGCTAAAGGCGACGGTGCAGGAACTGGCCGAGGCCCAAAAGCGTACCGAATCCCGTGTGGAAGAACTTGCCGAGGCCCAAAAAAGAACGGAGGCACGGGTGGAAGAGCTGGCGGAGGCTCAGAAGCGCACCGAGGCTAGAGTGGAAGAGTTAGCCGAGGCCCAAAAAAGAACGGAGGCACGGGTGGAAGAGCTGGCGGAGGCTCAGAAGCGCACTGAACAGCGCCTGGACTCCCTTACCATGCGTGTGGAAGAACTGGCTATAGCGCAGAAGCAGACTCAGGAGCAGATCAATCGATTGGTGGAAGTCCAGGAACGATTGTTGACGAAGGTTGATTTTCTGGATGCCTCCCTCACAGAAACCCGCAAAATGGTGGCCGGATTGTCAGATTCCGTAGGATACGGGCTGGAGGATCGGGCGATTCGCAGCCTGTCCCCCCTTCTGAAAGAACGGTACGGGTTACAGGTAAAGGGAAAGCTGTGCCGCAAGTACCTTCCCTATCAGGGGGGTAGCGAAGAAGTGAACATCTACGGAGAGGCGGAACGGGAAGGCAATCCTGTAATCTTGGTGGGAGAGGCGAAGGCCCACCTTTCGATCAAACATATCGATCGATTCCTGAAACAGATCGAACGTCTTAAGGCCCTCGGTGCGATTCAGGGGGAGGTGTTCCCCTTCATGGTCTCCTACTCTATCCGTCCCGAAGTGGAATCCTACGCGCAGGAAAAATCGGTAGCCCTGTTCTACTCCTATGAAATCGAACTATGAAGGGGTCACGAAACGAGATCCATGGCTTTTGGGCTTCTTGCATG
>Ga0123519_10013639_pt1 | contig 11659 bp, 13 predicted proteins | sample YelNatPaOPRAMG02_FD_87396 | JGI IMG/M metagenome (GOLD analysis project Ga0123519, IMG submission 87396) | Hot spring microbial communities from Yellowstone National Park - Yellowstone National Park OP-RAMG-02 (version 2) | ecosystem: Environmental > Aquatic > Thermal springs > Hot (42-90C) ... | reverse complement strand
TATTATCCTCAATCTTTTATCCTCTCCAAGTGCCTTAAAAATTTCAGTATATTTTTCTCTTTTCATTTTCTCATATGCCCATATTTTCATATATTATAATACATAAAATAAAATATGTCAATATGAAAATTGACAATTATGTTTTTAAGGTGTATAATTTTATTCCATCAGGGGCCGTAGTTCAGCGGACTAGAATGCCAGACTGTCGATCTGGAGGTCGCGGGTTCGAATCCCGTCGGCCCCGATTAATTTATTTAAAGAGGAAAAAGATGGATTACAAAAAATACTGGCATACAACTTCTCATATAATGGCACAGGCAGTCAAACGACTTTTTCCTGAAGTAAAATTAGGCACAGGTCCTGCAATAGAAAAAGGTTTTTATTATGATTTTTACCGTGAAAAAACTTTTACACTGGAGGACCTGGAAAAGATTGAAGAAGAAATGAAAAAAATTATCCAGGAAAATTATAAGATTGAGAAAATTGAAAAAAATAAAAATGAAGCAAAAGAAATTTTGAAAAATGAACCTTTCAAACTTGAAATTCTTGAAGATATAAAAGACGAAAAAGTTACTTTTTATAGGCAGGGAGAGTTTATAGATCTATGTGAAGGTCCTCATTTGAATTCAACCGGAGAAGTTAAATTTTTCAAACTTCTTTCAATTTCTTCTTCTTACTGGAGAGCAGATGAAAAAAGAGAAAGTATGCAGAGAATATATGGAATTTCCTTTGAAACAAAAGAAGAACTTGATAATTTTCTGGAATTTTTAGAAGAAGCAAAAGAAAGAGACCATAGAATTTTAGGGAAAAAACTCGACCTTTTCAGTATTCACCCGGAATATGGTCCTGGTCTTATTTTCTGGCATCCTAAAGGAGCAATTGTGAGAAAAATTATTGAGGATTTCTGGAGAGAAGTGCATTTAAAGAATGGTTATGAACTTGTTTATACTCCACATATTGCGAACATCTCATTATGGGAAAAATCAGGGCATATTTATTATTACAGTGATTATATGTTTCCAAGAATGGAGATTGAAGAAGGTAAAGCATATCAACTTAAGCCAATGAATTGTCCATTTCATATCCAGATTTATATGAGTAAAATTAGAAGTTACAGGGAATTACCAATCAGATGGGCTGAACTTGGGACTGTTTATAGATATGAAAAACCAGGGGTTTTACATGGATTGCTCAGAGTAAGGGGTTTTACACAGGACGATGCTCATATTTTCTGCACACCTGAACAACTTGAAGAAGAAGTTTGTAAAATAATTGACTTAGTTTATTTTTTCTTAACAAGTTTTGGATTTAAGGATTATAGAGTTTTTTTATCTACGAGACCTGAAAAATTTGTTGGAAGTATTGAAAACTGGGAAAGGGCAACTAAGTCACTTGAAAACGCTTTAAAAACAAAGAATGTTGATTATGAGATAGACCCTGGAGAAGGTGTATTTTATGGTCCCAAAATTGATATAAAAATAAAGGATTGTCTTGGAAGAGAATGGCAATGTTCAACAATTCAGATTGATTTTAATATACCTGAAAAATTTGAAATTATGTATATTGATACAGATGGAAATTTTAAAACACCTATTATGATACACAGGGCAATACTTGGTTCTCTTGAAAGATTTTTTGGAATTTTGATTGAGCATTATAAAGGTAATTTCCCATTATGGCTTGCTCCTGAACAGATTAGAATTCTCCCAATTACAGACAGACATAATGAATTCAGTGTTAACATTAAAAAGAAATTTGAGGGAAATTTTAGAACCGGAGTTGATTTGAGAAATGAAAAAATAAATAAAAAAATTAAAGATGCAGAAGATGAAAAGGTTCCATATATGGTGATTATTGGAGATAAAGAAATTAAGGAGAATAAATTATCTCTCAGAAGACATGGTTCTGGAATGCTTGGTATTTTTACCTTTGAAGAAATTTCAGAAAGATTAAAAAAAGAGATACAATCAAAATCTTAAATTTTAAGTTTTTTGAAATATTCTACAATTTTATCTATTTTTAACTCAATCGTTTCGCCAGTTTTCCTTTCTTTTACTTCTACATTTCCCGTTTTTACTTTTTTCCCTATTATTATTTGAAAAGGAAAACCACAAAGGTCTGCATCTTTAAATTTTACTCCTGCACTTTCATCCCTATCGTCAAAAATAACATCAAATCCATTTTCTTTTAATTCATTGTAAATTTTCTCCCCTGTTTTTAATATTTCATTTTCAACTATATTTGTTGGTACTATATCAATTAAAAAAGGAGCAACAGAAGTAGGCCATATAATTCCATCTTTATCGTAATTACCTTCAATGATAGAAGCAACTATTCTACTAACTCCTATACCATAACAACCCATATAAATTGGTCTTTCTTTTCCATCCTTATCTACAAAATATGCTTTCATTGACTTGCTGTATTCTATTCCAAGTTTAAATATATGTCCTACTTCAAGTTCACTGCATTCTCCTTCTGCTACAAATTCTTCAGAAAATTTTCCACCTATAACACCGCTTTCTGCTTCTCTAATAGTAAATTTAATACCACATCTTTCAAATATTTTTTTATATGTTTCTTTCATTAAATTATATGATTTATCAAGTCCTTCCTCATCAATATCAAAACTGTAAGCATCTTTCATTAAAAATTCTCTTGCTCTTATAATTGAGAATCTTGGCCTTATTTCATCTCTAAATTTTGTTTGAATTTGATATAAAATTATTGGTAGTTGTTTCCATGATTTTATATATTTTCTAACAATATCTGTTATAACTTCTTCATGGGTTGGACCGAAAATCATCTCCCTTTCATGCCTGTCTGTAAATTTAATCATATCCCTTCCCATTTTTTCATAACGACCTGTTTCTTTCCATAATGTGGCTGGTTGCAGGGAAGGCATAAGTAATTCAACAGCGCCTGAATTATTCATTTCTTCTCTTACTATATTTTCAACTTTTCTTAAAACCTTCAGACCCAGAGGTAAATAAGTGTAAACACCTGAAGCAAGTTTATCAATTAATCCTGCTCTTATTAACAATTTATGGCTTATGGTTTCTGCTTCCTTTGGTGCTTCCTTCTGTGTTGGTATAAAATATTTACTCCATTTCATTTTTTTCTCCTATTTAAAAAAAAGATTATACAACATTTTTTAAAATTTGGGAAATTTCTGGTTAAAAACTTTGAAATCTTTATTTTTTTCTGTATAGTTTTCCCGGGAGTTCTTCTATCAATCCTTTTATTTGAAGTTCTGTCAGGATGTATAGCAGTTTATTTGGTTCAATTTTTGTTTTTATTAATAATTCTTCAAGATTGGATACCTGCTCAATTGCATCTAAAATCTTTTTTTCTTCTCCTGTAACTGAAATAGTTTTATTTTCTATTTTTTCTTTATTTTTTACCTCTATATTCATTGCTTCAAGAACATCCTTCACATCTTCAATCAAAATTGCACCATCTTTTAATAACCTATTTGTTCCCTTTGAATATAGGGTATCAACTCTCCCAGGTAGAGCAAATACATCTCTTCCCTGTTCAAGGGCAAAATTTGCTGTGATTAAAGCGCCACTTCTGGGTCCTGCTTCTATTACAATTAAACCTTTTGATAAACCTGAAATTATTCTATTTCTCTTAGGGAAATTATATTTTTCGGGTAAGGTATAGGATGGAAATTCTGTTATAATTGCACCATTTTTAATTATATCTTTTTCCAGTTTTTTATTTTCAGGAGGATAGAAATTTTTAAATCCAGAGCCCATTACACCTATTGTTTTTCCATTTGCCCTCAATGCACCTGCATGTGCAGAAGTATCAATTCCTCTTGCAAGTCCGCTTACAATAGTGAAATTATAAGATGCAAGTTCAAAGGCAAATTTTTCAGCCATTTTTAACCCGTAAAGAGATGGATTTCTTGTTCCAACAATACTTATTGAAATATCGTTGAAATTTATTTTTCCCTTATAATAAAATAAAAATGGTGGATCATAAATTTCTTTAAGCAAAACAGGATACTCAGGGTCATTTATGGTTAGGATATTTATTCCTTCACTTTCAATATATTTAATTTCTTCTTTTATAGGCAATTCTTCCCATCTTTCTATTTTTTCTGCAATATTTTTTGTTAAACCAAGTTCAATTAATTTTTTTGTGTCCTGTTTAAAGATCTCTTCAACATTATTAAGTTCTTCAAGTACTTTTTTTAGTTTAATATATGAAATTCCAATCAGATTTAATGCTATCCAGTAAATCTTTTTATCCATTTTTAGAAAGAAGTCGGATCAAATAATTTTTGATATTCACTTAATGCAAACCTATCAGTCATTCCGGCAATATAATCACATATAACAATTTCTTTGCTTTCTTTTTCTATTCTTTTTTGAATATGATATGGCAGTTGTCTTGGTTCATTATAATAAGCATAAAAAAGTTTTCTTATAATTCTTCCTCCTTTTTCTGTCATCCTTATAACTTTTGGATGTGTATACATTTTTTCTTCAAGAAAATTTTTTAACTCAATATGCTGTTTTTTTACTTTTTCCGAATTTTTCACTATAGTTTCTGAATTTCTTACATCTTCTACTGATTGGGGATTAATTCTTGATAAGTTTTTCTTTGTTTCTTCTATAAGGTCAACAACAAGATAATTTATAAGGTTTCTTATCATAATATGTCTTTTATGTTTTTCAGGTTTTTTGTGAATTTCACTTATTTTTTCTATTTCGCTCCATAACTCAATTTCTTCCAGATCTTTATAATTTATAATTTCAGATTTAATACCATCATCAAGGTCGTGACAGGTATAAGCAATTTCATCTGCAAGGTTTACAATCTGTGCTTCTATTGTAGGAGATTTAAATTTAACAAATTCTTCAAATTCATTACCTAAAAGTGGGATATCATAACTTGTGATGTGTTTTATTATCCCTTCCCTCACTTCATAGGTTAGGTTCAAGCCAGGAAAATCAGGATATCTTTCTTCAAGATAATCAACTATTCTTAATCCCTGTCTATTATGTTCAAAACCAGGAAAACCATGTGATTTCATTATTTCATTCAAAACAAATTCGCCTTTATGTCCGAAAGGTGTATGTCCAAGGTCATGAGCAAGAGCAATTGCTTCTACAAGGTCTTCATTAACTTTCAGTTCTCTTGCTATTGTTCTTGCAATTTGTTGAACTTCAAGTGTATGGGTTAATCTATTTCTGTAATAATCGCCTTCATGATATATAAAAACCTGGGTTTTATATTCAAGTCGTCTGAATGCAGTTGAATGAATTATTCTATCTCTATCTCTCTGAAAAGGGCTTCTCATAAAATGTTCTTCTTCTTTATATTTTCTTCCAAGTGTTTTAGAACTGAAAACTGAATATTTTTCAAGTATGGCTTTTTCTCTTTCTTCAAAATTTTTTTTCATTTTGACTGGGTAAATAATTTAAAGGATCAACATGAACTCCATCAATAATAATTTCAAAATGTATATATCTTTTTTTCTGAGTTCCGGACTTTACTTTTGCAATAATATCACCTTTTTTTACCTTGTCTCCATTTTTTACTTTTATTTCAATATCATGTGCATAAACTGTATATATAGAATTAGAATTTTTCATTATAATTGTTTCATCATATTTTTTAGTATTCCCAACAAAAACAATTTCTCCTTCAGCAGAAGCAAATATATCTATTCCTGGTTCAACCATCAAATCAATTCCTTTATTTCCAAGTTCTCCAAATTTACATATTATTTTGCCATTTACAGGCCAGATAAATGCACTTTCCTTAACAATTTTAATTTCAGTTTCTTTTTGTGTTATTTCTGGCGGTTCAACAGTTTTTAATTGAACATTAGGGATTGGTAAAAGTGCGTATGGAGGTTGTTTTTTATTTGTTTCCGGGATGAGTAATTTTTGTCCAACACTTATATTATCACTATTCAGGTGATTTGCTTTTTTTATTTTTTCAACACCCTCCTTAATTTTTTCAACAGTTTCTCCTTCATAATAATATTTGGAAATTCTGAATAAATTTTCTCCTTTTCTAACTTCATGATATGTAAAACTTTCTTTTTCTGGTTTGGTAGCAATAGTTATTGCACAGCCACTAATTAAAAATAAGAAAAATCCAATTTCAAGTTTTTTTATAATTTTCATTTTTTTTAAAAATTAACCAGAGATTTTTGTCTTTTTCTTTTTTAAAATTTAGAAGAACATATTTACCCTTTACTTTTTTCCCTTTCAGTTCAAATTCTATTTCATTTTTATCCCTTTTTATTAATTTATATTCTCCTTTATCCCATATGATAACTTTGCCAGCACCATAATATCCTTCAGGAATTTCTCCCTCAAAATCAGCATATTCAAGCGGATGATCTTCCACTTCAACAGCAAGTTTTCTATCATTTTTTTCTACTGGAATTTCTTTCGGGATTGCCCAGGATTTTAATACTCCATCCATTTCAAGTCGTAAGTCAAAATGGTGATGACTTGCAAAATGTTCTTGAATAACAAAAATCATTTTACCTTCCCTTTAGTTGGACAGATTTTATATAAAGGACAATTTTTACAATCAGGATTTTTTGCCTTACAGATATTCCTTCCAAAAAGTATTAATCTATAGGGGAAATCAATCCAGTTTTCTTTCGGTATTAATTTCATTAAATCTTTTTCTATTTTTTCAGCATCTGTATTTTCTGTTAAACCAAGTCGCTGAGAAACCCTTTTAACATGAGTATCTACCACAATTCCTTCTGCTTTCCCAAATGCTTGAGATAGAACAACATTGGCGGTCTTTCTTGCAACTCCTGGTAATTTAATTAACTCTTCCATTTTATCAGGAACTTTTCCATTAAATTCTTTAACAAGTATTTCAGATATTTTTTTTATGTTTTTTGCTTTATTTCTATAGAAGTTTATAGATTTTATCTCTTTTTCTATTTCCTCCACATCAACTGAAGCAAATTCAGAAGGTGTTTTAAATTTTTTGAATAAAGATGGAGTTACTTTATTTACTCTTTCGTCAGTGGTTTGAGCGGAAAGTATTGTAGCAATTAATAACTGAAATGGGTTTTCATATTTTAAAGCAGTTTTTGCTTCTGGATATAATCTCTCAAGGATACTCATTATTTCTTTTATCTTTTCCATCAGTATAAATTTTATAAGAAATTATTTATACAGTCAATTGTTTGAAAGTGAAAGGCATAAAAAAATGGAGATAGCCGGACTTGAACCGGCAACCTTCCGCGTGCAAGGCGGACGCTCTCCCATTGAGCTATATCCCCATAATATAAAATTATATCAAAAAATTAACAAAAATGTCAATACCTTATATGCTATTTTCGGCAAGGTAAGAACTTCTATAAAATATTCCAGAAAAGACCTTTTTATAACCAATTTTCAATCCATATTCCTTTATTTTTAGAAAAAATTCTTCAGTATAAAATTTTCTAACTTCATATCCATTTTTAGCAGGTTTTAAATACTGTCCAACAACAAGAATATCACAACCTTTATTTAGAATTTCTTCCATCAGTTTAAATATTTCTTCTTCCTTTTCGCCAAGTCCTAACATAAAACCGGATTTGGTTATAAAACCATTTTTTTTAATTTCAGAAAGGACTTCCATTGATATTTTATAATTTGATCTGGGTCTTATAATAGGGTAGAGGGATGGAAGTGTTTCTATATTATGTGAAATTATATCGGGTCTGGAATTAAATACAATTTTTAAAAAATTTAAATCACCTTTAAAATCTGGTATAAGTAATTCAATTTTTGTTTCCGGAGAAATTCTTTTAATTGCTTCTGTTACTTTTGCATAATGATTTGCTCCAGCATCTGGAAGATCATCTCTTGTCACAGATGTAATTACAACATACTTCATTTTAAGTTTTTTCACAATTCCTGCTATTTTTTCCGGTTCTTTTTCATCTACTTTTTCAGGTTTCCCTTTACTCACTCCACAAAATTTGCAATTTCTTGTACATATATTTCCAAGAATCATAAAAGAAGCGTATTTTTTCCCAAAACACTCATAAATATTTGGACATACTGCGCTTTCACAAACAGTATTAACTCCATATTCTTTCAGAAGATTTTTCATATAAAGAAACTCATCATTTGAAGAAACTCTCTTTTTTACATAAAATGGTATTTTTTCCATAAAACCTGTAAAAGATATTTTAAAATTTTAAGTTATATTTTATCACATTTTTTCAACAAATTTCCAGTAAAGAACATCATGCGGTCTTCCTGATTTTTCTCCAATGACCATCTAAAAAATTTTTACCATTTGGCTTAAAAATATAAAGACGACTATGAGGAAAACCACCCATTGCATTACCTATATTATCACATCCAATCGCTATATCAAGCCATCCATCCTTATTTACATCACCTAAACAAACCTGACGATTATAAGCTTTTTCACTTTGAATTCCCATTTTAACAGATGCAGTATGGAATGTATCCCATGAGTTTTCACTTAAATAAAGACCATTTCCAATTTTCTGGTCAAATGGATTTGAATTCTCTCCTGACATCTGAGCATGTCTTGTTACAAAAATGTCAAGAAAACCGTCTCCATTGAAATCGCTAAATTAGGAACCTGTCCCTTGAAAAATTTTTCAGGAGATACTTTTGAATCAAGAATTTTAATTTTATACTCTTTACACTTAAAATTTCCTTCTTTAATAAAAACTCTCAATTTCTCTCCTTCTTTCTGTTCAAAAATTTCTTCCTTTTGGGAAACAGGTTCTCTTTGTAAATTCTCAGATACCGTTTTTCTTCTTTTTGAAAAATTTTTCTTGCTTCATCTATTGTAACAAAACCATACTTATTTATATCAAGTTGATTGAACCAATTAGGCGGAAGTTCCTCTCTGCTTAATTTAACATCTACATTACGGTCAAATTGTTTAAATCTTTCAATAATTTTATCAGAAGATGTTTCTTGAAAATTTCCCGAGCCCACCTACGAGGTAGGAATTATATATAAAGGAGCAACAGGTATAAATTTTTCTTGCTTATTTTGAGTCATTCCAATATCAATTTTTTCTTAATATTTTTCCAATCCTGCAATTGAGCATTTGCGAGAGGGGAAAACATCCAAATTAAACTAAATATCAAAATAAATTTTTTCATAGTGTTTCTTTTTAAATCTGTCTCTAAATAATTAGACGATTTTTAAACTATAAAAGTTCAGGGAAAGAAAGTTTCAACATCTGCTAAAAAATTTAAATCCGTTTCTTTATTTTATATTCTAATTTTTATAAATGTGGTTCAACAACCTTAAAAAAATCTTTCTGATTCGTATCTTCCATATTTAACAAACCACACACAATAATAATATTACCTGATGGAAAGTTTTTGATTAGAATTTCAAATTCTTCTTTATTTGATGCATAAACAATAACTTTTTTTCCTTTTTTTAATATTTTTTCAATTACTGGTAACCATAAAGGAGAAGAGCAGGGTGGTTTTCCTGCTCCTGGAACGACTTGAATTGCTTTTATATATGGAAGGGCAAGTAATATATCAAGATGTTTTATTTCATCAGGTCCATCAAGATGCCATGCAATATATTCAAGATAATTTTTTAATTTCTCAAGTTCATAAACAACAAATTTTTCAAAAAGTTTAGGAGATATCATTGTAGAAAAATCACACTGACAGGCATATGTTTTTCCAGGTGCCCATAAAAGCCATGAAGCATCCCCGGGAATTTTTTCATTTAAAATATTAAGAAAATACTTATGTGTCTCAATCCATGCATTAACAAATTCATCTATTTTTTCAATTATTATTTCAGGTACCTCAATTATATCAATAAGTAAATTTTCAACCCCTCTTATTAATGAAAAACATGTTAAGGCATCTCCAAGGTCAGAATTCCAGATTAAAAACTCACCATTATATTTCTCAATCTGTTTTTCTATAAGTTTTTGCTCATTTTTATCCAGAAATTATTTTTATTAAATTCAATTTTTATATCTTTCCAGTTTTTTACAAATGGCTCAATCCACACAGTTTCATCTCTAAAAATTGCCTTACCTCCAATATATGGAGCCATTGTCATAGGAGTCCCTCTACCACCCCATAGATGGGGAAGTGCTGGATATGAGACACCAAGATATTCTAATTTTTTTGTATTTTCTATCTGTGCATCAACAAGTTTATCAAAATCAGGTTCTTCATCCTCTTTTTTCCAGAATTCATTTAAATTTATAAAATTTTTATCCTTCAAAATAGAAATCTGGATTAATGGTCTTTCACTCTCTTTTTCCCACCAATTTTTAATTTTTTTAATTTTACCTTTTATTTCTCTATTCATATTCTCAAAATTTTTTTAAATTTGAGTTTTATTTTATCACAATTTTTAAAACACCCCAAATCATTTAAATATACCCTTCAAATCCTTATTTCCCAGCAATTTCCACGGCAAACTACGAGGTATCTCTGAAATCAGGTTAAGAAATTTTAAGTATTATTGATGATTTGCAGTCAACTGTTAATTTTATTTTTTCATTATTTACTTTAATTATTTCTCTTGTCTCAACATTCTCCACTTTATCAAACTTTGTATTAAATTTTATTTCTGCTTCAATACTTCTATTATAAAGGTTATTCAGAAAAAGATATCTTTCATTTTCATTTCCTATAACTGATTGTATCAGTAAATTTTTTCTTTCATAATATTTTTCAAAGCCCTTTTCAGTTCCAATTGTATATTCAACAGGTAAAACATCAATTTCAGCAAAAGGAATTATATTTTCTTTTTTCATCAATTCTTTAATAAACTTTATATTCTTCTCTGACTCATTAAGTGGTTCATTCTGACCTATAAAACCACCCAAAAAATAAATACATCCTTTACCTATTTTAAAACTTCCAACAACACATATTCCATCAATTTCATAGATTTTTTCTCCAGCAACATTAAATAGAAATTCCTGTAATTGTACATTTTCATCCTCAATTTTATCTATTTTTGAAATAAATTTTGTTTTTATGTTTTTCTTAAACTTTTTTAAAATTTCTCCTTCCGGTGTAAATTCAGGTATAAATGGTCCACATATCAATTTCCCTCCTTTTTCCACAAATTCAAATAATAAATTCTCTGTTTCTTTATCAAGAAATGGTCCTGTTGAGAAAAATAAAACATCGCATTCTTCAATATTTTCAGGATTATCTTTTATTTCAATTATTCTTGGACTGAACCCACTTAAAATCAATAATCTAAAAATTCCTTCATATTCTTTACTCAATAAACCTGCTTTAAGTCCTTTTATTTCTGGTTTTCCCACATATAAATTATTATCATCGCATGGAAAAGGGTCTCCAAGATATGTATGCCAGTGATATGGTCTATAATAAACAATGCCAATTCTATCATAAATAACTTTTAAATCATCCCAGTTTTTAAATTCATTAATTATCTTTAAAAAATCCTTTATTCCAAAATATACACTTCTGATATGTCCTTTATCACTTACAGGACTTCCTCCCCATGTCTCTCTGTCGTGAAACATAAAATAAAAAATTCCTTTACATCCATTTGAAATTGCACATAAACTCATAAATTTGTGATGTTCAGGAGTTAGCCAGCATTTACCTATATCCTCAAACCACCATCCAGCCATAAATTCTGCACTCCAGGTAAATTTT
>Ga0123519_10013632_pt1 | contig 11662 bp, 9 predicted proteins | sample YelNatPaOPRAMG02_FD_87396 | JGI IMG/M metagenome (GOLD analysis project Ga0123519, IMG submission 87396) | Hot spring microbial communities from Yellowstone National Park - Yellowstone National Park OP-RAMG-02 (version 2) | ecosystem: Environmental > Aquatic > Thermal springs > Hot (42-90C) ... | reverse complement strand
GCAATAGTCCAGGGCAAACTAACAAATCCAGACATGATGGTCTCTGCGCCACTTGGAAATAATCCTTATGCCTATGGAAGCTTAATGCCTTGGGCAATTGTCTGGCTGTACAAATTTCTAAATATTTTTTCAGAAATAAGTATAGAATATGCAGCAATAATTCTTCCTGTAATTTTATTTTCTTTAACATTAGTATTTTTCTTTTTGTTTGTGCAAAAAGCATTTTCTTATTTGATGAAAAAAGAATTTTCTTATGTGGGGGCAGTAATCGCGACTTTGCTTTATGCTGTTATTCCACAAATGCTTCATAGAACAACTGCTGGAGTACCTGAAATTGAAAGTTTAGGAATGCCTTTTTTTTGGCTGGCATTTTATTTTTTTACAATGGCTTGGCAATCAGAAAAAACTAGAAGTTCATTAATTTTTGCAATACTTTCAGGAATTTCAACAGGGATTATGATTTGGAGCTGGGGAGGAAACAAGTATATTTTTATGAGTTTTTCTCTTGCTACTTTTATTGCTTTCTTTTTTCAAAATCTCTCTAAAAAAAATATTTCTGTATTCGGAATTTGGTGGCTGATTTCAATAGCCTCAATTATATTGAAAGGAACCTCTTTAACAAGTATGCTTTCTAGCATTCAAGATACTTTATTCTCAACTATTGTCTTATTTATAATTTTGTTTGATTTAGTTTTGTGGAATTATATTTTAAAGAACAAAGAAGTTAAAATAAATAAAAAGATACTTTCTCTTATTATTTCCGCAGTTTTAATGCTTGTTTTAGCAACAGTCTTCTTTGGTCCAAATTTTGTTATATCAAAATTTACAGGAATTGCCGAAGGATTCTTGCATCCTTTTGGAGAAGGGAGAGTTGGATTGACTGTTGCTGAAAATAGAGCGCCTTATTTTGTTGAGGTTTATAGTGCATTTGCAGTTGGATTTTTCAAAACAACTATCTCCTTATTTTGGCTTTTCTTTTTGGGGACAATTTTGATATTTTATGAGGCAATAAAGCATTTTGACAAAAGAAATAAATATCTTCTTTTTGTTTCATTTGTTTTATTTGTTTCGGGCTCTATTTTTAGTAGAATTTCTCCTCAGAACATATTAAATGGAGAGAATTTTATTAGTAATCTGTTTTATTTTGGAAGCCTGCTCTTATTTGCTGGAATTGCTTTATATGTTTTCTTTAAAGAAAAAGACAATCTTGAGAATAATTTTTATAAAATTAATTTCGCATATATTTTGGTTTTGAGTTTGATTTTTTTTGCAATAATTTCGATGAGGGGTGCAGTAAGACTATTTTTTATAATTTCACCACCAGTAGTCATTGCTTCTTCATTTTTATTTGTAAAACTGAGTGAAATAGGCTATGAAACTAAAGAAAAAACAAAAAGATATCTTATTTTAATTTTAGTTGTTATTATTTTTTTGGCAATAAGTGTGATTGCTTTTAATTACGCAAAACAAAGCTATGTTGAAACAAAATATACTATTCCAGGGCCTTATGAACAACAGTGGCAGTATGCAATGGCCTGGGTTAGAGAAAATACAAATCCTGGAGATATTTTTGTTCACTGGTGGGATTATGGTTATTGGACACAAACAATTGGAGAAAGGCCTACAGTTACAGACGGCGGACACCTTGTAGAATTTTGGGATCATACTACTGCAAGATATTTAATGACTGCTGAAAATGAAAAAACAACACTCCAACTGTTGAAAGCATATAATGTATCTTATGTGCTCTTTGATTCTACAGATATTGGAAAATATGGAGCTTTTGCAAGTATCGGCTCTGACAAAACAGGGAAAGACAGACTAAGTTACATTCCTACATTTATCCTAGATGAAAAGCAAACTCAAGAACTGAAAAATGAAACAGTTTATATTTATACAGGCGGGGGCTTTATATTAGACAAAGATTTTATTTGGAATAATGAACTCTTGCCACAAGAAAAGGCGGGAGTTCCTGGATTTTTAGTTCATAGTAGTAATAATAAAATAAGTTTAGTAGAAGCTATTGTTGTTTATAATAACAAGCAATATAGGATTCCTGTAAATTATATCTACTTAAATAATAGCAAGATAAAATTAAGTGATGATGGATTAAATGCAATTTTGTACTTTATTCCTACACTGAAAAATAATAGAATAAACTCTCTTGGCGCAGCCCTCTTCCTCTCTGAAAAAGTTTCAAAGGGACAGTTTGCAAGAATGTATTTATTAAATGAAACAAGCATGAGTTTAGCACATCAAGAAGATGCTTTATTAGTAAAACAAATAAACCAAGCTTATAATCTAGATATTGAGTTTATTCTTGCTAATGAACTTTATGGCCCGATTAAAATATTTAAGGTACCTGACCTTTCTAAAATTGAGTATCATGAAGAGTATCTTGAAAGGCACAATTTAAGAGAAGAAGATTTTGCTAAATTAGACTATCTTGGAACTTAAAATGAGCTCTGAAATAATACTTGCTGGTTTAACTTTATTGATTTCTTTAGTTTTTACTTTAATTCTTACACAATGGTGGATCAGAGTTGCAAAAGATAATAAACTTCTTGGAAAAGACATGAATAAGTATGATAAGCCTCTTGTTGCAGAAGCAGGTGGAATTGCAGTAGTTAGTGCAATTATCTTTTCGCTTTTGTTTTATATATTTCTAAAGACATTTGTACTAAAAACAGATGCCAATGTCCTCAATGTCTCTATATTGATTATTACTCTTCTGCTTGCTTGTTTTATTGGATTTATTGATGATATTTTAGGATGGAAGAAAGGACTTAAGCAATGGCAGAAACTTTTTATAACTCTTCCAATAGCAATTCCTCTTATTGTTATAAATGCTGGGCATCACACCATGAGCCTTCCTTTTTTTGGAGTTGTTGATTTTGGATTTATATATCCTTTAATTTTAATACCTCTTGCAGTAGTTGGGACAAGCAATGGTTACAATATTCTTGCAGGCTATAATGGATTAGAAGCAAGTTTAGGTATTGTTATTTTTTGGGCATTTGGAATAATATCAATGATAACAGGCCAGTTATGGCTTGCGTTAATTGCTGGAATAATTGTTGCTGCTCTTATTGGCTTTCTTTTTTATAACAAATTTCCTGCAAAAGTTTTTCCTGGCGATTCGCTTACTTACTCACTTGGAGCATTAGTTTCTTGTTTTGCAATTCTTGGAAACATAGAAAAACTTGCATTAATTTTATTTATTCCGTTTATTATAGAGGGCTTTTTAAAGTTAAGAAGCAAATTTAAAGCTGAAAATTTCGGAATACCGAATAAGGATAACAGCCTCGAAGAGCCTTATAAAAAAATTTATTCACTAACGCATGCTGCAATAAAGCTGCTCCAGAAGGTGAAGCCAAGCCACAAAGTATATGAACAGGATGTTGTATGGTCTTTAGTAATAATCGAAATTGTGTTAGCTTTAATTGTCATATTGCTTGTTATTTAAAATAATTTATAAACTTTATTTTGCTTGAACAATTATGAAAATAGCCTTTGTTAATGATACTTTTTTAGAAGGAAGGGGGGCAGATACAGTCATTTATGAACTTGCAAAAGAACTTGGCAAAAGGCATGAGGTTTATGTTCTTGCTAGCGAGAGTAATTTTAAAGAAGATAATTTTAAGATAATAAAATTAGAACTACAGAAATTATACACAGGCAAAATTTCTGATTTTAATTATTTAGAAAAAATTAAAAAATTAAGAAAGCAGATTTTTGAACTTCAAAAAAGGTATCACTTTGAGTTATTTAATGTGCATCATATTGCATTAAATCCTGCTTTTATAAAATTGCCTACAATAGTTACCTGGCATGGCTCCCCCCCTACAAAAAATATATTTAGGAAAATTTTAATGAGGCTACTACTTAGAACCTTAAGAAACAATAAAAAAACAATTGTGATATCCAAATTTCTATATAACCAAATAAGTTTTCTAAAGGAAAGAGTCACAATAATTCCTAATGGTGTATCTGCAGATTTTAAACCAAAGTGGAAGGATAAAGAATACATGCTCTATGTTGGAAGACTGGAAAAACATAAAAATATCGAAGATTTGATAAGATTAAGCAAAGAAACTAATTTTAAGTTGAAAATTGTTGGTTATGGTCCTGAAGAGGATAGACTAAAGAAATTTTTTGCTACAATTAGTGCTCCTGTTGAGTTTCTTGGTAAGGTTTCAAGAAAAGAATTAGTAAATCTATATCAAGAATGCTCTTTTTTCGTTTCTGCTTCAAAATGGGAGGGTTTCGGATTAATTTTTCTTGAAGCGGCTGCATGCGGAAAACCTTCAATAGGCTACAATGTTGGAGCAACTCCAGAAGTGATCATGAATAATGAAACAGGATTTTTAGTAAATAATTATAAAGAGTTTAAAGAGAGCGCATTAAAACTTATAAAAGATGAAAAGACAAGGATTAAAATGGGGAAAAAAGCTTTTGAATTTAGCAAAAATTTCAATTGGAAAGAGATAGTAAAAAAATATGAAAAAGTTTTTAAGGAGGTTAGAAAAAATGAGAATACTTGATATTGGTTGCGGAAAAAATAAATACAAGAGTGAAAATAAAAAAGACAAAATTATAGGATTAGATATAGTTAAACTTCCTGGCGTCGATGTTGTGCATGACCTTGAAAAGTTCCCATGGCCCTTTAAAGACAATGAGTTTGATATAATTATTGCTAATCACATTTTGGAGCATCTTTCTAATACTGTAAGAGTAATGGAAGAAATCTGGAGAATAAGTAAGCCAGATGCAATAATAAAAATAAATGTTCCTTATTTTACTTCACCAGGAGCTTTTCAGGATCCGACACACAAAAGATTTTTTACCTTGAGGACCTTTGATTATTTTACCAATGAAAGCGGATTGAATTACTATTCAAAAGCAAGATTTAAAATTCTTAAAAAAAAGTTAATTTTTGACAGTGTTAGACCAAAAATTAGTAAATTATTTGACTGGTTTATAAACTCGAACCAAAAAGTTTATGAAAGATTTTTATCAAGAATAATCCCTGCACAAAATTTGTATGTTGAATTAAAAACTATAAAATGAAACTTATGAGAGCTCGTGCACTTTTTGGAACCCATCCAATTTATCAGGAAATAGTTAACAACCCCCCTGAAAATGTTGTTTATTCCGGGGTATCAAAGAAAACTCTACTTGGGAAGTATTATCAATCAAAAAAAATAACTACAAAGCTAAGTAGGATATTTCAAATATTTCATCTTCCAAGAATGGTTTATATTCCTAATATAAAAGAAGACCTTATACATAGTTCTAGAGGAATAATTATTCTTAACAAAAAACCTTGGGTGATTGATCTTGAACATCCTGCATCTTTTGCTGGAATGGACCCTGAATTATGGAAAAAATCTAGTCTTTTAAGAAAAATAGTTAAAGAAAAACTAGCATCTCCTTATTGTAAAAAAATAATGATGCATTGTGAAGCAAGCAAAAAAGATTTACTTAATACCCTTAATTGCTCTGAAATTAAAGATAAATTAGAGGTTCTTTATCCAGCTACACACATTCCAAAGGGGCTTAAAAAAACGAAAAGGAAAAAGAAGATAGTAATTCTTTCTGTTCTTAGTCTTTTTTATGCAAAGGGTGGCTTGTATGTACTTGAAGCATTTTCAAGGCTTGAAAAAAAACATAAGAATATAGAACTGTGGATAAAATCCGATGTCCCTGAAGAGATAAAACAAAAATATAATTCTAGAAATATAAAATATTTTCCTTATAAAACTGAAATTCTGCCAAGAGAAGAATTGTTAAAAAAATACTATATGAATGCAGATATATTTTTGTATCCAACCTTTGCAGATACTTTTGGTTATAGTCTTCTTGATGCAATGATTGCAAGATTGCCTATTGTAGCAAGTGATAATTTTGCAATTCCTGAAATTGTTGAAGATGGTAAAAATGGATATATTATAAAGTTTCCATTTTCTTTTAGTAATGAAGGAACTAAAATAGATAATAAAAGGCTCATTAAAACTAATAAAAAAGTTGTTGAAGAAATTGCAAAGAAGTGCTCTAAACTTATAAAAAATAAAAGACTAAGAAGAAAGATGGGCAATTATGGATATAAATTAGTAAGCAAAAGAAAATTTTCAATAAAAGAAAGAAATAAAAAACTTCTGCAAATCTATAGAGAGGCGATAAAATGAAAATAGTTTTTGTTGGACGATACAATCATGAGAAAGGACTAAAATATCTCATAGAAGCTGCAAGTAAATTAAAGAAGGACCAATTTTATTTAATAGGATATGGACCTCTCGAAGATGAACTCAAAAAATTGGCAGAAGGAATGGAGAATGTTCATTTTCTTGGAGCAATAAGACATGACCTTCTCATTAAAAAATTAAAAGAATATGATCTTTTTATCTACCCCTCACTTACCGAGGGGCTTGGTTTTTCTGTTATAGAATTTTGCCATCTTGGAAAACCTGCAATTGTTACTTCTGTCGGTGGACTTCCTGAAACAATAGGGTATGGAAAGGGTGGAATTATTATACCTCCGAGGGACCCAAAAGCCATTGTAACAGCAATAAATAAATTAAGAAATGTAAAATTAAGAAGAAAACTTGGATATCAAGCAAAAAAATTTGTGGACAAAGAATTTAATAAAGGATACTGGATTTTAAAATTTAAAAAGCTCGTTGGAGAAAATATTTTATATATAGACATCTCTGAGAAAGTTGATTATTTGAGACCACAACTTAAAATTATAAAAGAAAATACGAAAACTTGTTATATAATTACAAAAGGAAAAATTAGAAACAGGGTTTTGTATATGTGTAAGGTATTTTTTGAGGGATTTTACATATTGACAAAAAATAAAGAAATGGATATAATTTCTTGTAGAACTGACTACTTAGCTCCTCCGGCAATTGTTCTGGGTAAGATATTCAAGAGAAAGATTTATGGAGAGCTTTTTACATTCCCAATAGAGTACGAAAGAATAAGAGGAACAAGTAGAATAAAGAGATGGTTGCTTGAGAGATTCTTAAGAATATTTACTCCTAGATTTGATGCTGTTATTGTATGTTCAAAGGCTCTATTAAAAGAAGCAAGGTCTTATGGCGCTAAAAAAATTTTCTATTTGCCTTATTGGCTTGATTTTTAAGAAGTATTTTCCTTAAGCAATTCTAATCCAATAAAATTGCAGTACAAAAAAGAAAGTTTATCAAGCAGATAACTTATTTTAGTTATAACTTCTAGCAACCATCTTCTTTTTTTTAAAGTATCATAAAAAGAAGTTAATTTTGGTTCTGTAAAAAAGATTTTGTACGAAAGCAATTCCAAAACTCTCGAGTCCGAAACTTTCCTTAATCTTTGAATTTTCCTTCTTTTTGCCAAAATTTTAAATGGGTGGAATAAAATCCAAAGATAAGCTTTGAGGTAAGCTGCAAAAACTTTTGGCCTCTGCATGAAAAATAATCCAGAAACGATAAAATAAATAAAGAGTAGTGGAAGGATTTTTATTAGTGTTGTTGTTTCATAAAAAATTAAGCAATTTAAAATTCTATTTCTCTCTCCATAATATCTTACAAATGGAGAGCCTGCGCCAGAACTTCCAAACCCATAATGTAATAGTTTTGCTTTTGGCTCAAGTACATTTTTATAACCAAGAAGATTAACTTTCCATCCTAAGTAAACATCCTCACTATAGGCAAAATAATCGCTGTCAAAGGGAATGTCTATTAATTTTTTCTTTATCAAGCAGCAACAACCACTAGAATAAAACAACCGATTCCCTTTAAGAGGAGTTAATGTATTCGTAAGAATAAGGCTTAGGGTGCCTGGGCTTTGTTCTTTTGCTTTTCGAAGGTCTGTATTAAACGGATAAATACCTGCACTAACACAAGCTGTTTTAGGGTCAGATTCTGCACGTTTAACCATTAAAGAGATCATTTTCTTATCTGGAAGGAGCGTATCATTATTCAAAAGTAAAACATAATCTGCATCAGTTTTCCTATAAGAATAATTATAAGCGCCTGCAAAACCATAATTTCTGTTAAGTTCAATTATTTTTATTTTGTTTTTTTTAATTTCTCTTTTATATCTTTCTTTTACAAATTCTACACTTACGTCGATAGAAGCATTATCTATAAGAACTATCTCAAAATTAGGATAATCTTGTTTTAAAGTACTATCTATACACCCTTCTAAAAATTTTTTCCCATTATAATTCAGGATTTGCACTGAAACTTTTGGCTTCATTTTACAGGTATTTTTTCTCTTCTAAAAATTTTACTTATGATACCATAAAGTTTACCAGCAATTCTAACGAAAATGAAAACTGGCATAAAGAATAAGAGTTTCCAATTTTTTTCTCTTAGCGCTTTCTTAAAAGAAATGAAGCATAAGACAAGCAATATCATAATAAGTGATATCAAAAGAGCCTGTATTACACTTAGATAATATAAGCTAATTATGACAAATAAAACAAAAATTAGTACAATTGGGAAAAATCTCTTTATAATGAGGCTAAAAGGATATGATTTTCCTATCCATCTATCTTGTTTAAATATCTCTTGAAGAGATTCAGGATTATTATGATAAAAAACTGCTTCAACAACTTTTGCTTTTCCAATTTTAGAGGCTAGTGTTCCATCATCAAAATACCCTAAACTAGTGTTAAATCCGCCTGCTTCAAGAAATTTTGATTTTCTTATTAATCTAAATGCATTGTCTTCAGAGCCAATCTTGCTTCTTTTTCTGATTTTGCCTGCACAAAGAGCCCAAACATTTTCTGGATTTGCAACTTTTTCTAGATTATGGACTGTGCCAGGCCACTCTTTATGGGCTAATAATGGTTCAACCAGATTCTTTAAAGAATTTGGATCACAAACCATATCAGCATCTAAAAATGCTATAAACTCCCCATTAGCATGTTTAGCACCTAAGTTTCTTGCTTCACCAGGGCCTTTATGATTTTGTTTTAAGATTTTTAAATTTAGTTTTTTATTATAACTCTTTGCAATTTTTACTGTATTATCAGTAGAGCCGTCATCTACTATAATAACCTCAAAATTTTTATAATTTTGATTTACTAGGCTTTTAAGAAGCCTTCCTAAGTACTCCTCTTCATTATATGCTGCTACTACAACACTTATTTTTGGCAGTTTCATATTTTATTTAAAGTAGATAGGCTTACAAAATAAACCAATATTGCGAGAACTATCATCAAAATTCCTGTGAAAATCGACATTGTCACGAAATAATCGAAAACAAAAAGAAAAACAAGCATAACTAATGAGGCTATTAAAGGTTTTGACAAAGAGCCTTCTTCTATTTTAACATTTAATTTTTTCTTTGCTAGATTTGCAAGAGTAATTAGATTGCCATATCTTGTTATGAAAGTTGCTAAAGCTACTGCAAAAATAGCAAAGGCTTGATGGTATAAAAGTGCAATTTTGATAAAAGCATAATTAAGAATAATATTTGATAGAATAGCCAACATCATTACTTTAGCAGGAATCTTTACTTTTTCTTTTGCCATAAATAACGAATTATATATTCCAGAAAATACGCACTCAATAACTAAAAGTGAAAGAATAACTGAGGTAATCATTATAGGAATATAGAATGCTTCAGGAACATATTCAGGTCCATAAATTACTTTTATTACGGGAATGATGACAAAGGCTAATCCTATTGCAGAGGGTATTGCAAGAATTGCTAAATACTTAATTATTTTTTTAAATCCTCTTTCTAATCTTTCTCTATTTATTTCTGTAAAAACTGGAAGAAGCACGCCTCCAAATGAAACAAGACCAGCAACTGCACCCATAAAAGATAAAAGAATAGCATAATATCCTACAAATTCATTAGGGGCAAAGATTCCGAGCATTATAGTGTCTATATGTCCGAATATAACAACTGATGTTGATAAAATGATAGTCCATCCTAAAAATGAGAAGATTCTTATTTTTTCGATAGGAATAATCTTTCCAATAAAGATTTTTTTGTATTTTAAAGAGAGCACTAAAAGATAATATAAAGAAGAAATTAATGTCGCAATAGTTAGTATCAAAAATACAATTTTAACATCTTTATAAACTGAACTTTTATAAAATAAAATAAATACTAAAAAAAGACTAGCCCTAGAAATTTGGAATAAAGCCTCTGAAATAAAATTATGCTCTAATTTTCTAAGGGGATAAAATATAGTGCCAAAAAAACCTTGGATAGATATAGCAAATAGGTACAAAGCACCAATTTGAAGAGGTGCTGTTAGCTCTGGTTTGTGAAAAATGAAATTAGAAATAAATGAGGAAAAAAGAAATAAAATAGCAGAAATAATAAAAGATAAAATTACTTTTAGCCTTAACAAAAATCTAAATCTCGAACGTGCCTCTGGTTCTTTTTCTTTTTTTGCTAGAGATTCTGACAAATATCTTGAAAGTGTTGTATTAATTCCCAAATCTGTAAAAGTAGCAATAGTTAGAATTATTGATAATACTAAACTATAGAGTCCAAAAAGTTCAGGAAGAAAAATTCTTGCAATAAGGATTGTAAAAATAAGCCCTCCAACTTTCGCAATCAAGTTTGTTCCGAAGCTATATATAGAGTTTCTTAAAACTTGCTTTGTTAGTGATTCCTTTTTTGCAAATAAAAATGCTTTTACTTCTTTAATTTCTTGCATCATTTTATTATATTTCTAAATTTTTCTTGTTTTTATTTTTTATCAAATTATAAATTTGTGAGATTTTATATTCTATTGGGTGATTATTAATGTAAGAATCAATGAAATCAAAAACCATATGGATAAGAGAACCAAAAAGGACAAATTGGAAAAGAGAAGCAAAATAAGTCAACAAAACTAAAACAATAAAAAATTCTACCCCATGAAAGATTAGAATAGGCTCCTTGTACTTTTTTCCTTTGTCCGCTGCTCCAAAAAAATCCCTTAATTTTAAAAAATAATTATATGCTCTTTTTAGACTCAAATCTCTTTTTTTGAAAATATAATAGAGATAGTGGTCAAAATCTAAAAGGAAAGAAGAAAGAAAAATAATTGCTATACCTAAAAAGCCAAACTCTGGATAAATAAAAAATAAAACTAAAGATGATACAAATCCTAAAATTATGTGTTTTGATGGCAGCATTTTTTATAAAGTTATTCTTTCTCAATTAATCTCAAGATTTCAGCGAAAGCAGGCCTTGTTATAAGAATTCCTATAGAAATTGTAAGTAAGGTAGTGAGAGCAAAACCCTTTAGCATTCCTGCTCCTGCCCAAAAAAGAGGGAGCATTGCTGCAAAGGTTGTGAAAAAGGCTCCAAGAATAATAAAGAAAGCTCTTTTTATTCTCTCTTTAATACTGACTTGAATGCTACTTACTGATTCGTCTATAAGAACAATTTGATCATCAACCCCTGTACCCATTCCTGCAATTATTCCAGCTATACTTGGAGCATCCAAATTCCATTTTATCAATGCCGCAATTCCAAGAGTGATGAATGCTTCTGAAAACATTGTTAAAACAACAGCAGAAGTTATCTTTATCTTTCTATATTTTATAAAGAGAATTGTAGAGATAATAACAAATACAATTAAGGCAAGAGTCATAAGGTTTTTCATAAATTCTTTTCCTAATATTGGGGAAATTGTGTCGAGTTTTACTATTTCAAGTTT
>Ga0123519_10013628_pt1 | contig 11663 bp, 8 predicted proteins | sample YelNatPaOPRAMG02_FD_87396 | JGI IMG/M metagenome (GOLD analysis project Ga0123519, IMG submission 87396) | Hot spring microbial communities from Yellowstone National Park - Yellowstone National Park OP-RAMG-02 (version 2) | ecosystem: Environmental > Aquatic > Thermal springs > Hot (42-90C) ... | reverse complement strand
TTCTGAACCGCCCGGAACGGATCCCATTCGTCCTGCCAGAAATCAGAATCGTCGTCGAATGGAGAAGGCCATTGCGTTCTGGGCGCGCCTCCGAACAGACCCCGGTGCAGCGGGCGTTGAGGCCGTGGCGAGTCTCCGTCACTCAGCAGACTCTGAACCGTGTCAAAAAGCCGTTCGGCTGCTGCAACTTCTGAACGCGCGCCGTCCAGGTCGTTCTCGGAAAGTTTCTTTGCAGCGGCATTCATACGGGTCACAATTTGGTTTATGAGCGGCGTGGCTGCCTTCAAGTCGTCGTTTGACAGAACGATATCGCCGGAATTGCCTCCCTTGGCTTCATTCCTGCCCGGTTTCCTTTCCTTGTCCGAGCCGCCCAGGGCAATCAGCGCGAGACTCAGCAGAGACACAGCCAGTCCTGCGCACAAAGCAACTTGCCATCTTGTCTTCATTTCAGATCATCCTCCTTTCCCTTGCACATTCAAAATCAAGCTCTCTGGCCTTTCTTTGCCGTCAGTGTTGTGGCAATGGCCGGTGAAATCGAGTTTGCGCGTTTCGAGATAGCAACAAGCGTGCCTGTTTCCGGGAGGCCGGCAGGGAAATGTCGAACGCGCTGCAGATCAACCCAGATTTTGCGTTTGAGAAATGGTCGGGTCGCATGAACTGCCGAGGCTTTATTTTTCTGTGTGTGAGACATTCGGACGCAGAGCCGCGTCAAGTTGGCTCTGTGCCTGTTGGCAAAGCGCCACGCAGCCAGGCTATTTGCGCGCTTCGCGTCTGGCTCTTTTCACCAACTGCTCGATGTGGTCAATTGCCTTATCCATGCCGGCTGGTTCGCTCGCCGAGATGATCAGCACGGTGTTGGTTGGAATTTCAACGAAGAGTCTGCCGTTGTTCTCTTCCGGTTTGGCGGGACGGCGGGCATAGGGCCGGAGCAACATGATGATCGAGCGTCCGGGTCCGGGCATGGATGAAGATGTGACGAAGGGCACACGCGGATTGTGGTCAACTTCAAGACCGTAGGAAGGTTCTTCCTTCGCAAGATGGTGGCTTGTGTTCCGGTTGCCGATGATGATGTCCGGCGATTCCACAATTTCGAAGTTTTCAACGCAGGAGTTTATTCCTCCGTGCTGCGCCGTGATGCGCGGCGCGGTTCTCGATATGCGAGCAGTTGCGTGCAGCGCTTTTCCAATGACGGTTGAGAGCCTTTCCGCAGCCGGCAGGAAAAGCGGGCTCTCGCAGCTTATCACCGGATTTTTTGCCGCACGGGCGGCCAGAAATTCCAGGACGGCTTTTTCGTTGAGGGTGGCCAGCGACGGCGGCTCAACATTGCGGCTTGCGATTCTCCTTACGGCGGAGAGGATGTCTGAGTCGCTCATTCCGCGCTCGCGCCGTCCCTCGTACAGAAGGATGGTTTCGTTGGTTGACACCACGAACATCTTTCCCATTGACGGCTCTATTTGGGTTTGAAATGCGCATACGGTTCGTCTTCCATCGAGGCTGCGCTCGCGGGTGAACGGGACCGGACATTGCAGGGAAAGATCGTAAATCCGCTTTACATCCGGCATGTCGAGTTCGATCCTGAGTTCCTTGCTGGACGATTCGAAATGGATCACGCCCGGGTCGTAACCGTACGCTCCTTCCCTGTTGTAAATCGTGAGATATGCGCAGGGGTTGCCTTCGCCCCGCCTGATCGCTGTTTCCACTGAGCGGGGAGCGAACTGAGAGCCCTGCGCCCCGGTCTTCCAAACAAAGAACGGATAGCCGCCGTTCTTCTGAGGCCAGAGCAAGGAGGGCCAGCCCGCGTCTCGCCCTATCGCCCGCGGGCCGGTTTCCTTCGCCACTATCGCCGCGCGTTCAAAACCGATCCTGCACCACAACAGCTCGAGCCATGTCATGAGTTCCTGGTGGAAATACGGACCATAAGGCATGTCCGCCCAGTTGTGGCCGTAGTGCTCGTGGTAAACGTCGCTCAAGAAGGATTGGCGGCCGATCGGGTATCCGATAATGACTGCTTTGCCGCGCCCGAACGAGTTCGATATCACCGCCGGCTCACCTGAAGTGAATGTTTCGAGCGTTTGCGCGCCTGCTCTTGGTTTGAAGCAGCAGAAAAGTGTTCGCATGCTGTCGGAGCCGAGCTCCGCCTTCTGGGGATTCGGCGCCCAGGGATGGATCCAGCCTTCGCGCCGCGGCGTGCCCATTGGAGTTTCCGCAACAACGGAAATGCCCAGGAATCTGTCGAAATCCGCTCCGAAAACATCGGCGAGCTGTCCGCCGCCCTTCATCTCCATGTCTTCGCCGTAGAGAGCCGCTGCGCTTGTGGCGACCACCAGCCCGCCGTCAGCCGCAAAAGCACGGATTCGTTCCGCGACATCGCCGGGCAGGGCCTGGACCGATGGCATTATGAGGAGACTGTACGAACCGAGCCTGCCCTGACGCACTCCGTCTTCGGTGACGACATCGTAATTCATGCCCATTCCGTCCAGCAGCCTGTCCCAACCGATGCAGCCTATTCTGTGGTAGTTGGCGGCGTCAGCCCTGAACCCGTATGTGCCGCCCACCCAGTCTTTGATGAACGATTGGAACTTGTGTGTGGTATCCGACCAGAGCATGGCGACCTGAGGCGCGGGTTTCGTGTGAAGCATTTCCGGAGCCATTCCCTGGGCCCGGTCAAGGAAACGGCGCCAGCTGTTGAGCGCGGACCATCGCCAACGCAGGTCCGGGTAGGGGAAGCAGTCGCCCCAGTAGAACCCCCGCGCAATCGGACACGGCCATGTGTGGATCACGAGCGAATCGTGAATGAAGGATGAGAAGGCGTATTGCGCGAAAGCGTTGCCGGAGCCTGTGTGCGTCGTGCATCCGCTGAAACCGGCAGGAGAGTATGCCCTGCGGAGATTGTCATAGAAATTGTGGCCCGGAGTGAAATGGAACGGCACCAGACCCAGTTCCTGGACAAGATGTTCATGGTGGCGGCCGAAGGCACCGTCATTGAACTCCATTGTCTCTCCGTAAAAGCATGTGATCGGAACGTGGGGATCTGCCTGGCGCACCGCCTCGACGCCGGTCCAGACATAGCGGCAGAAGTCGTCTTCGCGCCATTTGACGTAGTCCAACAGTTGGCGGCGCGTTGCGGCGTTCGTCGCACTGAAGAAATCCGGATTCGGGAGAGCGGCTTCGGAAGGCTTCATGCCGCTGTCCCAGGGCAGGGGCGAACTCCCGTATTTGCGTTCGAGCCAGGAGCGCCATCTTTTCAGCCCGGCATCGGAGAAGTCGTCCGGCATGCGTCTGGGGCCGATGAGGTCCACGGCAACAATCGAGACTCCGGAGTTTTTGACATGGCGGACAAGAGCCGTCACATAGCGGGCGAAGGCGGCGGCGACTTCCTGATTGAAAAGGTTCGCAGGCGCATACACATCGCGCGTGTTCGGCATACCCATGAAGAACATGTGTTCCCAGGGCTGGACCTTTGCCGGAGTTCCGAGGGATGCTGCCGCTCCGAGCCGGTTTGTGAGCCAGTCCGGAGCTGCGGTGGTTCCGAGAGGGATCGGCAGGTAGATTGGAAAACCGTGCTTCTTTGCGAGCGCGAGGATTTCGTCCACCCTCGTCCAGTCATACGAGCCTGGCTGTTTTTCAACGTCCGGCCAGTCGAACACGTTCTGATCATCCGGCCGGACGTAATCAATGCCGGCTTCTCTTGCCAGCTCGAATATCCGGTCGGCTGTGTATCCGTGCTGGGAGAGGTGGCGGGCGTAAAAGGATCCCTCGCGCGGGATGAAAGGCCAGTTCCATCCCATCATGAATCCGTCCCCCGCAATTTTCCCGGCCGGCGACGCTGCCTGCCTCGGGGCCGGAGCGCTTTGCAGCACCGGTGCGGCGTTTGTGGCCGCGGCGGCTTCCCGGACGCGCGCTGCGGCGGAAGAAAGCGCCTCGCGCACCTTTGTGTAGTAGGCTGCCGTCCTTCGCGCCTCTTCGGGAAGCCACGACTCGAAATTCCGGATTTCCTCCTCGAGGCCGGCATGGCTGTTTGCGGCAGCGTACGAGACGATCGAGACGGCGGTCATGTCCAGGGCATAGAGTTCATCGAAGAGCCACAGCCCCTCGATGAGAAGGTCCTCGGCCGGCGCCTCAGGCAGATCGAGTCCGAAGCCCCGCCCGTACAGGCAGATGCATTTAAGATCCTGCGCCGCCATGAGCGCCCTCATGGAAAGCGCGCGGATCTGATCGAATTGCGAGAGGACGTTGTGGATTCCTGCCCATGGAGGAGAAGTTTCCTCCGCCGCCGGATCCGGCCGTCCGCTGGCAGAGGCATGCGCCGAGAGAATCGCGACGGCCGCAAGCACTGCAAGTTGGCTTCTCATCGTGGCGCGCCGGGCTCGCGCCGGGGAATCCAGGAAGAGAAACCTGAAGTTCATATTGTGAACACATACCGCCCTGCGGTGCGGTGGGTCAATGAGATTTGCGACGAAGCGTTCCGCGCAAACCGGAGGCCAGCCGCCATGAAGGTTGGCCCTTGCGGGCGGAGAAAAGGACTTTTCCCAATTTTCCTTCTCACAGCCTTCAGGTAATGAAGGCATTTCTCCAACGCAAAATCAGGGATTGACGTTTGAGGCCGCAGGATATAGGAAACGCGGTGTGATGAGTGTCCAGCCCCGTGGCGCTTCATCCGGGAAATGAATCGGGGAGAAATGACTTCCGCGGGAGTGGAGGTCAAAGCAGTCAGGAGAAGGCAAGTATGGCAACTGGTACGGTAAAGTGGTTCAACGAGCAAAAAGGTTTCGGGTTCATAGTCCCGGATGACGGAGGCGCCGATCTGTTTGTGCATCGCACAGCGCTGAAAGGCGAAATCAAGGAAGGACAGAAGGTTGAATATCAGCAGGCCGAGGGCCGCAAGGGCAAGGGGCCCCAGGCAGTTGACGTAAAACCGCTCTGACACGCGGTCGGACTTATGAGAGAGGAAGAACCCCGGTGTCTGCCGGGGTTCTTCTTTTTGGGGAGATTCGATGAAGGTGGCGGTGGTCGGATGCAGAGGCATGCTCGGCGCGGACATCATGAGGGTATTCCGCGGCGCCGGCATTGAGACGCTGGGGTACGACCTGCCTGAACTGGACATAACCCGGGAGGTTTCCGTTCTGGAAGGAACGGGCGCGGCATGGGTTGTGAATGCAGCCGCATACACGGACGTGGACGGAGCCGAGGCCAATGAAGCCGCCGCCGCGGCTGTCAACGCGCGGGGTGCCGGAAACCTCGCTTCGCTTTGCGCCAGGACAGGTTGCTCCCTTCTCCACATCAGCACGGATTACGTCTTTGACGGGACTGCCCGTGCTCCCTACGACGAAAACGCCGAGCCCCGTCCGCTGAACGCTTACGGCCGGACCAAGCTTGCGGGCGAAACGCTTGTTCGCTCCTCCGGATGCGAATATCTTATCGTCAGGACTCAGGCTCTTTTCGGAAAACACGGACGCAATTTCGTCAGGACCGTGGCGGATCGGCTCAGCCGCGGCGAGGCGCCGCTGCGCGTCGTGCGCGACCAGATCACGTGCCCCACCTACACCGCGCACCTGGCGCAGGCGATTTTCAGGCTTATCATGCTGCCCGCTCATGGGACGGTCAATGTCTCGGCCTCTGGCGAGTGCTCCTGGTATGAGTTGGCGCTGGCGGTGGCCGGTCTTGTGAGGCCGGGTGCGGCGGTCGAGCCGATCTGCGCCGCCGAGTGCGGCCGTCCGGCGCGGCGTCCGGCCTATTCGGTCCTTGACAAGAGCCTGTACAGGCGCTTGACAGGGGAGACGATGCCGCACTGGACGGCCGGATTGAAACAGTACGCAGCCGAAATGGGCTGGGCGGCCGGAGACAGCGGCGGAGGCGGAGAATGAGAATACTCGTGACAGGTGGTGCGGGATTTATAGGTAGCAACTTCGTGAGGCATGTTCTTGCCCGCCACCGCTCCGACAGGGTGCTGACGTTCGACAAGCTCACGTACGCGGGAAGCATTGATAATCTCGCGGGCCTTGAGAAAACAGGCCGTCACATGTTTGAGCGCGGTGACATCGCCTCGCCGTCGCAAGTGGAGAGGGTGTTCAGGCGTTTCAGGCCGGACGCGGTGGTCAATTTCGCGGCGGAGACGCACGTTGACAGGAGCATACATCTCGGCGCCGCGGCGTTTGTCAGGACGAACATAGCCGGCGTGCAGGTCCTTCTCGACGCGGCGAGGCGCTGCGGCGTTTCGCGTTTCCTTCAGGTCTCGACCGACGAGGTATACGGAGCGCTCGGCGCCCGCGGCAGGTTTACGGAAAAGACCCCTCTGGCTCCGAACAATCCGTATTCAGCCAGCAAGGCGGCCGCGGACCTTCTTGTGCGGGCGGCGAACAGGACATACGGGCTGCACACAGTCATCACCCGCTGTTCCAACAACTTCGGTCCGCGACAGTTCCCGGAGAAGCTGGTGCCCCTCATGATCGCCAATGCGCTCGAGGACAGACCCCTGCCGGTTTACGGCGACGGCAGGCATGTCAGGGACTGGATATACGTTGAGGATCATTGCGAGGCGGTTGACATTGCTCTGCGCCGCGCGCCTCCGGGCAGCGTTTACAACATAGGGTCGGACAACGCGGTACAGAATATCGTGCTGGTGAAAATGCTCCTCAAACTGCTGGGAAAACCGGAGTCTCTCATCTGTTTCGTGCAGGACAGGCCCGGACATGACAGGCGGTATGCGATGGACGCGGGACTCATTCACAGGGAGCTCGGCTGGCGGCCGCGGCACAGCCTGGAGGATGGGCTTCGCAGGACCATACGGTGGTATCTTGAGAACAGGGAATGGTGGGAGCGCCTGAGGAGGGAAAGGCTGGGAGGCTATTACCGGCGGGTGTACGGGGACAGGTCCGCGATTTCGTGGGCCGGGAGGCGGCTGCCGTGACGGAAAAAACCATCGGCAGACGGCGGATCTTTTCGGGCCGGCTGCTGACTCTTGATGTTGAAGATGTTCAGCTCGATGATGGGCAAGTGACCACCCGCGAAATCGTTGGGCATCCGGGCGCTGCAGCCGTGCTTGCTCAGGACGAGCACGGACGCTTTGTGTTTGTGAGGCAGTACCGCAAGCCGGTGGAGGCCGAATTGGTGGAGATAGTTGCCGGCGTGCTCCGGCGGGGTGAGGCGCCGGGGCGCTGCGCGCGCAGGGAACTGGCGGAGGAGACAGGCATGCGCGCCGTCTCGCTTGTCAGGCTGGGGGTCATACATCCCTCGCCGGGCTATACGCGCGAGGTTCTGCACATCTTCTTCGCGAAAGCCCGGCCGGGCGCAACGGGGGCCAGGCCCGACCACGACGAAAGGATCGCAGTTGTTTTCATGGACCGCCGGCAGGTTGAGCGGGCCATCGGGCGCGGCGCCATCCGCGACGCAAAGACCCTTGCCGCGTGGTCGCTCTATCTCCTGGCCCCGGGTCTGGGCGGAGGAAGGGCGCGGTCGTGACAGGCGTTTCATACGGGTCCGCTCCTCCGTCTGTTGCCGTGGAGTTCGAAAAGGATCTGAACCAGGAACAACTGGCCGCTGTGAGAGCCGGCGACGGGCCCGTTTTTGTCCTTGCCGCGGCAGGCTCCGGCAAGACCCGCTCGCTTGTGTACCGCGTGGCGTTCCTTGTGGAACGCGGGGTTCCGGCCGACAGGATTCTGCTCCTCACCTTCACCAACAAAGCTGCCGCCGGGATGCTTGAAAGGGCCGAACAACTCGTGGGAGGTTCGATACGGGGTATCTGGAGCGGAACATTCCATCACATGGCCAACAGGGTTCTGCGCCGGCACGCCGCGCGAGCGGGCCTGAAACCTGATTTCACCATAATGGACAGGGACGACTCATGCCGGCTGATATCATCCTGCGTGAAGGAACTCAAATTGGCGGAGCGCGAATTTCCGCGCGCTGCAGTGCTCCTGAGCCTGTTCGGTTTCGCAGCCAACACTCTGAAGCCCCTGGAGGAGGTGGTAGCCGAAAGGCTGTCGCGCCTGAACGTCTGCGCGGCAGACGTGGCCCGGGTGCGCGAACTGTACGCGGAGCGGAAGCGTAAAGCGGGTCTGCTGGATTTCGACGACCTGCTTGCCGAATGCCGGCGTCTTTTCATGGAGTGCAGGGATGTCTTGGGCGAATATCAGGAGCGGTTCCTGCACATCCTGGTGGATGAATACCAGGACACCACTCCCGTGCAGGCGGAATTGGTGGATCTTCTCGCGGCGAAGCACAGGAACATTCTGGTTGTGGGGGATGATTTTCAGAGCATATACTCATGGCGCGGGGCGGATCACAGGAACATCATGTCGTTTCCGAGTCGCTATCCGGACACCGAACGCCATGTGCTGGCGACGAATTACAGAAGCGTTCCGGAGATACTCGAAGTGGCCAACGCCTCGATAGCGGCCAATCCGGATCAATTCCAGAAGACAATACGGTCCGTGAGAGGGCCTCGCGCAAAACCTTTTCTCGTCAGAACTGCATGTGGGGAGGCGCAGAGCCGCTACGTGATTCAGGGCATAGAAATGGCGCTGAGGGAAGGCTATCAGCCGCGGGACATAGCGGTTCTTTACAGAGCTCACTATCAGGCCATGGAATTGCAGATGGAGCTTGCGCGGGCGAGGATGCAGTTCGTGGTGACTTCTGGCGTGCGGTTTTTCGAGCAGTCCCACATCAAGGACGTTTGCGCGGTCCTGAGGCTGCTGGCGAATCCCTTCGACGAGCTGTCGTTCGAGCGCCTTCTGCGCATGGCGCCCGGCGTCGGGGAACGCACTGCATCGCGAATATGGAGGGATCTTGGATCCAGGTTCGACGTTTCGGACTCTCCTTCAGGAGAAAAGGTGGCCATGAGCCTCAAACCTCAGGGGCGCGAAACATGGGAAAAAATTGATTCGGCGTTCGAGGTGTGGCGGTCGGCCGAAAACCGGGACGAAGCCGCGGGCAAGACAGTTGAAGCGTTTATTGGCAGTTTCTACTCCCGTTATCTTTACGAGACCTATGATGACGCGGAAAGACGCCTTGACGAGATAAACGAGATGCTTGTTTACATGCAGGAACGCCCCTCGCTGGCCGATTTTCTGAGCGATGTGGCGCTGTTCACCAACCTTGACGCTGAGGGCGATCTCAGGCAGAGGGAAAATGTCAACGCCGTGAGGCTGACGACGATTCATCAGGCCAAGGGCCTGGAATGGTCTGTCGTGTTCGTGCTCTGGCTTGTGGAGGGCATGTTCCCGCTCGGCCGTTCCCTTGAGGAGCCATCGGCAGGCGGAGAGGCCGAGGAACGCAGGCTTTTTTACGTTGCGGTGACAAGGGCCAGAGACGAGCTTCATCTCTGCGTCCCTGAGCGTCGCTCCTCCGGCCGAGGCTGCTCCGCAGTGTGCTCGCCATCCAGATTCGTGCGGGAAGTTCCTTCGGCTTTGATGAAGACGGTGTGGTGGGTTTGAGGATCCGCGTCAGGGCCTGGGCCCGGTTTCCACATTGCTGTCGCGCTGCTCGCGGCGGTTGCCTCCACCGAGAATGTTCCCGATGCCCCGGGCGATCGAATCAATTCCGCGCGCCGCGTTGTTCAAGAGGGTACCGGAAAGCATGTCCACGATCCTGAATTCAGGCGACTTGACTGTTCCCCGAACAGGCACGTCCACCGTCACAGACGACGGGATAAGCGAAGACGCCTTCGTGCCGCCCTCGCCGCCGTCGGCCTTTCGGTTGAGGCAGAGGGAGACGCGGGAGCCCGCGCAGAAGGCGCCGTCCCTGCAGGAAACGCGGACTCTGGCGTCAACGATATAATGACCCAGCTTGCGGCGGGCCGGAAGGCCGGGCATCTCGGAGAGAGGTATGCTTTCAATCGTGCCTTCGATATCGAAAGAAGGTTTCGCCGGATCCGACAGGGGCGCAAGCGAGCCGCGCAGGTCCGCGGCAGCGGCCCCTGGCCGGTCCTTGATGTGGCCGTTGATCTGAAAAGCGGCCCACGGCCTATTGTCAGCCGTCGTCCTGATGTTTGTGGCTGTCAGGCAAAAGGCGTACGAGACCGCATTGGGTTCGCCCGGCGGAAGCGACAGGTCTGAATAAGCCACCACAGCGTCGGCCCTGAGCCGTCCTATCCGCAGTTTAGGGGGCTTTGCCGTCGTGGGCGCCTGTCCGGTTGGCATGGCGGCCTGCAGCGCGACCATGTTCAACTCGCCCCTCTCGTTTCGCTCGATTTCCACAACGGCGTTTGTGGCGCTGAGCGAGGAAAGAGAGATTGTTCCCCACAGGAGCGGGAGAAGGTCGGCGTTCAAGCGCACTTCACCAGCGTACAGGCAGTTGGTTCCGGTGAATCCCGGCGGGTTGCCCACGGATATGTCTGCAAAACGGGCCCTTGCGCCCGCGAGGGTGGCTGATGCATGCCCCACGTCGGCTTTCAGGCCCAGTTCGCCGGCCCTTTCCGCCACGATGCGGCGCACAAGCCCGCCGAGTCTGAAACGGAGCAGCGCTTCGCAGCCAGCCAGCAGGAGTATCAAGACGGCGGCGGCGATGATGGCGGGACGGCGGCATGGGGTCCTGCGCTCATCTGTCGAGGTTGGGCCAATCGCAGGATCAGGATTCATTGCTTTGCGCGGTGTCTTGCGCCGGTCTGAGCCTGATTCCGGTCCAGCACCAGCACCATGGCCTTTTCCGGGCAGGTGAGCGGAGAGTTGTACTTGGGACAATTAACGCATCCGATGTATATCTTGTGCATCAGGCGCCGCTTGGATATGCCGCGGAACCCCAGTTTTCTGAAAAATCCCGGCGTGAAAGTCAGGGCTATGATGCGGCTTGGATGGAGCACCCTTATTCTTTCGATGGCAGCGTTCACAAGAAGCCGGCCTATGCCGCGTCTCTTGAGCGAGCGCCTGACCGCGAGAGACTTGATTTCCACATCAGGCTCTCTGGCCAGGGCGATTTCGGGAAGTATCTGCCAGGAAACAGTTCCGACAATTCGCCCGCCCGCCTCGCACACGATGAACCTGTCAATGTTCTCCATGATGTCGCTGAGGGAGCGGCTGACCAGTTCCTGCGGGTAACTCTTGATGAGTTTGAAAATGGCGGGCGCGTCCCGGAACTCCGCCGGTCTTGTTTTTGGCTCAAACTGTTTCACGCCGCGCACGCTATCCAGCGGTTCTGAATGTGACAAGAGTTTTCTGCAAACGCGCGGATCCGGGTGAACCCGGATTTTTTTCTCTTGAGGCGGACGGCGCGCGCTGTCATAGTCCGTCCCCTTTTTGGAGAAAACAGAATGAGCAGAGCAGTTCCATTGCAGAACGTAAGAAATATCGGGATCATGGCGCACATAGACGCCGGCAAGACCACTGTAAGCGAGCGGATTCTTTTCTATTCCGGCAAGATACACAGGATGGGAGAGGTCCATGACGGTGAAGCGACCATGGATTTCATGGACCAGGAACGGGAGCGGGGGATCACAATCACTTCGGCCGCGGCAACCACGATGTGGAGGGATCATCAGATCACCCTGATAGACACTCCCGGCCATGTGGATTTTACCGCCGAAGTGGAGCGGAGCCTGCGCGTCCTGGACGGAGCGGTTGCGCTGTTCTGCGCGGTGGGCGGGGTGCAGCCCCAGTCCGAACAGGTATGGCGTCAAAGCGAGAAATACGGCGTTCCGAAGATCGCTTTCATAAACAAGCTGGACAGGGTCG
>Ga0123519_10013627_pt1 | contig 11664 bp, 12 predicted proteins | sample YelNatPaOPRAMG02_FD_87396 | JGI IMG/M metagenome (GOLD analysis project Ga0123519, IMG submission 87396) | Hot spring microbial communities from Yellowstone National Park - Yellowstone National Park OP-RAMG-02 (version 2) | ecosystem: Environmental > Aquatic > Thermal springs > Hot (42-90C) ... | reverse complement strand
GAGCCGGGGCCGCGCCGCCCAAAAAAACCCTTCAATCGCCGGGCAAGCTGGAACCGCTACGCCGTGATCCGCTAGGGCAGATCCACCACCAAGCCGTCATAAGCAAAGCGCATCCACGATGGCAGGTTGCGCTCCTCTAAAACATAGTCTATATCGTGGGTCATGTGGGTGAAAAGACACATCCGAGGGCGCAGGTGTTCGGCGTAGGCTACGCTTTCGGCCAAAGAGAGATGACTGGCATGCGGCCTGATCCGCAGGCAGTTGAGGATCAGCAGGTCCAGATCATACAATTTCTCCAACGAGGAGGGAGGGATAACCTTCACGTCGGGGATGTAGGCCACCTTGCCCAGGCGATAGCCCTGGCAGCCGCGCAGCGGCCCATGTTCCACGGGGATGGGCAACACCTCCAGGCCACATATTTCCTCGGGCGCGCGAAGCACATGAGGCCGTAAGCTGGGGATGCCCCCGCCAACATAGGCCGGCGGATGAAAGATGTAATCAAAGGCCGCGCGGATGACCTCCAAGGTCTCCTCTGAGCCGTAGATGTCGATCGCTCCGCCCTGGTGATAGCAATAGGAGCGGATATCCGGCAACCCATAGATGTGATCGGCGTGCCCATGGCTGTAAAGCACAGCGTCGATGCGCCGCACTCGGTTATCCAGCATTTGCTGGCGAAAATCCTGCGAGGTATCTACAAGCAAGCTTGCCCCGTTGTCCTCTATCAGGATGGAAGTTCGCGTGCGCCGATAGCGAGGATCCTTTGTTGCCCGTTCGCATACCCGATGCGGGCAGCGTGCGTAATCCTCTAACATGCAATCAATGGTGGGCACGCCGTGCGAGGTGCCCGTGCCGAGAAAGGTCACACGCATAGGTCGGTGAGAAGCGAGTTATAGGGGACGTTCCCACAACAGCTTATCGGTGATAAAGGCACTGATAGCTAACCCCGTTGGGGATAAAGACCTGCTCAGTAGCTCCAACTCCGCGGTGGTCATCTCCCCAAAAATGCAGAGGCTCTTGACCTCTTGGATGGCCGCAAAGGTGGGCAGCAACTGCTCTACAGTAGGCGCATTGGCATAGCGATCCAAGGTCACCGAGATGGCTCTCAGCTCCTCTACTTCCATCAACACCTTGTGCAGGTGCAACGTGCCCGCCGAGTGCAGATCAATGATGGAATAGTCAAAGGCGCGCATGATCTGGCGATCGTGGGGCAGGACGTGCTCCGCGTACATACGCGGCGAGAGCTGGCTGGCCGAATCGCTCTGAAAACGCACCACCGAGCCCGGTGCCCATAGCCCGTAGGCCCAAGGCACCCAGCCCCCTTGCAAGGCGGGAATCAGCTCATACTGAGCCTTGGTGACCTTGATGAAGGCCTGTGCAGCACGCTCCAGTACCTCGGCCACGCGTCCCGGCTCATCGTAGAAAGCCAAACCCATGCGCTCGTCGCCGAGCAGGGCGGAGAGCATGTCAATCGGCCCGCGCTGCAAAGTGTGAGTCACGACATAAGAGCCATCGTTGGCCTCAAGCAGGGCACGGGTCAACGCTAGGAGCTTTTGCAGCCACGCGTTATCCGCGTCGGGGATGATGCGTTCCATTCCCTCGTAATTCGGGCCAAGCGCGGGCTTGGCCCACATGGCCTCGTCGGCGCCGGCGTGAATTTCACAGCCGATGATCGCCTCCATCCAGGGAATGCGCGACCAAGCGCATTCGCCGTGAAGCAGGTCTCCTTGCACGAGCTGTTTGTTCAGATCGCGCCACCCCACAAGGGGGGTAAAGTCATCCACGTCCAGCATATCGGGGGTGACGTCCACATTCTCCAGACGCTGGCGCTGGCGCAGGGGCACGGCGCGAATGAGCGGCTTCTCAGCCGCCTCACGATGCCAGAAAGCTTTATGTCTAGAAAGCAGGGCCTCCAGATCGGTCATCAGGGATTCTCCTTTAGGATGCCATCGATCGCCTCCAGCTCTTCGGCGGTGAAATCCAACCGCCTCAGCGCCCCCACGCTATCCTCAATCTGGCTGACGCGGCTCGCCCCGGTGAGCGCCGAGGTCACCCCCGGATGGCGCAAGACCCAGGCCAGGGCCATCTGAGCCAGGCTCTGCCCCCGCGCCTTGGCCAGCTCGTTCAGCTTGCGCACTTTGACCAGCTTATCCTCGGTGATGTGTTCGGGCCGCAGGAAGCCGTGCGGTTTGGCGGCACGCGAATCAGGCGGGATGCCCTGCAAGTAACGGTCGGTGAGCAACCCCTGCGCCAAGGGCACGAAGGCGATGCAGCCGATCCCCTCCTCGGCGAGCACCCCAAGCAACTCCCCCTCAATCCAGCGGTTGAACATGTTATAGGCCGGCTGGTGGATCAGGCAAGGCGTGCCCAGCTCGCGCAGGATTTTGGCCGCCTGGCGGGTCTGCTCGGGATTATAGGAGGAGATGCCCACATAGAGGGCCTTGCCCTGGCGCACGACCTGATCCAAAGCCGCCATCGTCTCCTCCAACGGCGTCTCGGGATCGGGGCGATGGCTGTAGAAGATATCCACATAGTCCAAGCCCATGCGCTTCAAGCTCTGATCCAGGCTGGCGATGAGGTACTTGCGCGAGCCCCATTCGCCGTATGGCCCGGGCCACATGCGATACCCGGCCTTAGTGGAGATAATCAACTCATCCCGATAGCCGGCCAGGTCCTGATGCAGGATGCGCCCGAAATTCTCCTCGGCCGAGCCGGGGGGCGGGCCATAGTTGTTCGCCAGATCAAAGTGAGTGATCCCCAGGTCAAAGGCACGCAGCACGATCTCCCGGGCGTTGGCGAAGGAATCCACCGCGCCAAAGTTGTGCCATAACCCCAAGGAGATCGCCGGCAGCTTCAGGCCACTTCGCCCACAGCGGTGGTAAAGCATCGTCTCATAACGCTGAGCAGAAGGCACAAAGACCATCTTTCCTCCCCACAAGGCAAGTGTGGCGTCGTTTTACCCCCAAAGCGCAACTCTGTCAACCCCTATGCATTCCTCCTCACCTATGCTATACTGAAAGAGAATCCTACCGAGCGCGCGTTCACTCTGCCAAGAAAGGATGACGAAGATGGGCCCGATCACTCTCGCGGAGCGTATCAAAGGCTGTCTCGTCGGAGCTACCATCGGTGCGGAATTAGGCTTTGCCCGTGCGGCGCACCCCGAACGCTACCAATTCGCCGACCCGAGCGATGTCTTGAATTTCATCCCCCAACGGGCCACCAAAGCGGAGGGCTCCGAGAAGCGCGTGTATACCGCCTCGCTGCTCCCTTTCATCAACTTGGGTGTGCAGGCCTATCTTGCCGCGGGCGGCCGGGCCACGCCGGAGGTCTTTGCCGAGTGTCTCAAAGACGACGAGCAGATCGCCGCCGGAGTCTTTTCTTGGGACGGGGTGCACACCACCCAAGAGGTGCTTAAAGAGGGGATGCATCCTCGTTTGGCAGGGCTACTCAACGCTCCCTGCGGGCTCATCGCCGCGGCCATGCCCGCCGTGGGCATTTACCACTTTGGCGACCCGGAGTACGCTTACCTGGATGGCGTGGAGTTGGCCTCCGTCTCGCAGCCGCGCGAGGGAGCCGATTGGGCGGCGCTCTCGGCGGCGGGGATCGCCGCCGCCTTTGACCCCGCCCACGATGCCGAAAAGGTTATTGAGCTGGTGCTCAAGATCGCCCATCGCCACTCCAAGGATGTCTTCTACCAGATCAACCGCTTGCTGCGCCTTGCTGCCGCCGCCCCGCCTGACGAGGCTGGTTTCGCCCGCTGGTGGATGACCTACGGCGGTCGGGGAGATGGGAATAATAACACCGCCTGGATCGCCCACAACCCCATGATGTATGTGCTGCCGCTCTTCTCTCGCTACGCACACGACGCGCGTCGCTTCATCGCCCTAATGACCGCCCCCACGAGCGTTTCCTGGTACGACGCGGGCACCGGCGGGCATCCCGTGGCGGCGATCATCGGCGGGGCGATGATCGGGGCCATGCATGGCCCGCAGGCTTTCCCGGCAGAATGGCTGGAATGGGCCGAACCGCTTGCTGCGCCTTGGCGGGCGATAGAACAGGTCATTCACAAGCGCCTGAGGACCGAGCGCACGGCCATCGCTGAGGCTGAGCAGCTGCAAGCCACCCGCTCGGGGGAGTTCTCCCTGCTGGAGGATAAGGTCTATGGCTGTCTCCTCGCAGGGGCCATCGGCAACGCCATGGGCTCGGTCGTGGAGGGCAAGCACTATTGGGAGATCGACGCCCTATACCCTGATCACGTGCTCACCGTCCTGGATCCCAAACGCCTGGAAGGCGAGGACGATAACCAAATGGCCATGCTCCTGGTGGAGACCTACATGGCCCGCGATGGCCTGCCGGTTATGGCACGACATTTCGGCGAGACGTGGCGCGAGCGCCTGAACCGTGACCACTTTTACGCCCTTTGCATGGGCCACGCCTACGATTTGATCCGCGAGGGCTGGGATCCGCGCATCACTGGCCATTGGAGCGTGGTGACCGGCTCTACGGTGATGTGTATGGAGCCGGTGGGCCTATACCACATGGGCGATCCTGAATACGCGGCCATCGACGCCACGGCCATCTCTTACATGTATCAGCGGGGCACCGATAACCTCGCTGCCACCATGCTGGCCGCCACCGTCGCCGAGGCCCTCCGTCCCCAGGCGAGTGTGGCCAGCGTCCTGGAGGCTGCCATTGCCGCTGCCGGGGATAAGCCGCTATGCACCTTTGACCAACGCCCCTTCAAGACCGCCGCCGAGTATCTCTCTTTCGTCCTAGAAGTGGCCGACGAGTACGATGATGTGCTGGCTGCCCGTGCGGAGCTCTATGAGAAGTGTCTTTTCTACCATATGATTGACCCCTTGGAGCTCTGGGGGCTCTCGTTGGCCATGTTCAAGATCGCCGACGGAGACGTCCGCCTGGCAGCCATCGGCGGGACGAACATCGGCCGCGATTCCGACACCATCGCCGGGCGTGCAGCCATGCTCTCGGGGGCCTTGAGAGGCTCGGCCGGAGTGCCCAGGGAGTGGATGGCGCTCTTCAAGCCGGAAGTGCTCGCCAGGATCAAGACGAATGCCCTGCGCTTTGCCGAGCTAATCGGCGGAAAGCGCTTGGTGCGCATGCGTAATCGTCAGACGATCGCTGGCCTTTAAGTTCAGTTAGCCCTTTGGTAAGAGTCAAGGAGGATTAGGCAATGAAAGAGGAACATCCCCTCGTGCAACTCGCGCGCAAGACCATTGAGACCTATGTGCGCACCGGAAAGGTCATCGAGCCGCCCAAAGAGCTCACCGAGGAGATGACCAAGCGAGCAGGCGTCTTTGTTAGCCTGCACAAGCGTGGCCAATTGCGAGGCTGCATCGGAACGATCGAGCCTTTGCGGGCCAACGTGGCCCAGGAGGTCATCCAGAACGCCATCAGCGCCGCCACACGCGACCCCCGCTTCCCCCCTGTAACGCCCAATGAGTTGGCCGACCTGGAGATCTCTGTGGATGTGCTCAGCGAGCCAGAGCCAATTTCATCTATGGCCGAACTGGACCCCAAGGTCTATGGGGTAATCGTGGAAAGCGGCGGACGACGCGGGCTGCTCTTGCCCGACCTTGAGGGCGTGGACACCCCCCAACAACAGGTGGACATCGCCCTGCGCAAAGCCTGGATCAGCCCTAATGAGCGCTACCGGATGTACCGCTTTAAGGTCGTGCGTTACCATTGATCAGGGTATGCTAACCCGTCCTGGAGCGCCTTCCCGCCCCTCAATGTGAATCTCGCGCTCCAGGAAATGCTGGATAACCCAGCAATTGGTTAAAAGATGGCGCGTTATTTGGCTGGTCGTATAGTGCGACGGGCCGGGGGCCAACGCTAGCGGCAAGAGCACCTGATCGGCGAGGTGAGGATCCAAGGCAGCTTTGCTGACGTGGTGCGCCTCAAAGGCCTCTGTGGCATCATCGGCCACCCTCTCTGCAGGATAGCGGATGCGCCCATAGCCGGTAAAGCCTGCGAGAGCTCGTTCGTAGCGAGCTACCAGAAAAAGCACAGTGCCCTGGCCAGGAGAGGGAGCATGGACGATCTCAATCTCCGCCTTGATGTGCCGGGCACGCAGCCGTTGCAGGGCCCGGTCTCGCTGGCGCAAGGCGATGTGTTCGGGGAGGTTGGATATCGCCGAGATACCGTACACTTCCAAGAGTTTTCCCCGCTCACACAGTTCTAAGGGTTGGAGCGCCTCTTGTCCAAGGCCCTTGATCTGCGCGAGTACTTTTCCCCCTCCCTGGGGATACCAGCCCCATTGGAGCAATTCAAGGTGTGCGGAGAGGCCCATTGGCTCCAACGTGGGCAGATAGACCTGGGTTAGATAATGATAGGGCGGGCTCCAGGTCACATGCGTCCCCCCGCCCAAGAGGAGCCTTGAAGAAGCGCCTGTAAGGGCCAAGGGTAAAAACAGAGCCTGAAAAAGTAGCGTCACTGAACCGGCACTTCCCGACTCGGCGATGGCCGGGATGTCAAACTGGTATTCGCCTGCCTTAGGGCCCGTGCAAGGCTCAAAGATGAGTTGAGACGACCCCAACGCATCCCCTTGGATCCTGGCTTCACAGACGCTTGCCATCGCGCGCACTGCCGCCAGATGCTGGGGACGCAAACCCGGCTCTTTACGCCCGGCGCGGATATTGTCCAAACGCAACGGCCGCCCGGTCAACGCGGAGAGCGCAAGGGCCGTGCGCAGGATCTGTCCTCCGCCCTCGCCGTATGAGCCATCCAGCACAACGATCTCACTCATAGCCGCTCATTCTACCCTGGGGCAGCTCCGCAAACAAAAACAGTCTTGCTTTACATTCGCGAATGTATATACAATGGACCCATAAACCTGCTATCCAAAGAAAGGAACTCAGATGGCCTTGCAGGACAAGGTAGTGTTGATCACCGGGGCAACGGGCGCTTTGGGGCGTGTTGTGGCTCGCGCCTTCGCCGAGACGGGAGCGCGCTTAGCCCTGACTGCACGGCAAAAGCAGACGTTGGACGAACTCGCTGCGGCGTTGAGCCTGCCGGCTGAGCGCGTGCTGACCTTCCCCGCCGATCTCACCGTGGCCCGAGAAGTGGCCGCCCTGATGGAAGCTGTCGCTGCGCGCTGGGGAGGCGTAGACATCCTCCTAAACCTCACTGGCGGCTGGCGCGGGGGCAACCGGCTCGCCGAGCTGAGCGAGGAAGAGTGGGAGGCCACATTGGAGATGAACCTTCATTCGGCCTTCCTTATCAACCGTGCCGTGCTGCCCTATATGGCCTCCCGCGGTTGGGGGCGCATCATTAACATCGCCTCGCGTGCGGCGGTGGAACCCGCGGCGCGCCAGGCGGCTTATAACGTCGCCAAAGCAGGCCTCGTCGCCCTGACCGCCTCCATTGCCGCCGAGTACCGCCGTCAGGGCATCGCCGCCAACGCCATCATGCCTAGCATCATAGACACGCCGCAGAATCGCGCTCAGATGCCCGACGCCGATTTCTCACGTTGGGTCAAGCCGGAGGCACTGGCCGCGCTTATGCTTTACCTCTGCAGCGAGGAGGGGGGCCAGCTCAATGGAGCGGCTATACCTGTGTACGGGCGTCTTTGAGGAAGCCGCCCACAGGCTTGACGTCTAACACAGTCTCTCTAGAATGAGACCGCCGGATCGTTTCGTTTCTTAGAGGCAAGGGGGGACTACTTCGCATGATCTTTCCAGGGCATGTTGCTGCGGCCAGCCTGGCCAGCAAGGCACTCAAAACCGACCTGCGGGCCGGATTGGCCGTATCCATGTTCCCCGATATGGTGGATAAACCGATCCGCTGGCTCCTGCGGCTTACACCCAATGACCGCATTCCCGCGCACACCCTGTTGGCCTGCACGGTGAGCGGTTTGCTGGTGCGCTTTCTATTCGGACAGCGCTTCGCCCAAGGGTGGGTGGTGGGCTACGGCACACATCTTTTGTGTGACGAGATCAACGCCCACTTGAATCCGGGGCGCATCTACTTTTGGTGGCCTTTTCGGCGTTACGCGATGCACACCGGGCCGACCGGGCTCAAGAGTAGCCTAAACGACTTTACCCCCGCTTCCCTCGTGGTAGAAGCTGCGGTGGTATGCCTGGCCCTCTGGGTATGGCTCGGTCGGAGCGTCAAACGATGATCCTCCCCGGGCATATTGCCTCCGTTCTCCTGGCTACCCATTTCCTGAACGTAGACAGGCGAGTAGCCCTGGGAGCTTCGCTTTTCCCTGACGCAGTGGACAAAGCTCTACACTGGCTAGCCCGATGCACCCCTAGCGACCGCCTTTGGGCACATACCGCCTGGACGTTTGCCGGAAGCTCGCTCTTGGCCTCGCTGATAGGCCGTGCAACGGGTCACCCTCAGGCTGGGCGCTCCTGGCTTATAGGGTACACCGTGCATTTGTTGGGTGATGTCAGCGCCCCATTGGCTTTCTTCTATCCTCTTTCCAAACGAGGCTATCACTCAGGGGCGCGCTTCAGGGAGATACTGCGTGGCGAACGGGCTTTGTCCTGGAAAGTGTTAGCGGCCGAAGGGCTTTTGGCCCTTGCGGCGGTTGCGACCGAGGTATATTTTGGAGGAAACGGAAAGAGCTCAGCTAAAAGATGCGCGCAGTAGATATCATCGCTAAAAAACGAGACGGCTTGCCCCTCACCGCAGAAGAGATCGACTTCTTCGTACAGGGCTTTACGTCTGGCGAGATACCCGATTACCAAGTTTCTGCTTGGGCCATGGCCGTCCTCCTTCGGGGGATGACCGTTCAGGAGGCCATTGACCTGACCATGGCCATGGTGCGCTCCGGGATCACATTGGACTTGAGTTCGGTGGCCCCGGTTGTCGTGGACAAACACTCCTCAGGTGGCGTCGGAGACAAGACCACCCTGGCCGTCCTCCCCATGGTCTCGGCCGCCGGCTTGCCCGTGGTCAAGATGTCCGGGCGGGGACTGGGCTTCTCCGGCGGCACACTGGACAAATTGGAATCCATCCCCGGCTTCAATGTCTCGTTGAGCGTCGCGGAGCTATTGGCCAACGCGCGGCGATATGGCATCGCCCTCTCCGGGCAAACCCCCGAGCTGGCCCCAGCCGACGGCAAGCTCTATGCCCTGCGCGACGTCACCGCCACGGTGCCCAGCCTGCCGCTCATCGCCAGCTCCATCATGAGCAAAAAGATCGCCGGCGGGGCCCAGGCCATCGTCTTGGACGTCAAAGTGGGCCGAGGAGCCTTCATGGAGACCTTAGAAGAGGCCCGCGCGCTGGCACAGCTCATGATCCGCATCGGCGAGGGGGTGGGCCGACGAGTGACTGCGGTGCTCTCGGACATGAACCAGCCCCTGGGTCGCGCGGTGGGCAACGCCCTGGAAGTGATGGAAGCCCTGGAGACGTTGCGCGGCGGCGGCCCGCCCGATTTTCGCGAGCATTGCCTGGTCATCGGCGCGGAGATGCTCCTTCTCGGCGGCCTGGCCCGCTCTCCAGAGGAAGCCAGGGACAAGCTCCTCAAGACCCTTGAGGATGGCAGCGCCTTGGACAAATTCCGCATCTGGGTGCATGCCCAAGGGGGCGACGCGCGTGTCGTGGACGAGCCCGCGCTCCTCCCGCAGGCCCCGGTCATAGAGCCAACGCCTGCGCCGCGAAGCGGTTACGTGGCCGGTATAGACGCCCGCGAGGTGGGCCTCACGGCGGTAGACCTGGGTGCCGGCCGCCAGCGCAAGGGTGAACCCATTGATCCCGCCGTGGGGATCGTACTAGGAGCCAAAGTGGGCCAGTATGTTACTGCCGGGAAGACCCTTTTCACCGTTCATGCGCGCGACAAGACTTCTGCCTCGGCCGCGCGCGGGCGCCTGCTGGCCGCCTACAGCTGGTCAGAGGAGCCGACCTCGCCCCCGCCGCTCATCTACGAGATCCTGCGCGGCTGTTAACACGCCTACCACGCCGTCCGCGCCCGCTCCTCCACCACGCGCCGATACACGGCCAGCGTCTGGGCCGCGATAGTATCCCAATTATAGATGGTGAGCACCTCACGGTAGGCGTTCTCGGCGCGTTGCGCGGCCCATTCGGGATGTTGCAAGGTGTGCACGATCCCCCAGGCGCACGACTCCGGGTTGTTAGGGAAAATGGTGATCCCCGTCTCTGCGTGGCGTACTACCTCACGCAGGCCACCCACATCGCTGACCACCACCGGCGTCTTGGCTGCCATCGCCTCCAAGGCGACGATCCCAAAAGGCTCGTACAAACTGGGGAATACGGCGCAATCAGCTACCTTGTAAAGGCGGTTGCGCTCCCCATCGTCGACAAAACCAGGTAAACATACCTTATCGGTGAGCCCTAGCTCCCGGACGAGTCGGCTGACTCTTTCCAACTCCGGGCCGGTCCCAGCGATGACAAACTTGGCCTGGGGTACTTGAGAGAGGACAAGGGGCACGGCGCGCACCAACACCTCCACGCCCTTCTCGGCGACGATGCGCCCCACGTAGAGGACGATCTTTTCCTCCGGCAACGCATAGCGAGCACGAAAGCCGCTCAGGTCAACCCCCTCCAAGGCCTGAAAGGGTGCCGGGTCCACGCCGTTGGGGATGACATCGATCTTATCCCTAGGAGTGGCGAAATAGGCCACCAGCTCCTCGGCCATATAGCGCGTACAGCAGATGACTCGCCAGGCATCATAGGTCAAACACCATTCCGCGTCGTTGATGCGCACCGCCTGATCCCCCTGTAGATGCCCTCGCCCTCGCCCACGCTCGGTAGCGTGAATCGTGCCCACCAGAGGGATCTTGTAGCGGTGCTTGAGCGCCCGGGCAGCGAAGGAGGTGAGCCAATCGTGGTTATGAATCAGCTCAAAAGGACCGGCATTGCGGATCACCGCATCCCCGGCGCGCTCCAAAGCAAGGTTAGCCTCCCAAACCTCGGTGAAAAAGTCGGGATAAGCCACCGAAGGCGTCGCGATCGCGACCCGATGGATGACGAAACGCTCATGCTCCTCCACTCGCTTGACGCTGCCCCGCCCCACGGTGATCAACTGAACCTCTACACCCTGCCGGGCGAGAGCGGGGATCAGCTCGGCCACGTGCTTACCCAACCCGCCCACGACGTTAGGAGGGTATTCCCAACTGAACATGAGCACACGCATCGCCATCCTCCCATTTGAGCTTGAAAAAATTATAAACCGCCTTCGCTTCGCCGACAACACGGCGCGACTTCACAGTCTGGCGAGCATGGGCTATAATTTCATTGAAAAACCCTTGCATGGCTACACCCATAGGTCTGGGGGCGTCTATGCCGGTTGGCTATGTGTATGATCCCATCTACTTGGAACACGACTGCGCCGACCATCCTGAGAACAGCTCGCGCTTGTCGGCCATTATGGCGCATTTAGACGAATCAGGGCTTTTGTCGCGGCTCAGTTCCATCCCGGCCGAGCAAGTGTCCCTAGAGGCCTTGACCCGCGTCCATGCCTCCCGCTATGTTGAGTTCGTGCGCCAGCTTGCGGAGCACGGCGGAGGTTGGCCTGACTCAGATACTTATGTCAATTCACGTTCTTATGAGGTAGCACTATACGCCGTAGGAGGCGTTATCGCTGCGACACGAGCAGTGTTGAACGGCAAGGTGGATAGCGCCTTCGCTCTGGTTCGCCCTCCAGGCCACCATGCAACCCGCGACCAAGCACAGGGGTTC
>Ga0123519_10013620_pt1 | contig 11666 bp, 12 predicted proteins | sample YelNatPaOPRAMG02_FD_87396 | JGI IMG/M metagenome (GOLD analysis project Ga0123519, IMG submission 87396) | Hot spring microbial communities from Yellowstone National Park - Yellowstone National Park OP-RAMG-02 (version 2) | ecosystem: Environmental > Aquatic > Thermal springs > Hot (42-90C) ... | reverse complement strand
CGTAAACCATGGCAACTCCCGCTTGTCAATGCGTACGAACACCCCTGCGCCATCCCCTAGCTTGGGATTGATCAACGAGGCGGTGGCGTGGTGCGATTCGTCCTCTTCCAGATCGATGAAGTAACACTTCTCTCTGTAACCTTGCACGGGTGAATGCATGAGATTGTAATGTTCGGCGTCGATCTCTGCTTCCGCGTCTCTTGGGGTTGACTTGCCTTTCGCCACCAACCTGGTATCCGCATCCACGATGGGGAAGCCAAAATTGATGTGATAAAGAATCATATGCGGGGAGATCATGCTCCCGATATTCTCCACGGTGTCATGTATCCGAATCACTTTTTCGCCAAGCTTCACCGTTATTTTTCGCGTCAATTGTAACTTATCGCCAAATACCGAAGTTTCCCGAACAATTCCGCTAACCTCCAAAAAGTAATCGTCCCCTCTCCATTCCCCGTTATAGCTCACGTTTGTGGCGGGCAGATGGCTATATCGTCCGTGCAATCCCAAAGCCTTCCCCTCATCCTCGCAGGGAGCTCCATTCCAGGTGAGCCCGCAAGTCGTTACGAGACCGCCCGCGAACGTTTGAAGCCATCCGAACCCATCCGACTCGAAAAAGGCTGGGTTCCTATCCATACACGCGGAACGCCACGCCAAGGACATTCCGTTGTATCTGGCGGAGGAGATATCCAATCCTCTGTCGGCGATAATGGAAAACTCCAAACCACTGCCATTGGTCACATCCAATGCGTACACCCCGCTTTCCGGGCCGTCTCGAAGGGTGTGCGGCTTCACCCTGGCGATTTGTGAAATATCCCCTGTCAACTGGAGAAGTTCGTTTTTTGTGAGATTTCTGTTGTAAACTAATGCCATCGTACTATCCTCCTAAAAATGAATATGGTCAGAAAGACGTAACATGAAATTAAATACACCTTCCAAGCGTTATTTCCTGCTTGGCTTCGCCTTTTTTTTGAGCCTGCCATGTATGATTTTACTCGCAGGATGCGGCAAGTTACATATGATCCCCCAAGCGGGGGCGCAACCAGCTCCGAAGGGCTTGTCCGCCATCAAAGCCGAGCTCAATAAAGTGCATCCCAACGAAATGGGCTACATTCCCATTTTAATGTACCACTCTATCGGCGACTCGGCGCGCCCGGGACATGTGCGCTATGACATACACGGATGGAACATCTCCCCAAACACTTTCTTGCATCAATTAAAGCTAATGTACGCGGCGGGATGGTACCCTGTGGATGTGGATGACATCCTAACCTCGAAGATCAATGTGCCGGCAGGCAAGACCCCGGTAGCGATCACTTTCGATGATTCCCGAGGCAGCCAATTCCACTATCTGACAAACGGAAAAATCGATCCAAACTGCGCCGTTGGAATTCTCCTTCGCTTTCATAAAACGCACCCGGACTGGCCCCTTCGCGCCACATTCTATGTTTTGCCTGATTCCTCCTTCAACCCCGAACCATTCCATCAGCATCAATACGTCACGTCCAAGCTCCAATTTCTGTTGAAAAACGGGTTCCAGATAGGCAACCACACAACCACGCACCGCCCCTTGGCTTTCATGCGCGCCGCCATCATACAATGGGAGCTCGCTTACAATATACGCTATATGCGCAAGCGGGCGCCGAACATTGTCGAAGACTCTCTTGCCCTTCCATACGGATCCTATCCAAGAAACAAAATGGACATCCCCTTCCTGCTGCATGGCGAAAACGACGGAGTGACCTACAACAATCGAAGTGTGATGCTGGCGGCTGGAACGCCGAACCCACCCTTCATCTCGAAGAAATTTAATAAGCTACGCATCATGCGAATGGGGGCGATGCCGGGTTATATCGAGGGTTGGATTAAAAAACTCGCGCGGAATAAGCCTTATCCCAGATTTGTCAGCGACGGAGATCCGAATATCGTCACCGTTCCGAAAAAATACGCTAATGGCGTCAACCTCAAAGCTCTAAATGGCGCATATTTATATGAATACGGTTCGAGCGGAAGCTAAAAAATAGGCTTCGAAGCGTTGCTCGTTTCGAAGCCGATATACAACAATTAAAGGAAGGCGCCATTGCCTGGTTGAGGATAAGACGTGTAAGGTATGGGTAATTGTAAAAATGAAATGGAATGGTTTCCAAGTAATCTTGACATGCCAAAGAACGACTCAATAGTGAATTCCGTTTCAACCTGTCTGCCTATTAAAGAACGCACATTCCTTGATTTACATCAACCAACTCACTAATCATATGGCAATCTAGCCTTCCGTCGAGAAAACGCATCCAGCCACCCAAAACGCCTCTTTGAACCTCTCGTTCGCTACGAAGATTCAAGGATGTTCTTAATCGCTTTTCCTCGAATAAAATGTTCACACTCTCAAAAGACGACTCATGATCGGAATGATATGTGTTTATCCTCAAACCCTTTTTATTTTGACGATGTTGTTGAGTCGTCTGAGCGTGTAAACGAGGATTATGCCGCCACCGGCATCGGTTTTTCCTCTTTGACATAAAAGGGGATCGTCGAACCATCCTCTTCAAGAATAGTTACCATGGATACTTTGTCTAATCGAATGTCCTCGGTATCCACAATGAGATAACCGCCGTAAAGTGGCACGAAGGTAACATCGTACACTTTGGAGACGGTATGCATCATGTTTCCGCGTCGATCTATCCAATGGATGTCGCAGGTTTTGTAAATGAGCTTCTTAGCATCTGTTATTCCCACTGTAGTGCCTCCCTTCGTACTACATCCTGTATTAACGGCAAACCGCTCAAAGCTATATATCCGTTTTTTTACCGGTTTCTTGAAAATAGCCATATATGCCTCGATTGCCAACTAAACACGAGAGGACGAAACACTGCAATCCACACTTAACGCCCCCCCCCGTTGATTTGGAAGCGCTCTCTTTGCACCTTGGAGGGATCATCGCATTCTCGAATGTGACATACGGATTCCCCGCATGGCGGCGATCGTGCGATAACTCTCTTTCAGCAACCCCCTGAACCACTCGATATTTACCGGCGAGTCATCCACCCACGGGTTTTCATTCTCCACCCGCATCATCCACTCCTCGGTCGTGCCGGAGGTGAGGTGATAGCTTATGCAGCGGTCCTCATAATGGGAGTATCCCAGTCGCTTCAAACTCTCTACGGTCGCCTCACGCCACGCCTTGGACGCCCAGCTCGGAGGCGGTGTGTTTAGGGCGTGATGAAGGGGATGTGCATGCCTGTCCCGTCATCAAGGAGAACCATGTCATTCGGATGCTCTTTCGCTCACCATAACGGGGCGTGCGGATTGAGGCGCGGGATGATGGCTTCGCGGGGCTTGGAGTTGATGAAGAGCGTGGGAACACCATCGCGAGGTACATCGCTCCAACCCGAGGCGGAAAGATTGCGAGTTTGGTCCACCGCGCTGAAGGTGAACTCGCTGTTGAGGCGGACCGGATCACGAACCATATCCCATTGGGCGGCGTTCGTTCATCGAAAAGAATCTCCGTCACCTGCTTCTCCATCGCTTTTGCGAAAGCATCCGACTCAATTTACAAGGCGAGTGCGATGGATCCGGCGTATTTCAGGAAGTAGCGCCTATTGATAGGAATAGGAGATAACTGTTTTGCTTGTTTCATCCTGTTTTCTCCCCATTCGTCGTGATTCATCTGATTTATTATTGTAGTTATCCAACCCATTTCGCACAACCAATAATAAAAAGGGCGTCCATAACTAGCATGGACACCCGTTTTTATTTGACTTATGTTATTGGAACAGAATTGACTATTTTCGATCGACGGCCATCGCCTCACGAACCTGCTGAATCGCTTGAGTGGTCAATTTCTCCGCATCAGCTCGATGCCCTTTGAAATCATGCGGGGCTTTGTTCAACAGCATACGAGCACGCATCAGGGCTCTCAACGCCTGCCGAAGTTCCGGATGGCGCTCGCGTCCTTTCATGACCCGGGATGCGTAGGGACGCTTCGCATTGATAGGGGCTGGAACACCCGGATTTTGGGCGAAAACCGCCACGACGCTTACCAATCCGAACAACGCAACAAGACCGCAAATCGCGAGAAATCTACTTCTCATTTTTGAACTCCTCCATTAGTTGATGTGATATACGGTTCATGTTCATACTGGATGGCCATCCATAGATTTCATGTTGATGAACGTGATTTTCATTTAAATTTCATGAAAAGACGCTCACATCCAGATAGACGTAGCATCATAAGAGAAGTTCATCCATGAAAAACTATATTTTGAGAAACGGTATTATTACCTATGTCCGATGGATCATGTCCGTCTTCGCCGCCATGATGAAATCGTTCAGATGCAATCCGTCAATCCGATGCGTCCACCAGGAGACGGTCACCTTGCCGTATTCCACCAAAAGCGCGGGATGATGCCCCTCCATCTCCGCAATCTCCCCAATTTCATTGGCGAACTGCATGGCAAGCTTGAAATCCGGAAACTTGAACTGACGCACCAAGCGGGGAATATCGTGGATCACATCCACTCTCCAAGCGGGGATATTCTTGATGAGTTCTCTAATCTCCTCCTCGGATAGCGGCTTCGCACCGCGCATACATGGAACACACTTTTGATTTTCGAATGCGCTCATATTAATCCTCTCAATATAGCGTAAGTCAAATGATTCAACTTTCCATTACGGATTTTTCGGCGCGCTTATATCTCCACTCAACGCGTGATTCAATCCATATGCCAACCGACGGATAATTCAAAGAAAAGATAAGCGGGAGGAATATCCATCTGTTTTGACGCCACGGAGACAATGAAACTTAGCTTGGCGCGCCGAAAGGCCACCGGCAATCCCTTGGAGGGGATGCTTCCACAACGCCGCAAACTCCAGCACCGTAATCGCAAACAGACTTCAGTCAACTTTCGTTTCATGGTGGCAATCGTCTTTCGCAATGCAGTTGGAACAAGAATAATTCGATTCCAATCTTAACGGTTAAAAAAGTTATCATGATGGCAACTAATAGGTGAATAAAGGAAACCCGTTCAACGTATGAATAGGCAAGACGGACTGACAAAATAACCCGTCTAACGCGCCCGAAACGGGGAATTCCCATGCGTTTTGTTCCCTATCAACGCATCAATCTCCTTCCCGGTTTCGATTCTTTGCGATACAGGAGGATGAAATGAAGATCATCGCATTGGAGGAGCACTACTCTTACGCCGCACTTAGAGAGGATGTCCCCCAACACCCCACTCGCTCACCCAACAACCCGTATATGGAGGAAGTGCGAACAAAGCTAGCCGATCTCGGTGAAGCGAGACTTGCGGACATGGACGAGAACGGGATATCGATGCAAATACTCTCCGTCTCCGCCATGGATGAATCACTTGCAGACGAGATAGCCAATGAAACATTCATCGTTAAGGATGTGAATGATCGGTTGGCAGCACGAATAAGTTGTAACCCCGATCGTTATATTGGTCTCGCCACCCTCCCTCTGCGCCACCCGGAGGAAGCCGCGCGGGAGTTGGATCGGTGCATCACCGAACTTGGATACGTCGGGGCGGTCGTGAATGGAACCATTGACGGGCAATTCCTGGATCATCCCCGCTTTGAACCCGTTTTGGAAGCGGCGGAGAAACTTGATGCGCCCATATATATCCATCCCGCTCCTCCAATCAAACCCATATTCGACGCCTATTACGCTGGGTTACCTGGCGAGGCGTCCCAAGCCCTCTCCATCAGCGGATGGGGATGGCATACGGAAGTGGGCTTGCACGCTCTAAGGCTAATTCTTGCGGGAGTATTCGACCATCATCCGCACCTCCAGGTGATTATCGGACATATGGGCGAATTCCTTCCCTATTGCCTCGATCGTTCGGACCTCCTGTTGAGTCGCGCTGCGCCACATCTTCAAAAAAGGCTCAGGGACTATTTTCTGGAAAACTTCCATATCACCACAAGCGGATACTTCAGCCTGCCGCCGTTTCTCTGCGCCCTTCAAATGGTGGGAGCGGAACGGATCCTTTTCGCAGTGGATTATCCTTACAGTCCCAATGCAAAGGGCAAGGAGTTCCTCGAATCCCTCCCGATACCGAAGGATCAATTGGAACTCATCGCCCATGGCAACGCGGAAAAACTGTTGAAATTGCGGGCGTGATTCGCCTTGATTACTATATCGATGACGCACAAAATACGCCGCAAAAACGTGTTGAATTGATCCGATTCCGCGTATAGACCATCCGCCCTAAAATATGCCACGATGGCAATCATAGGATGAATTCACACGTTTTTGTGGGACGTATTGGGATACAGCGAACAATCAATAGGACCGAACCATCCTTTTTTTCCTGTAAAATAAGAGAGACTTATCGACTCATCTTCTTCAATGATACGCTGAGCGCCTTTGGCACAATGCTGTATTTATCACACAGGAGCTTCACATGAAAAGCATCCAACTCCCAAAACCGAGTCGTTTTCGCGGATTATCCCTGTACGAATCATTAGAACGTAGAAAGACCGCCCGTGCTTACGAGAGTAAGAAACTTCCCCTCCAAACGCTCTCCAACCTGCTCTGGGCGGCTTTCGGAGTGAACAGAGAGAATGGTCCCTTTGGCGATCCAGGAAGAACCGCAGCCTCCGCCAGCAACTCCCAGGAAATCGATATCTACGTGTTATTGCAAGAAGGCGCTTATCTCTACGTTTCACATCCCCATCAGTTGAACCAAGTCGCCTCAGGGGATATTCGATGGATCGCCCTCGGTCCGCGCCAGGGAATGAACGGCGCGGAGGCGGCGGTGCGGTTGATTTACGTGGCGAATATCGCCAGGTTCAGCACGGCGGGCTATCAGGAACCTGGCTTGTACGATCAAGAGACGCAAAAGGCTTACTTTTATGTCGATACGGGACTCATAGCCCAAAACGTCTATCTGTTCGCCGCGTCGCAGGGTTTTGCAGCTTGGTTTCACAATTGCAACAAGGAGGAGGCGATGAAACTGCTCCGTCTATCGCCCACCCAACTCCCGCTCTTCGGTCAAACCGTTGGCTATGAGTTGCCGGTGGGCTGAAACACCCTCTAACCGTCGGTGCATCTTCGAGGGGTGTCATCCCTTGGGCGGACGTTCTATCATGATGCGATACTCTCCGGGAGATACGATCCATCCGTCCCCGGAGCGTTTGGCGGGAACCCTTTTTCCGGCGTTCATCCGAAAACACTTCGCCCCCGCCGCCAATGGGGATTTCCATTCGAAAAGCCGCTCCCGCGACTCCAAATTCGCCACGGGTTTCTCAAAGGACGATGTAAGGCAACTCCCCACGAGAATTGAATCCGGATGAATAATCAGTTGGTAAACGTTTGGTGAAATCTTTTGGAGGATATACATTCCGCTCCCATCGTAATCCACGTAGGGCGAGGAGCCCGTGCCCACAACCCGGATCGGATTTTTGGGAAGCGTCAACGGATGCCATTGCGAATGGATCGAACGCGAGTAAAGCGCCTCTTCCGAGGTCATCAGCAGGCTCAGATTGTACTTGAACGAGACCGCCATGGGCGGCAACGTGAGGTGGTCCGTCCCCGCCTTGTATTTGATCCCGCGCGGCAGAAGATGAAACGCTTCCCTGCCAACCATATAGCTCACCGCCTTGGTTGGAGTATAAAGCAGATTGAGCCAGTGTGCATTCCAGTCCGTGTTCCATCGAGCGGTGGCGATGGTGTCGTACTGAAACTGGCAGGCGATCTGGCACTCGCCGCTGCGAAAATGCGCCGCAAGCGCCGGATAGAGGTAACAGCTTGTGTTCGTGGCGGGGGCGTCGAACTCATACGCAACTCTGGCCTTCCGCGCCAGCATGGGGTCCAACTCCAGCGGTCCCACCTCCGGCAACAGATCTCTCCCATCGTTGATCCGCGCCCAGCCTCCCGGATAGGCGCTCACGGTGATGGCGTCGCACTCCGAGTCGGCGATCGCCTGCGTGATATCCTCTCCGGGACTGGAAAAAAAGGAGATGGCGATCGGTTGTTTCGCCCCGACGCTCCTTATGGCGCCGATCATCTCGGAGATATACTCCCGCATCAATGCATATCGGAAAAGAGGAAAATATGCGGGATCATCTTTCAAGCCATACTTTTGCAACCAATCGCGCCAAAGCCCGCGGAAAATTCGATGGTCCCTTTCCAGTACCTCTTTCGTCTCCCCTTGGGGATGATAGGCATCCCCCGTGATATCGTTGTATTCGAAATACGCTGGCTCGTTCATCACCTCCAGAAAGACGACTGGAGGATCCGCCTTGAGCGGCTTTTGATTGTAGGGGTTTCTATGATTCAGGAACTGACGGATGAAGTTCGCCGCCGCCTTTTTCGCCTTCGGCACGAACATCATGCCAGGCTTCGAGGTGACATTCGAGAAGGAGTCCGGCAATGCGTTGGGGCTCCCCCACCAAGCGATCAAAGTGAAGTAAAAGTAAATATCCCTCTTCTCACACTGCGCGACCAGATACTGCAACAGGTCCAGATGAATGTTGTCCTGAAGATTGCCGTCGCCGTCGCTAATCTCCCGATCAAACACATGGATGCGAATCGCCTGAACACCCATCTCCTTCATATCGTCCAAGTCCCTGCGGATGGTCGCTTTCATATCCACCCCGGTATTCTCCATGTTCACAAACTGCCACCACGACATGGGATAGTAATTCGTGCCCCACAACGCGACCTCCTTGCCGTCAGGGTAGCGCAGCACACCTTCCTTTACGTGTATCGGGCGCAGAGGAAGCGGCGAACCGATAGGCCCCGGCTTGGGACGATGGTATGCCTGAGTTAAACTTTTCCTGTTCTCCTCCATCCATCCCGGCGAACCGGTGTAAAGCAGATAATGCGACCTGTACATTCCACCGCCGTAAGTGGGGTTCTCCACCATCACGGTTAGCACGTTGGTCTCACCGTAGCGAATAAGCGCGGGAGGAACCACGTAGTCTCGCACGGTATCCCAGCCATCGGTGTGACCTATCTCCACGCCGTTCCAATAGGTGATGTCATTGTCGTCCACCGCTTGGAGATACACGTGCAATGGCTGTCCCTTCCAATCCTCCGGTATAGCCAAATGCGCCCGGCACCAAGCATTGTCATTGCTCTCCCACATCTTCGGAATGCGTAAATCCGGCCAGCTTGTATCGTCAAGGTCAGGCGATGCCCAGTGAGGATCGATCGGTTCCGTGGCGGAAATGAATTTTTGTTTCCATACGATATTCGCAAGGTCTATGCCCCGTCGAACAACTATGAAGGCTTTCGCATCCGCCATACCGCAGATTAGTTTTGCTTGCGGACTGTCAGGAGTAATTGTGACATTGGCGATTACAAACCTCCACCCCCCGGGCGGAAGGTCGATAGCGGTGCGCTCGGGACTCACATCCCCCCCCTCGCACACAAGCCTTAACTCCCCGGTGATGCGTTCTCCGGAGCCGTTGTAAAGGGTTACCGGGAGAATAGCCCGATCCTTGTCGCAAATCGCATATCGGCTTGTTCGAATCTCCAAGCCGCTCGCATGGACCTCCCCCAGCGAAATATCCATGTCACTTGCGATAGCCACCGCAGCAGCGAATGCGCACTCCTGCAGGAATCCTCTGCGGGAAATGTGATGATTACGGTTCATATTATTCCCTTCATGTCATGATATCACTATTAGTTTATCGCATTTCCCTCATATTAATCGTAAGGGCGCCCCTGATGCGCGCCCATGCTCAATTTGTGAGACAAGGAAAAACCGGGACACCCATCAGAGGCGCCTCGGCAATCCATCCGCGTCCGATAGACCTCCTGTCCGTTGTTACCATAAACCGTCAACAAAGCATCATTAACATAAATCTATTTAATATGCCCTGCAAATCAATCCGAGCTTGACAAATGCGCGAAATCCATTCCGGGGATTGTCCGCCATCCATATAACCGTCGAGTGAGCCACTTATGGCATTCCTCCGGACAATCTCGTGATTTATCACATAGCGAGCATTGATCCGGAGTCGATCCTCGCTGCGATGTGATCTGAAAGAGATGTTCACCCGGAATTCACTGCCACCATCCCTTTTTCTCGATATGTTTTCTTTGGATGTAGTCAATCCTCCATTGACAATCCGCCGCCCATTTGGATTTTCCATAGTTCGTAAGCACTTTTCGATATTCGTTGATGGATTCCGGATATCGTTTCATACCGGAATCCAGCACACGCGCCAAACGATATTGGGAATATGCCGCCTCATCTGTGTTTGGATAATTTTGCATCACATATTTAAACGCCTGTAGTGATTCCTCGTATCTTTGGAGCTTATCCAGCAAATCTCCTTTTATTATCCAAGCTTGGATGATTGTTTCAGTCAAAAAGCTTTCCTGAATTGCTCTTTGACAAGTATTCAACGCTTCCGAGTATTGGAACGTCCGTGAATAGCATTCTATGATTATTATCAATAGTTCATCAAGATCGATTCCCCTGGGAATTCGTTCCGCCATCCTCTTGAAAGTGACTACTGCATTTGAATAATCATGCAAATGATTGAACTGTATATCAGCAATTATCTCGAGCGCATGATATTCCTGTTCCGTATGGATGTTCTCATTTGCAATGGACATAAGAACGTTTATCGCTCTGCGGAAGCATTCGTTCCTTCCACCGCCTGCAACGGCAGCCTGTATAAGCGCATCGGCTATGTCAAATCGGACGCGGATGCTTTTATTCGGACTATCGGCGGGGCAATCTAAATTTTGATCAATTTTAGATTTAGAACTTGGATTTGAAAGAATATCGTATGCGGCGTTTATCTGCTTCATACGCTCCTGGTATTCGACTTTCAGATTCGCCGGAGCCTTGTCAGGATGATAAATACCCGCCAAATAACGATGCATATGTTTGATTGTTTCCAAGTCCGCCTTGGGATGAACCTGAAGGATTTGATACGGATCAGGGAAAGAAGATTCTCGGCTCATCGAAACTCACACTTCATCTATATTATGAATCCGGATATTTAAATTTGGGATCAAGTTGTATTCTCTCCTCCCATACTTGTCGCCGTGCTTTAGTCCGTCAAATCCATCCTTTTGTGGTTCAACATGCCAGTGTTTCATTCTTTCAGACTCCTTGTCTTGTAGTGTAATTATGATATGAAGGCTGTCTCACTTTATATTGGCTCACAGGGCTTTTCCATATGTTCGATTGGCATGTGAACCAACGCATGCCTCTCTTACACCCAAACCGTTCGAATTTTCTACGACTGATAACTCAAATCGGTTTCGAAAAACCGGAAAATCTTTTTTGAACCTTTTTGCTTATCGTTCCATGGAAGGAAGGGGGCGATCCAGCGGGGTTTATGTCAAGAGGGGGGCAAGCGTCGTCACGGCTTCAAGCGCAAAAGCTTTTCCCCTCAATGTTACAGGAGTGAGCGAAGATGAGACGCAATGCCTGAAAATTCCGATTGACGATCTCATTCCCACTCCGCATTGCGAACTTCTCAAACAGCTCTTGGCGTATTCATTCGGTGAATAATTCCCTATTTCCAAACGCTCCACGCACCTTTCGACAGCCCTCAGGCGCTGGCAATATTCTCTATAGGCGCTTAAACTAGGCATCCACTCCATTCCACCCTGAATATCCATGTTAAAACACATTGGCATCGATACACTGAATTCTCAGGATAAACTACGAATGGTCCTG
>Ga0123519_10013618_pt1 | contig 11668 bp, 10 predicted proteins | sample YelNatPaOPRAMG02_FD_87396 | JGI IMG/M metagenome (GOLD analysis project Ga0123519, IMG submission 87396) | Hot spring microbial communities from Yellowstone National Park - Yellowstone National Park OP-RAMG-02 (version 2) | ecosystem: Environmental > Aquatic > Thermal springs > Hot (42-90C) ... | reverse complement strand
TGCAAATCAGAGCGATTATAAGAATTTGGTGAGTGTAATCGAGAAGCTCGATGTGAGGAGGAGGCAGGTATTCGTGGAGGCAGTGATTATGGAGGTATCTCTCGATAAGAGGAAGAGTACGGGGCTGGCTTTCAATGCGGGTTATGGAATGGAGTATGATGGTCAGAAATTCCCAATCTTTGCCGGAACTATGCTGGGTGGTTTGAACTCTCTGGTGCTTGAGCCCTCTTCTCTTGCCCAGCTCGGTGGTTTTGTGTCGGGTGTTCAGGGACCCCCGGTAGAGGGCGTTGAACTGGGAGGTGCAACCAAGATCAGTCTGCCGAGCTTTGGAGTAATTCTCAGAGCACTTCAGGCAAACTCGGATGTAAATGTATTATCTACACCTCATATCTTGACCACAGACAATGAAGATGCAGAGATACTCGTTGGACAGAATATACCATATCAGGCAGGGTTTACATCCTCTCTCGGAGGGGTGACGGGTCTTTCCTCCTGGACGCCTATCGTCTCTATTCAGAGACAGGATGTGGCGTTGAAGATGAAGCTGAAACCGCAGATAAATCAGAGTGACTATGTAAAACTCAATATCGAGCAGGAGGTCTCGGAGGTTGCCGGGACCGACCCCGTTCTGGGACCCACCACCACGAAGAGGTCGGCAAAGACAGTGGTAGTGGTCAAGGACCAGCAGACAGTAGCCATAGGTGGTCTTATGAGAGATAATCAATCTGTCTCTGTATCGAAGGTGCCTATCCTTGGGGATATCCCTATCATTGGCTGGCTATTCAAGAGTAAGGAGACCAAGACTACAAAGACGAATCTCCTGCTCTTCCTGACACCTTATATAATAAATGATAAGGACGACTTCAGGAGAATATTCGAGAGAAAGATGAGAGAGAGAAAGGAGTTTATCGAGCGTTTCTACGGGGCAGGTAGCGAATTCGAGGTCTATATAGATTACAACAAGAAACACGGACCATTCTTCGAGATGAACAAGAAGATGAACTCCGAATTAGATAGGTTCGAGAATGGAGGAAAGGGTAGGAGCGATGAGATACTGATAACTCCAGATGTGGATATAAGGCAGATCGATAAAAACGAGGAGAATATCGAGAAAATCAATCAACAGCAGAATCAGCCCACAGATGTAGAAAAGAGAGAGGGCAAGGAAAAGAAGGATGATTCGAATGTAGAGAAGTCTGACGATAAAACAATGGAAAAGGATTCGAAAGACAAGGGTAACATCGAGCCCAAGAATGAGAGTGAGGGGCAGAATAGAGACGAGCATTTAGAGGTGCAATAGACTATGGAATTGCTTGGTGAAATCATAATGAGAGAATTCTCTTTGCCACCCGAGAAGATAGAGGAGGCATTGAATATCCAGAGGCAGAAGGGCGGTAGGATAGGAGAGATCCTCATAGGGATGAGAGCTATCGACGAGAGTAAGTTGATAAAGGCCCTCTCGATACAATCAGGTGTGCCTTTGAGCGACGGCGTTGACCCGGACAAGGTCGATATCGAGATAATAAAGGATTTTCCCATTAACTATCTGAAGAATCACAAGGCAATGCCCATCGAGATCACTGACAAATATGTCTCTATTCTCATATCGGACCCGTATAATCTGACGCCGATAGATGTCATTGCTGGAAAGTTGAAGAAGTCATATAGATTGAGGCTTGCTACATCAGAGGAAGTAATCTCGGTAATAAACAGGGTATTCGACCGAAAGTCTCAGGAGGCTGAGGCGGTTATGGATGATATGGAGACTACGAATCTGGGTGAGATTGCCTCGGAGCTGAACGAGCCGCAGGACCTCCTCGATGCCGGCGATGAGGCGCCCATCATAAGATTGGTAAATTCGCTCTTTGCTCAGGCTATCAGAGAGAGGGCATCCGATATCCATATAGAGCCATACGAAAAGGAGATAGTCGTAAGATTCAGGATCGATGGTGTGTTGTATGAGATAATAAAACCCGCCAAGAGATTCCATTCGAGTATCTGTTCCAGAATAAAGATTATGGCAGGGCTGAATATAGCCGAAAAGAGGTTGCCTCAGGATGGGAGAATCAGGTTCAAGATTGCCGGAAAGGATATAGATGTGAGAGTCAGTGTCATACCCACTGCCCACGGTGAAAGGATCGTGATGAGGCTACTGGATAAGACGGCTGTATTGCTCGACCTTGAGCAGCTCGGAATCTTCGATGATAAATTGAGAGCAGTCAAGGAATTGATAAGGAAGAGCCACGGGATAATTCTTGTGACAGGTCCTACGGGCTCTGGTAAGACTACGACTCTCTATGCGGCACTGAGCGATATCAACTCACCAGATATAAATATTCTCACAGCAGAAGACCCTATTGAGTATCAATTGAGAGGGGTTTCCCAGATGCAGGTAAATCCAAAGATAGGGCTTACTTTTGCGAGTGCCTTGAGGTCATTTTTGAGACAGGACCCCGATGTTATACTCGTGGGAGAGATCAGGGACCTCGAGACTGCCGAAATAGCCATTCAGGCATCTTTGACAGGACATCTGGTCCTATCCACACTGCATACCAATGATGCCCCCACTGCGATTACGAGGCTGGTAGATATGGGTGTCGAACCCTTTCTGGTAGCGAGTTCGCTGCTCGCCGTTCTGGCGCAGAGACTTGTCAGAGTGGTTTGTCCGGACTGTAGGGTCCCCTATGTCCCAACCTATGAGGAGCTGTCCAGGATTGGTCTCTCACCAGAGGCCGTGAAAGAGAAGGGTTTTATATATAAGAGTCAGGGCTGTCCAAAGTGTCTGAAGACGGGTTATACCGGCAGGATCGGTATATATGAGCTTTTGAATGTAGATGACGAGATAAGACACCTGATTTTGAAGAATACCGATTCTACGCAGATAAAGAAATTGGCTATTTCGAGGGGGATGGATACACTTAGAGACGATGGTGCCAAGAAGGTACTCGAGGGGATAACTACCATAGACGAGGTTTTGAGGGTAACTCAGGAGGATGTAATATAAGAGGTTGATATGCCGGTCTTCGAAGTAAGAGGTTTTGATGCTCAGGGAAAATCCATCAAGGATGTCTTTGATGCCGATAGCGAGAAGGCATTGAAACTCCAACTCAAGAGAGATGGTATATTCATAGAGCAGATCGTAGAGAAGGGTTCGAAGGTTCGGAAGAAGGGAGAGATAGATCTATCCAGGTATTTCGAGAGAATCTCCATTGCTGATTTATCGGTGGTTACGAGACAGCTCGCCACTCTCATCAAGGCTGGAATACCACTCGTGGAATCTATATCTGCCCTCGTTGACCAGACCTCCAACATCAAATTCAAGAATATACTCTCCGATATAAAGAACAGACTCAATGAGGGTTCCAATCTCGCCGATGCACTCTCTCATTACCCCGATGTCTTTTCCAATCTCTATGTAAATATGGTGAGGGCAGGAGAGACCTCGGGCACCCTGGAGATAGTCCTCGAGAGGATAGCAGACTATACCGAAAATCAGGCAAAACTGAGGGCAAAGATAACGGGTGCGTTGACATATCCCGTCATAATGCTATTCGTGGCAATTGGCATCATCTCTTTCTTGTTTGTGGCAGTGGTCCCCAAGATCACGAGGATTTTCGAGGAGATGAAGGCATCGCTCCCGCTCCCGACAAAGATACTGATTGCCGTGTCTTCGTTTGTGAGGGATTACTGGTGGCTCCTGTTTCTCTTGATAGGTGTCTCTATATATTTCGTGATGAGGTATATCAAGTCTCCGAGGGGGAGGGTCAGGTTCGATACTCTTTTATTGAGGGCTCCGATCATTGGTGAGATAACTCGTATGCTCGCTATGGCGAGGTTCTCGAGGACACTCTCTACTCTCCTGAGGTCAGGGGTTCCGATACTTCAGTCGATGGATATCGTCAAGAATATCCTAAACAATCAGATTCTCCTCTCGGCTCTCGAAGAGGCGCGCAACTCTATTAGGGAAGGTGAGAGTATTGCAATACCTCTAAAGAAGAGCGGACAATTCCCACCACTGGTCATTCATATGATTGCGGTTGGAGAGAGGTCAGGACAATTGGAGGATATGCTCAACAATGTGGCTGATACATACGATTATCAGGTAGAGGCGAGACTGAATTCTCTAACATCGCTTTTGGAACCGATTATGATATTGAGTATGGGTGCGGTGATATTCTTTATGGTCATTTCGATCTTGCTACCGATATTGCAATTGAACGAATTCATCAAATAGGAGGATTTTATTATGTTGAGAGATGTGAATCCAAGAGAGAGAAGTAAAAGATGGATGAATGAGATGGGTATGACACTTCTGGAAATTATGGTAGTCATCACGATTATAGGTATTGTGATGAGTATCGTGGGAGTTGCAGTTATGAAGCAACTCGAGAAGTCGAAGAAGGATGCCGCCTGTCTCCAGATAAGAAATTTCGAGGAGGCTCTCGACCACTATAAACTCGAAAAGGGGAATTATCCGTCTACAGAGGAAGGACTCTCTGCCCTTGTTCAGGCCGGAAAGTTGAAGGGGAAGGCGGTTCCGAAGGACCCGTGGGGGAAAGACTATATTTACATCTATCCGGGCACAAATAATCAGGATGGTCCTGATATTATGTCCTATGGTGCGGATGGCAGAGAGGGTGGGACCGGTGATGGGGAGGACCTGAACAATTGGGGTCCGCCCTGTGTCAAATAATAAGTGGGAAATGGGTAAGTAGGAGATGGTAAGTGAGAGTTGGAAAGTCGAGGAGTGAGATGCAGGAAGTGAAGTGATGAGATACTATGAGAGCGGAATTACACTCATCGAGTTCGTTGTGGTAATAGCCATTATGGCTTTTGTAATGGGAGTATCTATAATGTCTCTCAATAATGTTACAGCCTCTGATATGAGGTCCGCATCCACTCAGGTATCATCTGCCCTCAGGTATCTCTATAATTATGCTGCACTCACATCCAGGTATTGCAGATTTGGAATACACTTGCAGGAAAATTCATATAGTGTGGAGTGTTCTGATACCCCATTCTATCTGAAGAAGACAAAATTGAGTGTAGTAGGGCAGGAGGTAAAGAAGGAGGATGAGGAGGAGAGGGAGAAAGAGGGTGAGGGTCTTGGGCTATTTGTAGATCAGAATCAGGCTATATTCAAAGAACGAAAGGCAGAGTTTGTAGAGTTGAGGTCCCGCTTTATGAAGTCCAGCAAACTCGCGGGCGGCATCTATTTCGATTCTTTGGTCGTCTCTCATATCACTGACAGGGTATTCAAAGGTAACGAATATATCTATTTCTTCCCGGGTGGACAGACAGAGAATGCCTATATCTATCTCTCCGACCAGAAGCAGAACATCTATACGGTGAGGGTTTTTTCATTGAGTGGGAGGGTGGAGGTATACAACAAATTCGTAGAGGCGGAGGAGGAGAGGGAGGAATGAGAAGGATTGGCAATAGAAAGGGTTTTACCCTTCTCGAGGTTATGATATCGATGGCGATACTCTCTGTTGCCCTCTCTGCTGTCATTGGGGTAAATATAGGGGCAATGGCTATATCAGGTAAATCCAAGGGGATAATACTCGCTGCATCACTTGCCCGTTCTAAGATGTTTGACCTCGAGGAAGAACTTCGTATTAAGGGATTCCCTGACTTTGACGATCAGTTGGATGGGGATTTCGACACTGAAGGACATCCCGAATATAAGTGGATTGCCCAGATCATAAAGATCAAACTCCCCGAATATTCCCCGCCAGACGATGTCTCTTCGATAGCCCAGCAGGGACAGGGGGCATCCACCCTTGGCATCACACCTACTACGATCTCGCCCGAGATGTCTGCTGCTATGTCCGGGCTTCCGATGTTTATAAAACAGATAGAGGATGCCATAAGAGAGGTTAAACTCACGGTGGTATGGCTCGAGGGAGAGAAGGAACAGAGCCTTGTAGTCACTACTCATTTCGTCAATATACCCGATATGGAGATGGGGGTCGGTGGAGATTTGATGCAACAGGTCTCCGGCGGCTCGGGTATCAAGACACCGTCTCAGAGTCCAGCCAGTACGGGGAGTGGAATCCAAAGTATAAGCCCTCAGGGGATCAGGAGATGAATAAGAACGGGATGACATTGCTCGAGGTGATTGTATCTGTAAGTATTGTTGCAGTAATGGCGTCTCTTGTATACGGGAGTGCGAGAAGACAGATGGAGGCAAGGGATCTCGCAAGCAGGATCGAGGAGAGGTATTCGATGGTACGGATTTCTATGAGCAGGATGACGAGGGAGATCTCTATGGCTTTTCTCTCCAATCACATATCTACGGATAAGAGGACACAGACGATATTCAAGGGCGTGAGTGAGAGTCCGATAAACAGACTGACCTTTAGTTCATTTTCGCACCAGCGACTCAAATCAGATGTGCACGAATCGGACCAGAATGTGATTACATATTATGGCAAGCAGGATAAGGAGAACAGCTCACTGATGAACCTTATGCGATATGAGAAGAAGATTATCGATGATAAGCCAGAGGACTATGGGGAGGGGGAGGTACTTGCGAGGGGTATCGTGGGATTGAAGTTCAGGTACTACGATGAGGAGAAGAAGGAGTGGGTGGATTCGTGGGATACTATGGGCATCGAGAGGGGAAATAAACTTCCGCGTTATGTAGAGATTACACTTACGATAATGGACGAGAATGGCAAGGAGATACCGTTTGTCTCCAAGACCAAGATACAGATTCAGAAACCACTCTCATTTTGAGGTGTTATGAGAAGGACGACAGGCAATAGTTCCAAGGGTATGGCGTTGTTGATGGTAGTAACCATCATAGCCATATTGGCGACTATGGCGATGGACTTCTCTTATGAAGCGATGATAAATCTCCAGCTTACCTCGACCTATAGAGATGAGGTGAAGGCATATTTCCTTGCCCACTCAGCAATGAATATATCCCGCCTCGTCCTCTTCTATCAGAAGCAGCTCGACTCTATGCTGAAGAACAACAACTTTGCGCAGATGCTCGGGGGCAGTATTCAACTCTGGAGGCTCATCCCAATCGACAGCGAATTTACAAAGTCTTTTGCAAGCGGAGACCTCTTTAGTTCGCTCGGGTTCAATGAAATAAAGGAGGAGAAGGTGGCAGCTCCGGCAAGTCCCGACAAGGAAAAGACGGGAGGCGAAGGAGAAAGGGCATTTGTGGGCAAATTTGGTGATTTCGATGGGTATTTCAAGGCAAATATAGAGGATGAAGAGTCAAAGATATCTCTTAGAAATTTCGATGCTACACCATCGCTCAGGAACTTTGCGATGACCCAGTTGATGTTGTTGATGTTGCCACAACAATACAACCCCATATTCGAAAACAGGGATATGGATAATCAGTATACTACACGAGAGGACATTGTCGCCGCATTCAAGGATTATCAGGATTTGGATGACAAGCAATTCGATTTTCTGACCCAGCAGGATATAGGACCACCTGAGGACCTGTTTTACTCTTCGCTCGAGAGACCGTATCAGACAAAGAATGCCCCATTCGATTCGCTCGAGGAGATAAGGATGGTGAGAGGAGTGGGTGAACTCTTCTTTCTCAATTTTGCAGAGAGGCTCACTATCTACCCTGTAAAGAAGTTCAATCTCTCGAGTCTCGACGACAGGATGATACTGAGCATAATATGTATGTTTATAAGAGATAAGAATCACCCTGTTTGTACCGACCCTACATTTACCTCTCAGACGAATCTACTCAAGAGGTTCGAGGAGTACAAGCAACTCAAGATGTCTCAAAACCCGCTGTTCGTGACTACGGTGTCGGATATAAAAGAATTCTGTTCCCTCGAAGGGCTTGTATTACAGGAGGCTATATTGGGGGTTGGAAAGATGGAGGAGCTCTTATCCTCCGAGAGTTCGTTTTTCAAGATAGAGACTATAGGTGTGGTCGGGAGTGTAAAGAAGAGAATAACCGCCGTGGTCTATGCAGACAAATCCAGATCAGAACTTTTATATTATAGAGAGGATTGAATATGGCTCGCAGATATATGACAGTAAGACTCGGTAGCTCGAGGTATTATGCTCTGGTGTGTGAGGAGTACAAAGGTGGAGTGAGGATTGTCGACAAGAGGGCTGTTCAGATAAACGGAGAGAATCTCTCCGAGAACGGATTCGATAGGGATGCCTTGAAGGGGCTGTTCGAGGGGCAATCTGCGAGTGAATTTATGGTAATCCTCCCTCATCAGGATGTCGTAACAGGTATCGTCGAATTCCCACTCACAGATCGCAAGAAGATCGAGAACGCCCTCACCTATGAACTCGAGAATGATGTAATGGATACGCCCGAGGAACTCGTCTATGATTACTCTTTGCTCAATAACGCCGAGGGAAAGACACAGTTGGGTTATCTGAGTGTAAAAAAGGAGAGAATGAGGGCGATCTTGCAGGAATTCTCGATGATAGGAATGGACCCGGCATATGTAGTGGCACACCAAAACTCATATTCGGGGATATGCGGATTCGTCTTCGATAAAGATAGTCAGACCGGCGTGAAACTCATAGTGGATATGACGGATGGGGTACTCACCCTCGCCTTTGTAGATTCCTCTGCCTTCTCTTTTGGCAGGACTCTGGGAATCATCAACCCCGAAGAGGAGAGAGACATCGTCAGGAATTTCATTACATCGACTTTGCAGTACTACAGAATCAGGGCAAAGAGAGAGGTCTTGAGCACATTCATAGTGTCCGATGACGAGAGTGTAGAATATCTCTACAACCTCCTACAGGATGTCGGAATTTCAAATGTCTCCAGACTCGCATTGAAGGACTCGATACCGCAGGATATAGAACCTCACTTCGTACTCCCATTTTCTGCATCTGTCTCGAGAATAGAGCTTACAAAGAGACAGCTCGTAAATTTCAGAAAGGGTGAGTTCATATATAAAGGCGAGTATGATTATTTGAAGAGGCAGTTGATAAAGTATGGGGTAGGTGTATTGATTGTAGTAATTCTTACAATTATGCTCACAATCTATAAGTTCAGGATGCTCTCCAAGTACGAGGAGCAACTGAATAACTCGCTTGCAGAGGTGACCAAACAGATTCTTGGCAAGCCGTACGACAATTTCACTACAGCCCTTGCTGTAATCAAAGGCAAGACAGATCCAAAGAATCTCTCTATCCCGAGGACCTCAGCGTTCGATTATTTTATGTACTTGTCGGATTCCTTCCCTGACGGGATCGATATAAATATCAGGACGATCGAGATAGGTGACAAGAAGATAAGACTTGAGGGTGAGACCGATTCATTCGAGGCGGTGGATAGAATAGTTGGAGAACTCAAGAAGAATAGTTGCTTCAAGGATATCGCCAAGGGTAAGGTAAAGAAATCACCCGATGGGAAGAAGATAGATTTCGATTTGTCGATTACACCATCCTGTTGAGGTATGATATGAAGAAGAGATTTTTACAACTTAGGGATTCTATCAAACTCTGGTACGATGGTTTGTCGCAGAAGGAGAAGATGTTCGTAGTTATCTTCCTGTCGGCGCTCTTTTCCCTTATGATAGTAGGTATGATAGTGCTGGTCTCGTCATCCATAAATAGCAGATATATGGACATAGAGGATAAAGAAAAGAAGTTAAACGAGATAATCTTGCAGAAGGATAAGTATAGAGAGGCAGAACAGTCACAGAAGACATTCGAACAGCGACTCAAGAGCAATAATGTAAATCTCTTTTCCTTTGTCGAAGAGCTGAGCAGGAGGTTGCAGATAGATATCAGTGATATGAACGAGAGGAATAGTCCCGTTCAAAAGGGGGATAAGATACAGGAGCAGACACTCGAATTGAACATCTCCAAAGTACCTATGGACAGGCTTGTGGACTTTATGAAGGAGCTCGAACGGAGTCAATATCTGATCAAGGTTAAGAAACTCAAGATAAATACAAGGTATGAAAAGGAGAATCGTACTCTCAATGTAAATATGATTGTAGCAACATACAAACCTGTTAGCAAGGAATAATATATGAAACTCAAGGGTATATTGATTTATATTGGCTATTCTGTCGCTTTCATCGTAAGTCTCTATTTCTTTGTGTTGATCAGTCTTCCTGAGAATGAGATAGCAAAATATATAATACAGAAGTATATCAAACCAAACGACATAGATATTACATATAAGAGTGCCTCGATTTCACCTGATTTGAGTCTGGTGCTCAAAGAGACCGAAATAGAGATACAAGATGTCTCAAAGAAACTCTCACTCGAGAAACTCAAGATAGGTGTCTCGGTATTCAAATATCTATTTGGCAAAATGCTTCTGAATATTAGTGCAAAGGGCTTTGGAGGAGATATCTCCATTGCGCTTGGGACAAAGAAGGATGAGATATTCATCGATGTCGATACTGATGAACTCGATGTTTCTCAGATCGAATATTTGAAGGAGAAGACAGGGCTCAATATAAAGGGCTTGCTCGACATCTCTTTCAGGTTGGATTATAACAAGAAGGAATCTCAGAAGAACAAGGGCGGAATAAAACTTACGATAAAGAATATCGAGATCAAGGGAGGGAAGATTATGGGGTTTGAGGTGCCACCTATGGACATTGGAGATTTGAAAGGGGAGGTAGAGATAAAAGAGGGTAAATTTAAGGTGGTGAATCTCAAATCAAAGGGCAAGGATTTGGAGTTGAGGATATCGGGCGATGGACTCCTTACTTCTCCCCCTTCGAGAGGGAGTCTCAACCTTACGCTCAGGTTGAAACCTACTCAGGCATTCATAGACAAGCAGGAGAAGATAAAAACTATACTATTCGGGATCGGAAATACGCTGGATAAAGAGGGCTTCTATAATTTCTCGATAAAAGGTACCTTCTCGAATCCAACCTTCACCCCCGAAAAGAAGGGTTAAAAACCACATAACAAACAAAAGGCTCTATAGGTGTATAAGAAAAATATCCACCTTGAGTGTCAGTTACCTTGTAGGTCCTTTGTGAGTCAATGCTGGGGCTGAGTGCCAGTTACCTCGTGGCTCGATTTTGCTCGCCAGATTTGGTTTAAATACGGTTGTAACTACTTGAAATCATTGGCTTTTTCCCCGAAGTGTCAGGTACAATCTCCCCTATAGAGGGGCTCATTTCACTTGAAAAGTTCGACGAGTTACTGGAGTTTTTTGATAAGAGCATAAGTAAACTTAAGGAGAGATATTACCATAATAAAGGTGAGATTGCTCCTCTATTGATAGACCTTTATCGTAAAAGAGGAATATTATTAAGATTAAGGGAGGATTTTGAATCGGCAATCGAGTCTTTTGATAGGGCTGTCGAAATTTTCCAAAAGACTGAAGGGGTTGATAGTTATCTCTCCGAGCTTGTCAGGATATATATAGAAAAAGCCTTGACGCTTGCCTATTCTAACAATCTGGATGGGGCTATTACCTGTCTTGATTATGGTAGTAAAGTTTTAAGGGATATTGAGACTAAGGAGGATATCAGGATCCAGACAGCCGAAATATCTATAATGAAAGGTTTTATATTTGAGGGTATGGGGAGGGTTGACGCGGCTCTCGAGGCAATCGATTACGGGATGAAGAAATATCAAGAGTTGATACTTGAGAATGAATATGAATTGGTTGCTGACGACATCGAGGAGGTTTATGAGGAATGTAGAAAATGGATGGAATATATCGGAAACGCTA
>Ga0123519_10013617_pt1 | contig 11668 bp, 10 predicted proteins | sample YelNatPaOPRAMG02_FD_87396 | JGI IMG/M metagenome (GOLD analysis project Ga0123519, IMG submission 87396) | Hot spring microbial communities from Yellowstone National Park - Yellowstone National Park OP-RAMG-02 (version 2) | ecosystem: Environmental > Aquatic > Thermal springs > Hot (42-90C) ... | reverse complement strand
TACCTAGGTACTTTGCTGAGCCTCCGCTTTCTTCTACAAGGGCTTTGAGCGTGAAGCCGTTTACATAATACAACTTACCATAAATTAGGTTTGTGCCAGGTGGTTGAAGTTCGTCTCCGGTCGAAAAGATTGAAACATTCGGTCTTCTGTATACTTTAACCTTGCTGTAGCCTGAAACTATCAGCACAGCTATCTCTCTGGGTGTTAGTAGGGTTCCTTGGTGTAATACGATGTCTCCTACAGTCAGATCTGCTCCAGCTTCTCCTACATTTTCGCTTGGGGCTGTGCTTCTGTAAACCAGTATGTAGTCTCCTTCTCTTTTTGTGTATTCAACCATAACTACAGAGTCGGCGCCTTTGGGTAGGGGTGCTCCTGTTGCAACCTCAACCGCCTCGTTTAATCTAACCTCTACCTCCGGCTTCTGCCCCACTTCAACTCTACCGACTACCTTTAGCCTAACTGGGTTGTCTTCGTCAGCACCAGCAAGAGATCTTGAATCGACAGCATACCCGTCGACTTCAGATCTGTCAAAGGGTGGTGAATCGGCTTTAGAGTAGATCGTTTCAGCTAATATTCTTCCAGCTGCCTCTTCGAGGTTAACCTCCTCTACGCCGAGTGGCTTTAGGCCGCCGAGTGCTTCTGCTATTCTACCTATCCCTTCTTCTACACTCAGCAGCCTATGAAAGACCACAGCCAACTTTAACCACCATGCTTAGAGAGGCGCCTCTATAGGTTGGATAAGATACGCTTCAACTTCGTCTCCTTCATCAAACCCCTCCACATTCTCTTCCACCATGATCATCGCGTTGGCCTTCGTCATAGATGAGAGCAAACCTGAGCCTGTTAACTTAATCGGCTCTATAAGGTAACCTGAAGGGCTGGGTGTAACCCTCGCTCTAACAAAGCAGCGATACCCGACCTGTGTGGCAAGTTTTCTAGTCAGCCTACCCCTTACTTTAGGTTTCGGCTCCGGCTTTGTGCCGTAGATGAAGTTTATCACCTCATCTACGAAGACTTCGAAACCCACAAGCGCTGCTACTGGGTAGCCTGATAGTATGAATATGGGTTTACCATCAACCACACCAGCCCCTGTTGGTTTCGCTGGTCTCATGGCTACGCCGTGCACGATTAAGCCAGGTGAGCCGAGCTTTTGAACCGCCTCTGGCGTAAGATCTTTTTCACCTAGGCTAGTTCCCCCAGTTGTGACTATGATATCACAAATCTCTAATCCAAGCCTTAATCTCTCTAATATCTTGTTTAACTCATCTTCTACTGTGCCTAGGTCTACGGGTATGCAGTTTCTCTCTTTTATTAGCGCTGTTAGCATAGGTTTGCTGCTGTTCACTATTTCGCCTAGCTTCACTTCCTCTCCGAGTTCCTTAAGTTCGCTTCCTGTTGATAAGATGCCTATTCTAAGTTTGCGGTAAGCTTTCACTTTAGTTATGTTTGCTGAGGCTAAGGCGCCTATATGCCAAGGTTTCATCCTTGTGCCTTTTAGAAGCAGAGGTTTACCTTTTGCAAAGTCTTCCCCTTGCTTGGAGACGTTCCTCCACTTTGCCACAGGGCTGTAGATGAGGACTTTGTCTCCGACCCTTTTTGTCTGCTCTACCATGACTACGGCATCCGCACCTTGCGGCATAGGTGCTCCTGTAAATATCTCAACAGCAGTGCCTGAAGAGATCTGCAGTATCTGGGAGGGTTCTTGTCCAGCCTCTGATTTGCCGATGACGGTCAGTTCTATTGGGTTGGTTGGCTTAGCGCTAAAGGTGTCTGAGGATAGGACCGCATACCCCTCTACAGCTGAGCGGTCAAAAGGAGGCACATCTATTGGTGAGATGACGTCTTCAGCCAGCACTCTGCCGACACATTCACTTAAGGGTACGTCCTCAACCTCGATAGATAAGTTGAGGCTCCCCTTTATCTTTTCAAGGGCCTTATTCACTGTTATGAGCTCTGGGAAGCCGGACATCTTCTGCCTAACCATCACTACCCGTTATTTATACATGGACCCCTTAAACCTTTACCAGATGTTCAAAGACCTTACTCTTAAGAGTGGTTAACGCGTGTTCAGCGACTTCTAGAGGTGCACTGCCTGATGCAAACTCGGGTTTTCCTCCGCCTCGCCCGCCAAAGCTCTGAAGCACATCTTTCAATAACGCACCACAATTAAGCGCTAAATCCTTGCTTCTGCCCAGCACAAAGAAAGCATCTCTCTGCTCATCAACCAGCAACACGACGCTTCTTCCCTTTGCTATGGTTTCGCCAGCGTAGTCCATAAGAGCTTTACGCTCCACCTCTTTGTAAAGAGCGGCGTACACCTTGATTCCATTAACTTCTTCTGGCTCTATTCGCTCAAGTATGAGCTTAGTTAGGTGGGCTGCTCTTCTTCTAAGGTCTTCTACTTCTTGCTTCAGATTGATCGCCGTTTGTAGGACTGTCTTTTGGGATGCGCCTAATGCCTCGCTCACTCTCATATGTAGGGCTATGGTTTCTGCCGCATATTCTTTAGCTTTCTCACCTACTACAAATCTAATCTGGTAAAGCTCTTCGCCAGCCTTCGAGAAGCCTGTAACGAATATGCATCCGCATTCTTTTGTGTTGCTTACGTGCTTTTTTGTGCAGGCTGAGTAGTCGTATCCCTCTACTTCTATGACTCTTACTCTGCCAGTTATTCTCTCATCGTAGGATCTTAGGTTGGGAATAGCTTTCTTCGCCTCCTCCAGATCCTCGAAGAACCATTCCTTGACTTCTCTGCCTTCGTCTATCACCCTATTCGCAGCCTTGACAGCCTCGGCGACTACTTCCCAGTCCAACCTTGGTGTGCGTAAATAGAGGGTGTTGCCCTTCTCATCGTGCACAACTTTGATAGCTGAAGCTTCTGGTATTAGCCGCTTTATACTAGCCATAAGTATATGCTCAGCGGTATGCGCCTTCTCCAACCTCTGTCAACTACACCTTCTTGATAAAAGAATTTAAGTACATCCTATGTTGCTTAATGAAGTATGCGAGCGTATGTCCTTCTTACAACAAGACCCGGCACTTCCGAAGAAGTTGTGAGTGCCATAAAGGCTGCACGTAACATTAAGGGTGTTGTGCAAGCTGACTCCGTTTATGGGCGCTTTGATGCTGTAGTTGTGATCGAGGCTGAAGATCTAGAGACCATCAGTAAGACGCTATATAAGGTTATAGAGAAGATGCCTAACATCGTCCACACCGAAACTCTGCTTACCGTCTTCTAGCAGGTGCTTTCACCCCATGGCTATCAGAGCCTTCGTGCTGCTCACAACCAAACCCGGAACCTCCCAAGAAATAGTTACCTCCAGACGGATAAAGGGGGTAAAGATGGCGAGCTCGGTCTTCGGAAGGTTTGATGCTGTTTTGGTCATCGAGGCGAAAGATCTGCAGGAGCTAGCTAAGATCATCTACGAAGTCATCGCTACACACCCTAATGTTGTGCATACAGAGACCTTGATCTCAGTCTTCCCACCCGGAACTCATAGAGTAGAGAGCTAGTATCTTGGTGACCGGGTTGGCGAATATAGAAGGGATCATACTCTTTAATCTAGCGAAAGGCGGCGAAAGAGAGGTTCTTGAACAGATTAAGGGTCTGGATGGTGTGAAGAAGGTCTTTGCAGTCTACGGGGAGTATGATGGCGTCGTCATCTTTGAGGTAAAGAATCTTAGCGAGCTTAAGAAGATCGTTAAGACGATGAGGTCAATAAAGGTTGTGACAAAGACCATCACCTACATAGCCATCTAACATACTGATGTTTTAAAGCAACATCATAAAAGATAGTTGTGAAAATCCTTTCTGCACGCTCCTCTGCGTATTAGTAGGGGGACTATTGGCAATATAAACCTAGGCGAAGCGGTAATCTAAGAAGTAAGTTGGCGTTCCCTACGACTTTGACAATTCTTCTTTTCTAGTGGTTCTGTGGAGCTTTTGAACCTATCCATAACTTAAATGTTGTGTTTACATAATTATAGAGTTCCATTAACCTTTTTTCTAATATTTCATCATCTATAGATGGGTTGAAAACTTTAATGAAATCTTTATCTATTCCCAATCTAACGGGGTCTGGATTGCTTGGATTAAATTGTTCTGGAATTCTCTTTGGAGGCTTTTCAGCGTATTTATCGAAAACCTCTGCTAGTTTTATTAGTGTAGAGTGCGGTAAAGAGTTGATGTCTAAGACGGGCATTAACATCCATTGCCCCATTTTCACCTGTGCCCATCGTCCTCTAGTCTCCTCTCTATTGACTAGTATTGTGAGAAGCCCCCATGTCGTGTTAAACCATAGAACCAATGCTTTTTCAGCGTAGGACTCCTTGGATGGATTTATGTCTAGCTTTATAGTGTAATGTGTGTTTGACAGCATTTGTTGGTCAGAATACAGAACTATAACGTGGGATGTGTCCCACCATATATTTACTCCGGGAACAAGAATTCTAGCACTATATGACTCGAACGTATTGATTGCTTTAACCCTAATGCTTTTCTTCTTAGGCGTTATGTAGGCATTTGGTTTTATCTTCATAGTTCTTCTAAACTCTTCTTCTGTTCCAATTAGTGCTGGGTAAGGGGAGGCAGAAACTTTTGTGTAGAATTCGTAGAACTGATGAGCATCTATACCAATGCTCTTCGTGCTCTCTTTTACACTTTTGCCCTCGTTTTCTTTCCACATAGACGGTATTTAGAATATTTCCCAGCTTAGCCAAAGGTATGGAGATTTCGATTTCGCCTAAGGTTATCTTACCTTCGGTGAAAAGTTTGAATACATAATCGCTTAATGTGGGTTCGGGTATGGCTACAAATCTATTCCAGTTGTCAATGTGTTTGACCAGAGTTTTTCTATCTACTATTTTCATAATAAACTCTATTCCTTCCTGTGAAAATTGAAGTATTTCCTTCCTCTTAGCTTCGAGTATACTATTAGCGGTTAACAAACCTTCAAGTGCTGTTTTTGGCTTCTTAGTTAATATAACAAACACGGTTTCTTCAGAAGGATCGTGCTCATCTGTCCTCTTAGCGATCAGCAAAGTTTCGCTTAAGTCAGCTCCTTCGGAAAAATTGTAACCATTCCTCGGATCTGAACTAACAATTATGTATTTTAGGTGAAACTTTGATGCGAGAAGCGTCCTAGCTAGGAACCAAGAAATACCAGCAAGAACAGCTCTGGGAAGAACGAATGCTATTACATCCTGTTCACTTACACATTTGTAAGCTAAGTGGATGAATGGTAGAGCCTCTCCTGCTAAACCTATATTGAGATACTGCCGCAGCTTTACGTCTCCCTTCCCCATAATAATGCTCCTCATTTCATTAGGCGCATCTCTAAGTTCGTGGTCAACGGCATTTATCGCAATTTTACTCAACTCATCTGAGACTTTTTTGAGCTCCTCCTTATACCTCCTACTCAATACTTCTCTAATTTTCTTGTTAGCGATAAAGCCGAAGAAAGCACGTTCCGCTTCTAGAGGCTTTTTACCTCTATAAGTTGGTCTGGTGAATGGGGGGTTCATGATCAGCATATTAAGGTGGGTAGGTATCGAAAATTCGCCTCCAGAGCCATCTACCGTGACTCTCTCCGCAACGTCTTTAAGCCCTGCTTCTATGTATGCTAAGAGCCCTCCTACTTTAGTTGAATTATTAAGTAGCTCTAGGCTTCCGAGCCAAGCTTGTTTCTTCTTTGGTATATAGCCTAGGTAGATTGTATAGACATTCTCCTTCCCTATGGTGCTTGGTCCTAATAATGCCAGGTTTATTGCTGTTATCTGTGATGCGTAACGTAATGCATCAATGCCGTATATTCCTTCCTCAATCAGTTTTCTACTTATATTTTCTAAGTTGACGTCTTCGAGATTGTAGTAGAACTTTAGCATTGTAGCGTTATGCATTAAAGCGCTGTAGGAGGCGGTTAACAGTGTTCCACTACCACAAGCGAAGTCCCCTATTCTAACAGAGCTTACCCGATCTATTATTTTACGCGCCTCTCCGTGCGTCAGATTATGAGGACTCTTCTCATCTAAACCTAAGAGAGTTGATATAGCTAGTGTTGCTAATAGGTATGCCGCAGGTACCTCAGTGTAAAACGTAGCAAAGCCTTTCTTGAGTGCGATGTCTCCTGTTATCTCGTGGTAAACCCTACCAGCAAAGTCTCTTCTTAACAAACTCTTATTATAGGCTATTCTAATGGCGAAGTCTAACAGGTCTCTAACCCTTGGTGAAATGCCTGGAGGTAGGGTCTTTAAAATCTCTACAGTAAGCTCTACAGCCGCTCTATAGTCTATTTTGAGAAGATTCTCAAGCGCATTTTTAAGCCCTTCGATAGGACCGTAACTTTCGGCATATTCCTTTACTCCTTTCAGTTCTGGGTAAACGTCTCTTATGTGTTCATAAAATACTGTTGAGAGCAGTATTGAGAGAGCCGCATGCCCGAATGCCACATCTGGTTCCTTAGCCTCGGCTATAGAGAGGCCATAAAGTTTATAGAGGTTTTCATAAAGTCTCTCGCGGATAACTCCCTTCTTGTCAAGACCTTCAAGAGTATTGATAAACTCGTTAAACCTATGTTTCATCTCCTCTATTAGTTTCTGAACCTCCTCCTCTCTAATCATAATACTAGTAGAATTCTCAACAATTATCTTAATCGTCGGTAAGTCTATGTCCTCAAACCAGCCGGTAGCGGGCTCAACACTCTTCGCAATCTTTCTTTCTAAGAATTGAAGCAATGTGCCTCCAATATCTAGAGGCACAAAGACTTTGACGCTGAACTTAGAGTTCCTTATAGTTTCGGTGAGCTCTGCTTCTGCTATATCCCTGAGCCTCTGTTTAATCCACAAGGCGAATGCTATGTCTGCTAGCCCTTGTTTGATCCTCTCCTCGGCATCTCGTTCGGCATCGCTTCTATCATAGGAAGCCTCTATGCCTATGATTAAACCCTTATAATAGCATCTAATGTCAGGTCTCCTCCTACCACTTACCCTCTCAGCTCTTGCGTCGATGCCAAAGTCGCTGCTCAAGATCTCTGCGAGCTTAACGTTAACGACATCTTCATGAACTTCTGGCACGTGCACTCCACATCACAATTATAACAAAGACCTTTTTATACCATACCTAAAAGCGGGACTATGTATCACTTTTCATGAGCTCACCACCCAACCGCTCTCCCAGATAAAGGTATTCGTAGCATTGCGTATGTGTTGATCATTAAGCGTTATGAGAATCGATGAGCTCTAAAAGTAGTAGAGCAGTAAATGCGGGCTGACCTGCTTTAGACGTTGCGATTCGCTTGCGAAGTTTTTGTGTCTGCAGTAGGGGTATTTGAGAGGCGCTCCAGGAGGGCTGCTACTATGAGTGGTAGGATGACTGTGGCTTCGCCGTGCACCGTAATCTGCTTAGCTTTGACATTAACCTTGCCCCAAGAGATAGCCTCCCTCACCTCAGCCCCGCTTAGGCTCCCGTCATACTCCACGGCTGTCGTTATGTAGACCGCGTAATCTAAGCCTCCTCTGAACTGGTTCCACCAGAGCGTGTGGTGCTTAGAGATGCCCCCACCTATCATCAGCGCCCCGCTCCTCTTAGCCTTAAAGACTATCGAAGCAAGTTCCTCTTCGTCCCCTAAAGGATCTATCATTATGCTCTTATGCCTCTGCCAGTAGAGCCAGAGCTGACTGCCTACCGCGCCGTCGGTTAGGCCGGGGATGAAGACCTTCACACCTTTCCTCCAGCACCAATATAATATCGAGGATTCGTCTTGGATGTGCTCACCCAGCTTAGCCGCCAACAAGCTAGATGTAATCCTACACCCATCTGGTATGATCTTTTCGAAGAGGGGTTGTAGATGCTTCTCGAGGAGCGGACCATAGGAGTCTCTGGGTAGAATTATGTTACCAAGCCTGTGGTACCCCTTTCTATACAATGTTTTGTCGTTGAGCTGAAAGGAGCCGTGGAAGTAGGCGCCCCAGCATCTGGCTAGGTCGTGATCTAATGTGCCGCAAGTAGTTATGATGACATCAACAAGCCTCTGTTTAACAAGCTCCCTTATGACCCCCCTTAGACCAGTCGCTACTGGCGCTGCTGGGAAGGATAGGAACTTTACACACCGTTTATCTTTGACCATCTGCTCAAGTACATCCACAGCCTCTGCTAAGAGCCTTCCTGTGAAGCCACCCGCTCTCCTCATCTGCCTAACAAGGGCATCGCAGGTCATAGGTTTGCTCAGCTCTATATCATCAACTTTAACCAACATATTGCTTCACCTTCGCCAATATTTTATCTACTTCCATCTGAGGGAAACCCAACCCCGCACTAAGAATCTCTTTAGCCCTTTCAACATCACAGATCTTCGCATAGATCTCTTCACAAGCTTCTCTAACCTCCCAAGGGTAGAAGACCCAACCCCTTACCTTCTGCAGATAGTAGTCTGGCACATAGGTTGTCCCCTCTTTTACAAGTAGGGTTGCGCTCCTAACCTCTTTAGCGCCGTATTCTCTGGTTAACTGAACAACGGTGGTTAAGCTCTGCCCAGAATCCACTATATCATCCACGATCAAGACCCGTTTACCCCATATACATTCTTTCGGCGGCTTCTGATACACCTCAACGCCCCTTCTTAAACCAACCTTCTCATAAGACCTCAAGTTCACTGTGTAGACTTTACTTATGCTCAATCTATCAGCCACCAAAACCCCGATTACAGCCCCTCCCTTCATAACAGCCAATAGTGTATCGGGTTGATGTGAGTTGTGGATGCGCTCAGCCAGATCTGAAGCATAACCCTCAACTTCAGCCCAGCTTAGAGATAGGTAGGTCGCCCCTTCTAAATCTACACTTAACATCGCCTCTACTATAGGTTTAGGGGGTTATAGTTATTCCTTTAGGGGGCTTACGGAGTTAATAGTGAAGCGATCCACACTACGAGATATGCTACGATAAGCAGCACACCAGTAAATATAGCGGTCTTCACCGTGCTCGCCATCGCTGGTATCATCCCCAAGTTATCCTCGTATTTCGCTTTAAGCACCTTATAGGCTATTCTAGCGTGTGGTATGGTAGCGAGCCCTATCAAAGCGGTTAGAGGTATGATGTTTGTAGCAGAAGATATTACCAAGACGATGTATGCCGATGCGAAGATGTATTTTAAGACCCGCGCAGCCCTCTCCTTCCCCAACCTAGCCACAACGTGATATCTCCCAAACTTCACATCAGCTTTCGTATCTGGAAACTCGTTGACATAAAGTACTGCTGCTGTCAGTATACCAGTTACCAAACCTATCAAACCAGCCTCTAGCGACAAAGCAGATGTTTGGACAAAGTAGATGCCGAGGAGAAGAGGGGGTCCGAAGCATAAACCAACCAACACCTCGCCGAAGCCTATGTGGGATATTATGGGTGAATAGAGCACAATACCCACACCAGCAAACACAATTAGAAATATTAGGATGGGGTTAAAGGCGCTAACATAAAGGAAGTATAAGCCTATACCTAATCCAACGAGCAGAAGAAGAACGCCCTCAACCAATACACCTTTAGGAGTCATCCTCCCGCTGGGCAAGATGCCGCTCCCACCACTGAAGGGTGTGCGCTCTGTTTCAACGTCGATGCCACTACGGTAGTCAAAGTAGTCGTTTAAAACGTTAGCAGCAGCGTGTAGCGCTGCAACACCCACCAGCGTTAAGATCGCATAGAGAGGGTTAAAGTAACCATCCTTTAGAGCGACTAGAATGCCTAAGATCGTGAAGACGATGGAGAGTATAAGGAAGGGCGGTCTTAGTTCCTCGAACCAAACCCTAACCTTGCTCATCTAATCTCCCCCCTCTCCATCAACCAAGATATATGTGTTAAACGCTCCTCTTAACTTTATATTCACTTAAACAAGTTTGGCTACAGAAGAATCTGTCTTCGTCCTTAACTAAGTTCGCTTCCTCTTTAATCTCCTTTCTACAATTGAGGCATTTGACCTTAACACCGACACCAACTCTAGCACTAAACCCCCCGCGATCAACCGGATTGTCAATAATCAAGCTTGATTTTAGCGATTCAACGCCATCTAAAGCGGCTAACTTCTCACCGAACTTCTGTATACCCTTCACATCGTTCGCCGTAGCTAAGATGATGAGGTCGTATTCGCCGAAGGTCTGGTAGACAGCATCTACCTCAGGGAGGTTGGCTATGTTCTTTAAGATTTCTTGCATCTTCGGTGCCTTCACTTTTAATGCTAGGAATGCTGCTGCGCAATCAATCTTCCTAAGGTTTAAAGAGGCTTTAACTTGCAGCACACCCATCTCTTTTAGCTTCTTTAACCTACTTCTTACGGTCGGCTCGCTTATGCCAAGAGATGCAGCGATATGCTTTGTTGGCAGCCGCCCATCTTCACGTAACGCTTTAGCGATGCGGTAATCGAGCTCGTCAAGCATCATCCATCCATCAACCAACCCACACGGCTCTGTTAAGATCGCTGACCACTATCCGCCAACTACACTTATAAATGATCTTCTCCACCACACACTTGATATGAGCTTAGACCCAGATCTCGCTAAACTAGCTGTGGATCACGGCCTCTCTCTAGGTGCTGATTATGTGGAGGCGAGGCTGCACCACATATTAGAGGTCGGCTGCCTACTTAGAAACTCAAGCCCAGAGCCAACCATACTAGTTGACTCAAATGGGTTGGGTATTAGGGCACGTTATAAGGGTGCTTTAGCCTTCGGCGCTTCCAACACCCTGTCAACTCAATCGGTCAAGGAGCTTGTAGAAGAGGTGGTTAAAAGGGCTAAAGCGTCCATTAGGCTAGTAGGCGAACCCATCGAATTCAGCGGCGAAGAAATGGGTAGGGGGAGTTGGTCAGCTGAAGAGAAAGAGAGACTTGAGGATATAGGTGTGCAGACGATGCTCAAGCACTTAAGAGAGTTAGATGATGTCATAAAAGATGGCTTCCACGGCGTTTCATTCACAAACAGGTTGCTGATGATAGAAACCTCTGTAGAAGAGAAGTTCTACGTAAACAGCGATGGTGCTGAGCTACGTAGCAGAGTGCCGAGGCTGAGCATATCATCATTCATCAACGCCAGCTACAACGGAAAGAACTACGCCATAACGATTCCAGCAGGCTACTCCTCCATAGGTGAGAGCGGAGGATGGGAGGTCGTGAAGCGCCTAGACCCATACACCTTCTTCAGAGAAGAAGGCTCTAATCTGGCAAAGGCTGTAAAGAGCGAGCGCAAACCCCCCTCAGAACCAGTTGACGTAGTCCTTGGACCGGATGTCGTAGGTTTAGTTGCCCACGAATCTTCTGGGCACCCTGCTGAGGCAGACCGCATACTTGGAAGAGAAGCCGCTCAAGCTGGGGAATCTTACCTAAAGAAAGACAGCTTGGGGCTAAAGGTTGGGAGCAGCGAAGCGTATGTGAGTGATGACCCAACTATACCGCACTCCATGGGCTTCTACCTCTACGATGAGGAGGGTGTGAAGGCTAGAAAGAGGCGACTCATAGAAGCGGGTGTGATAAAGGAGTATCTACATAACCGCGCTACCGCAAACGTTTTCTCAACAAAAAGTAATGCTGCGTCGAGAAGCGTAGCCTACAACCGTGAGCCCATCATAAGGATGGCAAACACCTATGTTGAGCCCGGAGACTATAGTTTTGAGGAGATGCTTGAAGGCATC
>Ga0123519_10013613_pt1 | contig 11672 bp, 8 predicted proteins | sample YelNatPaOPRAMG02_FD_87396 | JGI IMG/M metagenome (GOLD analysis project Ga0123519, IMG submission 87396) | Hot spring microbial communities from Yellowstone National Park - Yellowstone National Park OP-RAMG-02 (version 2) | ecosystem: Environmental > Aquatic > Thermal springs > Hot (42-90C) ... | reverse complement strand
TTATTACGAAAACATACCGTTTGAGGCACAGAAAATTTTAGAAATGCATGGACCCTTTGAAGTTGATGTTTCTATAGATGAGCTCCTTGAGTATATTAAAGGACCAGATTTCCCTACTGGTGGCATTGTCTACAACTTTGAGGATATAAAGAAAATGTATGCCACCGGACAAGGAACAATCATTACAAGAGGAAGGGCGAACATTGAAGAGTCGAAAAGTGGTAGATATTCAATAGTTATATCTGAAATTCCTTATCAGATTAATAAAGCAAAATTTGTTGAACACATTGCACATCTTTGTAAATTAGAGAAGATAAAAGGGGTAAGTGATATAAGAGACGAGTCAAACAGAGAAGGAATAAGGGTAGTGGTTGAATTGAAAAAGGGTGTGACCCCAAAGGTTGTATTAAATATGCTGTTTAAATATACAGAACTTCAAACAGCCTTCCATGGGAATTTTGTAGCTTTAGTTGGTAAACAGCCTATTGTTGTTACGCTGAAAGATATGCTTGAACTTTTCATGAGATTTAGGCAAGAAGTTGTTATCCGTAGAACCCTTTTCGAGTTGATAGAGGCTAAACATCAAGCACATATTTTAGAAGGCCTTCTTATAGCGTTGGATCACCTTGATGAAGTGATTAAGATAATTAGGTCGTCGAAAACTGAAGAGGAGGCAAAAAATAGGTTAATAAGTAGCTTTAAGCTTACAGATGTTCAAGCGCAGGCTATCCTTGATATGCCTCTCAAAAGGCTTGTTTCCTTGGAGCGGAAAAAAATACAAGAAGATTATAAAAACCTAACAGCTTTAATCAGTAAGCTTATAGATCGGTTAGCTTCACCACAAGAGGTTGTTTCTGTTGTTGGTGAAGAGCTTTCTAACTTAAAAAGGCTTTTTGGCGATGAAAGAAGGACGAAAATAGTTTCATCGCCAGTTGGGGAGCTTTCAGAAGAAGCTGTTATTCCAGATGAAGATGTAGTAATTACAGTAAGTAAAGAAGGGTATATAAAGCGTACTTCCCCATCTTCTTTTAGAGTTCAAAAAAGAGGTGGCAAAGGCACACTGGGAGCCGCTTTGAAAGATCATGATTTTATCTCACATATAGTAATTTGTAATAGTCATGATGAGATTTTATTCTTTGTAAATACAGGGAGAGTCTTTGTTTCAAAAGCCTTTGATATTCCTGAGTTTTCTAAACAAGCGAAAGGGATTCCTATCGTAAATCTTCTAAATATAGGGGAAGAGGAAAAAGTAACGGCTATTCTTTCACAGAGAATAAATGGTTCTACTGATAGAACACAGGAAGGTGATAGTTTAAATGAGTTCTTTCTAATGGTAACAGAGAATGGGTATATAAAGAGGGTACCTTCCAAGCTTTTTAAAAATATTAGGCAAAATGGCTTAATTGCGATAAAGTTGGGAAAGGGAGATTCATTAAAATGGGTACTCTCTTCTGACGGGAAAGGAGATGTAATAGTCGCTTCATCTGAAGGACGAGCTGTAAGATTCTCTGAAAAAGAGGTTCCTGTTTTAGGAAGAGCTGCACGAGGTGTAAGGTCAATGAAGCTACCAGCGGGCGTTAAGTTAGTAGGCGCTGATATTATAAGGGATAAAGATGATAAGATACTTACTGTTTCAGAAAAAGGTTTTGGTAAATTTACATTATCTTCTAAATATCCTATAAAACATCGAGGGGGCAAGGGGTTGCTTACCTTTCGACATAGTGAAAAAACAGGGATGTTAGCAGTTTTAAGAGTGGTAAAAAAAGATGAAAAGGAGTTGCTGATTATGTCACAAAAAGGACATGCTATAAAGACACCTGTAGCATCAGTAAGAGTGATAGGGCGAGTAGCTAGTGGCGTAAGAATAATAAGATTAGAAGGAGAAGATAGAGTAGTAAGTATTGCTTGTATTTAGTGTAAAATATATACGTAATGGCTGTTTCTCGTATTAGTTCTAAAAACAAAAAGAAGATTGAGGCGTCCAATCGTTACGACGCTTCAAAAATAGTGGTTTTGGAGGGTTTGGAAGCAGTAAGGAAAAGACCAGCTATGTATATTGGTAACACAGATGAGATGGGCCTTCATCAAATATTATATGAGATTATAGATAATGCTATAGATGAAGCATTAGCTGGGTATTGTGACAAAATATCAGTTGTTTTGAACAAAGATGGATCTGTAACAGTAAGTGATAACGGACGTGGAATCCCAGTAGATATCCATAAGCAGACAGGTAAAAGTGCATTGGAGACAGTAATGTGCACATTACATGCGGGTGGAAAGTTTAGTAAAGAAGTTTACAAAGTTTCAGGAGGGTTACATGGGATTGGGATGTCGTGTACTAATGCACTTTCTGAGTGGATGGAAACAAGAGTAATGAAAGATGGAAAGATATATAGACAAAAATATAAAAGAGGGGTTCCTGTTACGCCAGTAGAAGTAATTGGGAAAAGTAAAGATACTGGAACAATTCAAACATTCAAACCAGACCCGACTATATTTTCAGTAACAGAGTATAATGCCAAGACTATTCTTACAAAACTTAGACAGCAGGCATATTTAACCCCAAAAGTAGAATTCTCTTTCAGGGATAACAGAAAGTCACCATCGTATGAATATAAACTTTTTTTTGAGGGTGGAATAAAGGCATACGTTCAATATCTGACACTTGAAGACGAATCAATTAGTTCTATTTTTTATATGAAAGGAGAACAGGATGGTGTATTGGTTGAAGTAGCATTGAGATATATAGATGATGTAGATACGGAGGTTCTTGCTTTTACAAATAATATATTCAATAGTGAAGGTGGAACACATCTAATTGGTTTTAAAACAGCTTTAACAAAGTGTATTAATGACTATGGGACTAAACAAGAGTTACTAAGAAAAGAAGATAGGCTTACTGGAGAAGATGTGCAAGAAGGTTTGGTTGCCGTGGTTTCAGTAAAGGTTCCCAACCCTCAATTTGAAGGACAAACAAAGATAAAGTTAAATAACCCTGAAGTTGCTGGTGTTGTGAAGGGTTTGGTGAGTAGATTTTTAAAACAGTGGCTGGAGGAACACCCACAGGAAGGTAAAGGTATTGTTGAAAAATGTATTCTTTCTGCTAAAGCGAGGCGGGCTGCAAAAGCAGCCCGCCTCGCGGTCATCCGCAAAGGCGCATTTGAGGGAGGATCTCTCCCTGGAAAACTTGCAGACTGCTCGTCGAGAGATCCGGAGATTTCAGAACTTTTTATAGTGGAAGGAATATCTGCTGGCGGATCAACAAAACAAGGGAGGAATAGGGCTACACAAGCTGTTTTACCTCTTCTTGGTAAGCCTATTAATACAGAGAAACACAGGATAGATAAAGTTCTTGCCAACGAAAAACTTCGTGATCTTATTGTCGCCCTTGGGTGTGGAATTGGAGATCAGTTTGATATCAAAAAGCTTAGATATCACAAAATTATAATTATGACTGATGCAGATGTAGACGGTTCACATATTGCTACTTTGCTTCTTACATTTTTCTACAGAAAGCTTAGACCAATTATAGAAAACGGCTATCTATATTTGGCCCTTCCCCCACTCTATCGTATAGAGGTCTCTTCTAACGAGATATATTGGGCCCAGAATGATGAAGAAAGGGAGAAAATAGTAGAGAAGCTAAAAAAGGAAAAGAAGAAGATAAAAACAATCCAAAGATATAAAGGGTTGGGAGAAATGGATGCTAATCAATTGTGGGAGACTACAATGAATCCGAAAGTAAGGGTTCTTAAAAGAATTACAATAGAGGATGCTGAAGAGGCTGATAAAATATTCAACATGCTTATGGGAACACAAGTAGTTCCACGAAAGAGATTTATCCAGTCTTATGCAAAATATGCAGAGTTGGATATTTAGTATATGAACTATGCTAAATAGTTACATTAATACCTCGGAAAACTGTTTAAAAATTATTTTTGCTTCTATCATCATTTTTCTAACTATTTTATTTTCAAAGTTACGCATAAGAGGAATTGTCAATCTTATTATCTCTTTTGAAGAGAATCATCTCATATTTATAGAAGCTTTATTAATTGCGGTTATTTTTACACTCATTTTTTGGTTTTGGCTTTTAGATTTCAAGAAATTCTCGGAGCTTCCATACTTTTATAAATTTTTATGGCCCTACTTTCTACTTTCACTCTCTAGTGTCGTCTTTTTTTACGAATTAGTACAAATCTCCTTAAGTGATATAAAAGACCAATCTATTACCCAGGGTCAGCTATATATATCATATATATGCACATTTTCGTGGATATTTTTTGTCTTCCTTTTACGTAGTTTAATATATCCCTATACTGTAAGAATGACCTTTCCGTATTATCCTCCTACCTTTCCTTATTTCTGGTGGAATTCGTTAACTTCTCTTTTGATCGATAGGGCGTTTGGTATAGTTTTTTTACCAGGAATATTTCTTTTTCTCTGGCTTGTAACAAATAAAAAAGGTTTCGGGATAGGTGATATTTTATTTGGATTTTCTGTTGGTGGTTTCCTAGGAGGAATACTTTCCATCTGTGCTCTTTTTTTATCTTTTATTATAGGAGGCTTGTTTTCCTTTTTTTGGGCATTAATAAAATATAAAAAAATAAGTGGAGTTACAGTTCCATATCTTCCTTTCCTTTCTCTTTCCTTATGTATTGTCTTTTTTATGCAAGAGATTATAATAAGATTGGTAGCCTTTTATATCTCTTTTTAAGACAAATGAAGGCTTTTACTCTTTTAGAACTTTTGTTAGTGCTAGCAATTACTACTGCACTTATGTCTTCTGGCTTGGCAGGGCTCAGTTATCTTAGGAAAAGCCAGTATGTTCAAGCAGAGGCTGAAAATATAAGAGAATTTTTAAGAGAAGTAAAGTCTAAGGCGATGACATCGTCTCTTAATAACGATAGACAATGGGTGTACGGATATCTTGTTAAAATAGAAGAAGGTGAGAATAAGCTTTTTGTATGTGAGCTTTTACATACCGGTGAGGGAATTCCACAGGATGTTAGTTTATTTTGGGATAATGGAAGTTGGTGGAACCAAGATTGTACAACAGTTGGTTATACACCTTTTGGACAATTAGATATTGAGACCACTTGTGATAAGATAGGATTTTCATCAGTAAATGGATTTATGCACATATGGCCTTCTGACAATGGTGATAGTTGTCAACTAACTTTGGATTATGGAGGGATGAAAAGAAATGTTGTAATAGATACAAGTAAAGGAGATATACATATAGCTCAGGGTGTTTAGTAGAAAGATGTTAAGGAGAAAATTTAAAAACTTTAAGAAATTTAAAGGTATGAGTCTTGTAGAACTTTTGGTTTCAATGGCTGTTGCTGCAAGTGCAATATTTACTATGTTGACTGTTGCAGCTCGGGCAATAAGAATTAGTGCGGTTGTACAATCCCAGAGTATAGCAGCTTATGCTTCTGCTCAGGGGATAGAACAGATAATTAAAAGTTACACCAATATTCCAACAATGCAAATGAGTAGTATTTGTAATGGAGGAAATGAAGTTTTTATTGGAACTTTAGAAAATGATGATGGCTCAATTATATTTGCCGAAAGTAATGACTTAGTGCAAAAACAGATAGAGGGTAAGACAGTATACCTTCTTCCATTAAAAAAAGGAGATCAAGGTAGGTGGATTCAGAGTAATGAAGAAGAAGCTGATATATTTAGAGGAATCGGACTTCAGAAAAACTCTCAAGGCGGAGAAATTTATATAAATATCAGATCAATAGTGTATTGGGAGGTTTTTGGCGAATCTAAATTTGTCGTGATAAATAGTCGATTAAACAACTTTTGTTCTGAAATCTAATGATGTTTTATAAAAAAAGCAATAAAAATATAAAAAAGGTGTATTTATTACCCGCTTTCTCTCTTTTAGAGATGATTGTTGCGTTGGGGATATTTTCTATTCTTCTTGGGGTTTCCACCTCGGTACTCGTTAGAATCATGAGAATAAAAATGAGTGTAGATGCTAAATCTTCTGTTACAGACAATCTTGAGTATACTATTGAAACAATGAAGAGGCATTTGCTTGCAGCAAATGCCTCCCTTGTAACAGGAGCTTGCAATGGAAGTTCTTCCTGTACAATTACTGTTTGTCCACAAAACAATAATGTTTGTGGAGAAGAAAAAAGGTTTATATATGACAGTGATAAGCATGAATTAACGTTCAAGAAAGGCGATAAAGAGATTACTCTTACATCTGCTGATGTTGAAGTACAAGGTGTAGTCTTCCAAAAAGTTGGTAATTATGTTTTCATGATGTTAAAGGCAACAGACAAAGGAAATAGAGCCATACCACAAAATCAGGCAGTAGTATTGCAAACTAGTCTAGTAATAAGAAATGAATAGTTTTGAATATTTAAGAAAAATAAAAAATAAAAAGTTTAAAGCGCAGGCTTTGGTTGCCGTTTTGTTGATTTCTACAATATGTTTGATAATCGTATCATCTTTGGCATTCAGATCTGTAAAAAGGCTTATTAAAGGGAGAGAGACCAGAGAGTATCAAGTAGCCTTTGGAAATGCGAATAGTGGTATACAGAATGCACTTTCTTTAATAAGGAGAGGAGAGGGAATTGAGAACTGTTTATCTCCAAATTATTGTGGTGACAACAATACATATATATATACAATACAAACAGTATCAGAAGAATTTATAGAGATTCCGAAAGATAGAAGTGTTGTTATTCGTGTACCCGAAGGGACTAATCCGTCTTCTATAGAGCTTTATTGTAAACCTCCTGGAGGAGATGCAGGTATTGTAGCGTCACTGATTTATGAAAATTCCTCTTCGCAATATCAATATAAGGTTGAAAAATATGCATTAAAGTGTAACATATATGGAGATTTGTGGGAGTTTGGAGGTAATTGTGAGTACCAAGGGGGTGAAACTGTATGCCACAGAGAAGAAGATAATATAAACCTACTTCCAGATTGGAGGTTAAAAGCCGTTCTTGTCAAAGCTTTTTCAACATTTTCACAATCAATTCTTGTAAAAAGTGTAATAAAGGATCAAAATGGGAATCCAATAGCATCAACTACAGGCTATGTTGTGCAAGCAACCGGCTATGGAGGTGACGGTGTAAGTTCAACCGTTATGATTACGCTTTCACCAGCTCAGCTCCCTTACTGCTTTGAATACGCTTTATTCAGCGGTGGAGATTGATGCTCCTCTATTGTACACTTTGTTCCGTTGTGCTATATAAATAGTGAATTAAATAATATAGAAATAAGATGCAAACACAAAATGAATCCCAATCATACAAGGCAAAAATACTTTTAGTAGATGACGAACAAGACGTTTTAGATCTTTATAGCGATATTCTGTTACAGGCTGGATATTACGTTGATACTGCAAGAAACGGTGAAGAGTGTCTTAGGCTTTGTGAAAAGACCAGGTATGATTTAATACTTCTTGATCTAATGATGCCGGTGATGGATGGTATCGAATGTTTAAAAAAACTTCGTGCAGACGAAGCTAAGTATGGTCACCCGCTTATTGTGGTTCTTACTAATGTTACAATGGCGATAAATATAAAAGAAGCTTTCGATAGTGGAGCGGATGGTTATCTTGTAAAAATTGCTGTTTCTGACCACAGGTTAGTAGATGAGGTGGATGGTTTTCTAAAAGGCTTTAAGAAAAAAGATAGTGAGCCTAAAACAGGTGGTACTGAAGTTGCTCCATCACGGACAAGTTAAAATAGATTTTAAAATGAAAAGGTCTCGCAAAATTGCTACAATTGTTTCTTTTCTTTTGATTATTTCAGTCTCTTTTATCCAATTTATTGGCCCAATCTCTAAAGATAAAAATTTTAGATTTTTCCCTTTCGATTTCTTTTTTAATGAGCAAAGATTTGATCAAAAAGTTAGAAGTCAAGAGAAAGGTGTTGTTTTAGGGGCAAGAAAGATTGATTTCCCTTCATATACCGCATATGGGTCTGAGTTTACTGCTATCCCTTCTCACAAATTGGCCAAAAATGTAAACGATAATCTTTTTTTGGGCGGTCTTACACAAGGAAGCGTTTTTAGACGATTAAATCCTGATGGGACAGTGAGAATTGATGGGGATGGGACCACTTATGTACATATATATAATGTGAACAATCCAGGGGAGACCCCATCCTCTGGAACCGTTACGGTAAGTATCGATTTTTATCAGGTATGGGATTGTGGATTACAATTCTGCACTAATTTAGGAGTGGATCACTTATATATACTTCAAAAGACGATTAATGCTGGGCAAGCACTTATTGAGCCTCTTTGGTCTTTGTTAGAAGAAGCATGCGCCTCTACACAAGGCTGCAATCCTCCAGCTTCTGGTTGGGGTCCAGAAGTTCCATGGGCAGGAGTTGCAAAAGTTCAAATTATAAGTACAGGTTATGGGTTTAAGGGTATTTTTGCTGTAAGTGAGACCGTTTCAACAAACGGTCTTTATTCAGTAGGACACGATGCATTTCTGAATAATATTGATTACTATTATGGTGCATCACTCAATAAGTGGTCATTTTTAATAAATGTAGGAGCTAATGAGGAGTTCGGTGATAAATTTTCAATAAAAGACACAGAAATTGTTGTAGGGGCACCGGTGGCTGAGGGGTTATTTGGACTTGCAATTACTCTTTATGACTCTAACGGTTCGTCTTCCAATACAATTTATATAGATCATTCTCAATACGGTAGGGCTTTTCTTCTTTCGGAAATCTTGGGGATGTTTGGTATACAAGGTAGTTGGCGTGGCTCTGTAGAGATTAGATGCCATGTAGGTGGTATACCAGGTGGATATTCTCAACGCTGTTTTGTTACAGCAAATATAATTAATAAAGATGGAGATGTTGCGTGGGGTCAGAATGCATTTCCAAAGCTACAGGGAGATGGTGATAGATATGCAACTGACGTTTCATATTTTTACGGAGCATACAATATTTTTGATGTAGACAATAGTGAGATTACTATATTCAATCCTGGCACATCCACTATTTCTCAAATTGATATTCAAACATGTGCAAGTGACAATTGCTCTGAGCCGAATGGTAATGATGGTTGGTTGCCAAAGTATTCAATTTCTCAAGATATATCCCCAAAATCATTCATAACTATCAGTGCATCCGATATACCTTCTGCCCCTAACAAAGGCTGGTTGAATATTTTGAGGGCTAAAAGTAGCAATCCCGATCATAAGTTCATTATAATCTCCAGAGATCATGGAGAAACAGTGAATGGTGTAGCATTTGGCAGAGAACATAGACATCTACTACCAGAGAATTCTGTCTACACAGACGTCGCATCTGGTAACGTTAATTCTCCTGGTTACCTTTACTTTCCAGCACAGTTTGCAGAGGCAGATGCAGCTAGTGAGAATGAGATTCATTTTATTCCAGATTCGTCTCACTTTTATGGAAGTTCTCTTCATGGTTACAAGGTTTCCGGTACAGTTGGAGGGAATATTAACCATAAGTCATCTGTGACAACTTATTATTACCAAGGAGCTGGAAGTGGAGTATGTCATGAAAAGAGTATTACTTATCCTCGCGATCCTGATAGTTGTAATCCGACTCGCGGGGCTCCTGCATTCAACTATCTAGATGCACATTATCAAGGAAATATCTTAGCTGGTTTAACAGGATGCTCTCCTGACGAAGGTGGAAATCCGTGTATGACAAGTGGAAGTGACGAAAAATTTTTAGGCTATAGTGTAATGAAACTGGATAGTGGAGAATCTTTTGCAGAATATGTAAATACTCTTAACTTAAACTTTATTATTTCCAACCCGTGGGAACAAACAGCTTCTGGTGATACATATTCGAGTGACGAAGTTATTTCACCTATTCCGTCTGATACTTTAACTTCGCCATGGATAACTCCTACATTTTACTCATCTTTTGTCTTTTCTTCAGAGCAACCTAATTATGATTTGGGTGATTCCCCACAAAATCTTCCCTCTTACCGTTATTGGAATATATTAGGATATGAAGTAAATGAAATAGAAGATATTTACAACTTGGTTATTTCAAAAGCTGTTAAAGTTCCTATTGAAATAGATTCTATTGAGGATATAGAAGATTATACAGAGCCAGGTATTTATAAGCTTATTGTGAGTACAGATGAGTTGAATATAGACATAAACAGCATAAATGATGATATTTCTCCTTCATTGATTCTTATTGAGAGTACGCAATCCAATCTAACAGTAAATATTACACCAAAGATGGTTAAAGGTGGAGATGAAAATAATAAATTATTTACAGAGGGAAACCTCGATCTTGTTCCTACGACATCAAGAGTTTTGGTATTCGTCGTTAAAGGAAATGTAAAAATTAAGCCTGGTAAAAACGCCCCATTTTTTGATGGTGGCGATTTTTTGGATGCTGGCATAGCAGCAACAGGTTCCATTACAATAGAAAATGACGAGCCACAATTGGATCCTCTTGGTGTAAAAGGGTTTTTATACGCCAACGGAGGAGTTGAAATACAAAGAGATATTGGTCCTCTAAAAAGTACAGTGTTTCCTTCTGTTAAAGTTTTTTGGAATCCCGCCTATATTGTAGCTTTTGAGGATGTTTTTGAACAAATGACACCACTTTTCTCTATTCCAGGCCTCGATTAAGAGTGTGTCATATTTGACAACTGAATGTTACATATGCTAAAAAGATAGTAGTGAAAAAACTTATAATTTAAAACTACAAAACAATGGCACAAAAAGAATTCTTTGGACTTGATGTAGGAAACCATTCAATAAAGATAGTTCAATTGGAGAAGATAGATACACCTAAACCTCGGTTGGTTGCGTTTGGCGCAGGAAGCACCCCTGTAGGGGTACTGGGAAGTGAAAATGACCTCCATAAAGAGGCACTAGCGAAAGCCATTCAAGATGTGGTGAAAGCTGCTGAGATATCTACAAAAAATGTTGTTATAGCTCTTCCTGAAGGGTCTGTTTTTTCTAGGCTTACAACAATCCCTTATGTAGAAGGTAAAAATTTTGAGGAGGCCGTTTATTGGGAGGCAAAGAAAAGCATTCCGGGAAATATTGAAGACGTTGTTGTGAAACCACTTGTTGTTGCTGCAAAGGATGTTAACGGACAAAAAATGCTTGATGTTCTTATAGTCGCTGCTCCAAACAGTATTATTGATAGATATCTTGATATCGCTCAGCGTGCAAAGTTAAACCCTATTGCTATGGAGACTGAAGGCATTGCTATCGTTAGGTCATTAATGCGAACTTATCAGCAGGGGAGTTCTGCAATAGTGATGGATTGGGGATCACAGACAACAGAAATGAGTGTTGCAAGGCCAGAGGGAATTGTTTGGTCTCAATCAATACCGATAGGATCAGATACTATTACACGAGCATTAATGCAATCTTTCCAACTTAGTTGGAATCAAGCTGAGGAGTATAAAAAAACCTATGGACTTGATATGCAGTATATGGGTGGAAAGGTTGCAGGAATTATAAAACCTGTTGTGGACTCCATACTTGTTGAGGTTAAAAGAGCAATTGATTACTTTAAAAAAGACTTTCCAGATGTTCAAATTACCAAAGTTCTTTACGTTGGAGATGCTTCTTTGTTGCCAGGATTGATTCCTTATTCTGCAAATTATCTACAGTTAGATGTTCAGGCTGGAGATCCCTGGAGTGGAATAGAGATCAATGA
>Ga0123519_10013610_pt1 | contig 11675 bp, 6 predicted proteins | sample YelNatPaOPRAMG02_FD_87396 | JGI IMG/M metagenome (GOLD analysis project Ga0123519, IMG submission 87396) | Hot spring microbial communities from Yellowstone National Park - Yellowstone National Park OP-RAMG-02 (version 2) | ecosystem: Environmental > Aquatic > Thermal springs > Hot (42-90C) ... | reverse complement strand
GGCCGCGCCGAGCAGCATGGGCCGATAGACCAACGCCTTGGCACTCCCACGCACGGGCAGGAAGAACTGGGGCACATCGGCAGGCAGGGTGGGCTGCACCCCTTGAGGCGCGGCGGCAGCGACGCCAGGAGCAGCGGTAGTGGCCGGCGCCGGGACTGCAGCGGCGGCGACAGGGGCGCCACTCGCCGGGGCCGGTGCCAGCACCGGCGCGGCGGTCGCCTGAGCGGACGCCGCCTGTGTGGCGGTCGCCTGGGCGGCGGGCGCTTCTGAAACAGGCGCCTGGGCTGCCTTGTAAGGGTCCATCAGCAGCTTGATCTGCGCCCTGGTGAGCGGGCCGCGCAGATAGCTCAGGCACCAGCGGCTCTGGAACACCACCGGCCTGTCCTCGTGGCTATTGTTCATGAGGAAGACGCGGCTAGCGATGCCGGCCAGCAGGCGCTCGGTGCCCTGGCGATCGAAGCTGCCGCCGCTTGCCGCCGCCGCTCCCTCCAGGCCGTCTATCAGCCTCGCCTTGTCCCGCTCCGTCTGCAGCCGGCCAACAAACCAGGTGCCGGCATTGGCCAGGCCCTTGTAGTCCAGGTCAACCGGGTTCTGCGTCGCCAGGACGATGCCCAGCCCGTAGGCGCGCGCCTGTTTGAGCAGCGTGAGCAGCGGCTGCTTCGAGGGCGGGTTGGCCACCGGTGGGAAGTAGCCAAAGATCTCGTCCATGTAGAGCAAAGCGCGCAGGCTGGTCGTTCCCGGCTGAGTGCGCATCCAGCCGAGCACCTGGTTCAGCAGCAGCGAGACGAAGAACATGCGCTCGGCGTCACCAAGATGGGCGATGGAGAAGATGGCCACCCGTGGCTTCCCCTGGCCTGTGTAAAGAATCTGCCCGACATCCAGCGGTGCTCCTTCGAGCCAGGTGGCGAACCCGGGCGAGGCCAGCAGGTTGTTGAGGGCCATCACCAGCGAGAAGCGCTCCTTGCTGGGGTAGAAGGACTCGAGGTCGAGCACGCCGATCTTGTTCATCGGTGGCTTCTGAATCTGGGCGATCAGTTCGGCCAGGTCGAAGTCGTGCCCCTGGCGCCACATCTGGCCGAGCAGCGTGGAGAGCAGGATGTGCTCTCGGCTCTGCAGCGGGTCGGCGGCGATGCCCAACAGGCCCAGCAAGCTGGTCACCGTGACGTTGATGCGCTCCTGGAGCAACTCGCCATCCTCGAGAATCTCCGGCGGCGGGGCGGCCAGCGACTTCAGAATCGAGACGGGCAGACCGGCGCTGCTGCCCGGGGTGTAGATCGCGAAGTCAGCCGCGTCCCGCAGGCGCTGGATGCGGTCGCCATTCTCGTCCCATTGAGCCAGGCCCTGCCGCCATAGCGTCGCCTGTTGCTCGGCGTAGGCCTCGAGGGAAAGGCCCTTGCGGGCGGCATCGTCGGCGTTCACCCAGGGGAGGAAGGACGCAGCATCCAGCTTGGGGAAGGTCAGCAGCAGGTTGGTGAGGTCGCCCTTAGGGTCAATGAGGATGGACGGCACGCCGTCAATCGCCGCCTCTTCGATTATGTCTATGCAGAGGCCGGTCTTGCCGCTGCCGGTCATGCCAACTACTACGGCGTGGGTCACAAGGTCGCGCGAGTCGTACAGGACGAGAGCGTCGCCCGCTTTGCCGGTGCTCACGTCGTATTCGCGGCCGAGATAGAACACGCCAAGCTTCTCGTAGTCCTGCATCGGGCCCTCCTGTGCCTGCTCTAGCATACCATGGACAAAGAGACGGGGAAATGGGAACACAGACGAACGCGAATGAACGCCGATTGACGCCGACGCTAGAGAGATCACCTATCTCCCATCTGCGTTTATCTGCGCCTATCCGTGTCCATCTGTGTTCCCGGCCCTTCCTACCAGGCGTGTGGCTTCACGGACCAGTTGATCGCCAGCATGGTATCGAGGAAGGGGCTGTAGCGCGCCTCCGTGCGCTGCAGGAAAGCCGTCGCCCGTTCGACCTGGCGCTCGGCTCGAGCCTGGCTGCCAGCCAGCCTGGCCTGGTGTGCCGCCACCAGGTACTGCAACAAATAGGCATGGTGTGCCAGCAGTTCCAGCGATAGAGCCTGGGCTGGGTCAGCGGCTGCCTGGCTGCGCCGGCTCAGTTCCTCCTCGCTCTGGCGCAGGAAGGCGGCGCATTCGTCAAGCTGGGCAGCGCTCGCATTGGCGAAAGGCACGGTGCGCTTGTGCTCGTCGCCTGTGTCCAGGTAGCCCTCGACGCGGGACAGGTACTCGTCCGCAAAGGCGGCATCGCTGCCGTAAGCGTCCAGCAGGTAGCGCCCGCGCAATTCCTCGAAGGGCTGGGACGGGTTCCAGAGGGCATCGGCCAGCGTCGCCATGGCCAGGCCGGAGGGGTAGAAGGCGCGGAACGACTGGCAGCTGATAATGCCATTCAGGCCATGCTCTTTCAGTTGCTGCAAGTCCTCGTGGTAGACGCGCGCCAGGGCAGTGTCGGTGTTCTGCCGCCAGATAGCCCACATGAGGTGGTAGTCGAAGTCGAACGAATCGCCCTGGAAGGCGCGCCGCCAATCCGCCAGCCGGCGCACCAGGAAGGCGTTGCCGGTCGGCTGCACGAACTGGTTCAGCGCCGGCCGCGCATCGGGCTCTTCGCTGCCGCAGCTCGGGTCGAAAAGCGAGTGTCCGTAACAGCGGCTGATCGGCGCGAACATCATGATGGCGTTGCCGTACTGGTCGTCAATGGCCACTTCCTGCGGCGCCCAGAGCAACTCGAAGTAGCAGAGGAACACGAAGCGCTTGCCCGGAGCGCGCTCGTGCAGCTTCTGTGAGAGAGCATTGATCACTTTGGCGTACCAATCCGAGATGCTCAGCCGCCGGCACTCCTCGCACTCGCACTTGTTGTTGACGGCGTCCGACAGCCAGACGTGCACGACATCGAGTTCCGGGTGCTGCTCGACGTAGGTCACTACATTGTTGACGAAGCGGTCGAAAGCCGGCTGGTAGGAGTAGCAGAGTTCGGTGTTGATGGGCACGTCGCCGAACAGTTTGCGCTCGCCGTTGACCAGGGCCGGAAAGCGCCGGAACTCGGGCTTGATCTCGTCGCTGCTCGCCTTGACCCAGCCCGAGCGCGGCATGTCGAAAGCGGCGCTCGTCCACGAGTGGCCGACGCGATGGAAGATGAGGCCCCGCTGCTTCATGGCCGCGATCAGCCGGTCGTCGTAGGCCAGGGCCTGCTCATCCGTGAGCCCGGGCTGAGCGTACTTGGGGTTGTAGGCGCGCTCGTACCACTGGTTGTAGAAGTAGCGGCTGGAGAAGAACTGCAGGAAGACGGTATTCAGGCGCTTCTTGGCGCACCAGTCAATCGTGCCCAGGCAATGCTCGAGGGACACGGCGCCCTCGATGCACAGGCCCCGGTGCCGGTACTCCGCCTGCTCGACGATGGGCGATGCCGGCAGGGCTATCGCCTCGAGACGGGGGAGCACCTCGCCCTTGCGGCCCGGGCGCAGGAAGCGCACCCCCAGGCTCTCCAGGAAAGCATAGACGCCGAAAAGGACGCTTCGGGCGTTGCGCCCGGCGATGTACGCCGAGTCGCCATCGGCCCAAATGGCGAAGCCGTCGTCCCAGGGGGCCGGCTGCAAAGGCGTGACACCTGGCGGTGCCGGCAGGCGATCCGCCAGCCCGAGGCGGAACTCGCCCGCGGCGCCGCCCAGCCGCGAAGCGCGGCGCACGTCCCAGCGTTGGCCGCTCAGCTTGCGCACATACGCCGCCAGTTGCCGGCCGGCATAGGCCAGGACCGCGTCGTCATCCCGCGAACCACTGCTCACCCAGCGCACATGTGAAATAGCCATATCGCCTCCTTGCTCTGGGTGGGACTATACCACAGCCGGCACGAGGTTCAACGGGAAGTAACATAGCCCCTTGTGGGCGTCGGCCCATGGCCGGGCTACGACGCGCCCACAAGGGGCTATACTCGACAGGTCGCGATGGGAGGGGATCACCGGCCACAGGGCCTGATGCTGGCCTCGCTGGCAGGGCTCACCCTCGTGCTGCCACAGCACGACGCCCACAAGCGGCTATGCTGCGGTTTGCGAGGCGCGCGTGCCCCTGTTATGCCATGCACTCAAGGGCGGTCCGATGCCAGGCCCGCGCCACCGTCGCCGCCGGCCACGGAAGCTTCCTCAAGCGCCTCCTCGCTCAGGAACTGCTTCATGTACAGCTTGTAGAACTCGCCCTTGCGCGCCAGCAGTTCGTCGTGCTTGCCCCGCTCAACGATCTCGCCATTCTCGAGCACCATCACCTGATCGGCGTTGCGGATGGTGGAGAGGCGGTGCGCGATGACGAAACTGGTGCGCCCCTCGAGCAGGCGGTCCAATGCCTTCTGGATCTGGCGCTCGGTGCGCGTGTCCACGCTCGAGGTTGCCTCGTCCAGGATGAGGATGCGCGGGTCGGCCAGGGCGGCGCGGGCGATGGCGATCAGTTGCCGCTGCCCCTGGGAAAGCCCGGCACCGCGCTCGCCGAGCATGGTGTTGTAGCCCTGGGGCAGGCGAGCGATGAAGTCGTCGGCGTGAGCCAGTTTGGCCGCTGCGTAGACCTCTTCATCCGTCGCGTCCTCACGGCCGAAGCGGATGTTGTTGAGCACCGTGTCGCTGAAGAGGAACGTGTCCTGCAGGACGATGCCGATCTGGCGGCGCAGGGAGTCGTGAGTGACGTCGCGGACGTCTATGCCGTCAATGCGCACGGCGCCGCTGGTGACGTCGTAGAAGCGCGGGATCAGGTTGATGATGGTCGTCTTGCCTGCGCCCGTGGGCCCGACGATGGCTACCGTCTCGCCCGGCTTGGCGTGGAAGCTGATGTCGTGCAGCACTTCCTCGCCCTCTTTGTAGGCGGCGGACACGTGATCGAACTCGACCTCGCCCACGATGGGGGGCATCGGCTTCGCATCCGGCTTATCTTGCACCTCAGGCACCACGTCCATCAGGCCGAAGATGCGTTCGGCGCCAGCTACGGCGCTTTGAATGTTGGTCCAGAGCACCGATATCTGCTGGATGGGCTGGTTGAAACGCTGCACGTAGCCCAGGAAGGTGACGATCAGGCCAAGGGTGACGCTCATGCCGAAGAGCGTCTGCCCGCGCAGCAAGGCCAACCCACCGACGATGACGACGATGGCGATGGCCAGGTAGCCGAGGGCGTTGAGCGTGGGCGAGAGGGCGGCAGTGTAGGATACGGCGCGGATGTTCGCATCCCGGTTAGCGGCGTTCGCCGCCTTGAAGGATTCGATGTTCACTTCCTCGCGCCCGAAAGCCTGCACTTCCCGTACGCCGGAGATGCTCTCCTGCAGGCTGGCGTTCACCTCGCCGATGGCGACACGCGTCGTGCGGTAGGCGCGGCGCGCCTGGCCCGAAATGTAGACCGTGGCCACGATCATGAAGGGCACGACCGCCATGCTGATCAGGCCGTAGATGAGGTTGCGGGTCAGCATGCTGTAGGCGATCCAGACGATAAGCAATGAGCCGCTAGCCACATTGACCAGGGCGAAGTTCATCACCTGCTGCAACGTGTCCATGTCGTTCGTGATGCGGCTCATGAGCGCGCCGGCTTCGTTCTCGGCGAAGTAGCCCAAGTGCAGGCGCTGAAGGTGCTCGAACAGAGCAACGCGCAGGTTGCGCAGCACATGCTGGCCAGTCCAGTTCATCAAGTAGAACTGCAGCCCACCCATCGCAGCGCCAATGATGTACAGGCCGGTGAGCACAAGGATCAGCTTGGCAAGGCCGCTCACATAAGCCGTGAGCGGCGAGCCAGGGGCGGGCCGGCCGAACAGGCAACTACCGCTGCTTGTGCCGCCCATCAGCTGCGTCGTGCCCGTTGGAGCGCCGGCTGCCGGCGTGGCAGGGGCCTGGCCCGTAGGCGCTGCCCCGCCCGTCTGGCCGCCTGTCAAGGCGCCGCTTCCTTGCACGAGCGAGCCGAGCATCGCCGACGCCTGGCCGCCCAGGCGGCTCATCTCCGCCGGCGTGAGGTAACAGTCCACCGTCTGGCCCATCAGGGCTGGCGATTGCACCTGAGTGAAGACGCTGATCACCATGACGACTACTACGCCGACCAGTTGCAGCCAGTAGGGCTTGAGATAGGTCAGCAACCGCCGCAGGGTAGCGCCGACGTTCTTCGGTTTGCTGGTCTCCTGCGCCAGCATCCCTCCCGGTCCGTGACCACCACCACGAAATCCCATCTATATCTCCTGAGAAGTTAGCATGTTATGGCCGTGGCAGCCTGGCTGCCGTCAGCGTTCGTCGGCTTGCCCGTCGCCGGCACCATCGTCATCGGTCGCAGTCGCAGCGCCCATGCCCCGGGCAAAGGGCAGCGGGCTCGCACTGGCGAGCGAAGCCGCAACCATCTCTGGTACAGGCTGCGTCTCTTCCATCAGTTGCGAGTGATAGATCTCGGCGTAGATGGGGCTCTCCTCGATCAGCTGCTCATGCCTGCCCTGCGCCACGAGTTGGCCCTTGTCCAGGACCAGGATCTGGTCGGCGTTGCGCACCGTGCTGATCCGCTGGGCGATGACGAAGCTGGTGCGCCCCTGCATCAGCCGCTGCAAAGCCTGCTGAATCTGGTATTCGGTGAGCGCGTCAACACTGCTGGTTGAGTCGTCCAGGATCAGGATGCGCGGATCCATCAGTAGGGCGCGAGCGATGGCGATGCGCTGCTTCTGGCCACCGGAGAGCGTCGTGCCGCGCTCGCCGACGGGCGTGTCGTACCCTTGCGGGAAGCTCATGATGAAGTCGTGCGCTGCTGCAGCCCGCGCCGCCGCCTCGATCTCGTCCATGCTGGCGTTCGGGCGGCCGAAGGCGATGTTCTCGCGGATCGTGCCGGAGAACAGGGTCGTGTCCTGCAGGACGATGCCGATCTGGGCCCTCAGGCTCTCGATGGTCACATCGCGCACGTCGTAACCGTCAATCAGCACCCGGCCGGAGGAGACGTCGTAGAAGCGCGGGATCAGGCTGATGATCGAACTCTTGCCGCTGCCGGTGGCCCCCAGGAGAGCCACCGTCTGCCCGGGCTCAGCCACGAAGGAAATGTCCCGCAGCACCGGCTCGCCGCCGGAGAAGTAGCGGAAGGTGACGTGGTCGAACTCGACCCGGCCCTGGATCGGCGGCAGGGTTATGGCACCGGGCTTGTCGGTGACTTCGTTCTTCGTGTCCAGGATCTCAAAGATACGGGTGGCGGATGCCGCCGCCTGGGACATCTGGTTGACGATCATGCCCAGCATACCCAGCGGGAAGAAGATGTACATTATGTATAGGCTGAACTTCTGCCACTCGCCCAGCGTGAGTGTGCCGTAGATGATCTGCTTGCCGCCGAAGTAGAGCACGGCAGCCTGGCCCAGGTTCATGATCAGGAAGACGACAGGGAAGAGGAAGGAGAAGGTGCGCGAGACCTTTATCTGCTGCTCCAGCAAGGAATCGGCGGCGGCGTTGAAGCGGCGCTGCTCCTGGGGCTCGCGCACGAAGGCGCGGATCACCCTGACCCCGGCCAGGTTCTCCTGGAGGATGGCGTTCAGGCGCGAGAGGCGAATCTGCACTTCCATGAACAAGGGCTGCGCCAGGCGGGAGAAGACGAAGAAGACGACTATCGCGACCGGCAAGATCGGCAGGATGACCAGGGTCAACTTGTAGTTGGTGATGAAGAGGATGATGAGCGAGCCGATGAGCATGATCAGCGACTGCAGGGTCATCATCAGGCCCTGGCCGATGAACAGGCGCGTCTTCTCCACGTCATCGGTGGCGCGGATCATGAGTTGGCCTGTCTGCGTGCGGTCGTGATAGCTGAAAGACAGCCGCTGCAGTTTGGCGTAGAGATCATTGCGGAAATCGTAGGCGACGCTCTGCGACACTCGCTCGGACATGTAGGTCTGGGCGAAAGAGAAGAAACCCAGGGAGACGGCAAAGGCCACAATGAGCAGGCCGGCCGAGATCAGGGCGCTCTCTGAACCCGTCTGGTAGCTGGCATACTGGGCCGGCGTCCACTTGAGCATCTCCAGGGCCTTGGGCAGGAAGGCGACAGGTACCTTTGCCAGTTGTTGGGCGATCATGCCGTTGGAGACGGCATTGATGATGCGCTGCACCAACTGCGGCACCATAAGCTGCGCCGCTGTGGCCACGATCAGGGCCGAGTAAGCGGCGATGGCGTAGTTTCGGTAATGGCCGAGATAGCGCATGGCGCGGCCAATACTGGCCATGTTGGCCTTGGGCGCGCCTTGAGTCGGGCTCGATGCCTGCAATTTGACCTCCGTAACGTTATGGAAAGTGCTTAATTGCCCGCCGCGACGGGCACTGCCGCGCGGTCAGGAGCGGCATCCCCGGGTTGCGGCTGCCCGGGCGATAGCGACGCGTAAAGCTTGCGCAGCAGCAGAGTCAGCTGATTCTGCTCCTCCGGCGACAGGCGTGAGATGAGTTTGTTGAGATGGGCCAGGTGCTGCGGCGAAACGGAGCGCACCAGTTCCCGCCCGGAAGCGGTGAGGCGGATGCGGAAGCCCCGCTTGTCCTCGGGGTCCATCGTCCTCTCGATCAGCCCCTGGTGTTCCAGGCCACGCAACAAGGCGCTGATCGTGTTCTTGCTCACGTTCTGGCAGCGGCTCAGGTGCGTGGGTGTGACGCCAGGCGGCAGGCCCGAACACGCCTCCGGCAGGGCTTCTTCTATGTAGAGGCGCAACAAGAGACGCCAGCGTGGGCCGGATAGGTCGGCATGGCGCAGCATCTCCGCCCCGGTGACGTCGTAGCGGATGGCGATCATCTTGATCAGGCGCAGTATCTCCAGGCCAGTGGTGTCTACGTCGCCGGCCAACTCGTGAATGAGGGCGCGCGCCCGAGGGCCGTCGTGCGCCAGGATCGGACTAGCGCCGATTTCGCCGCCGCCCGCCCCAGGCTGGGCAGCCGCTAGCGCACTGCGGGACGCTTCATCCATGCCGGTTCCTCCTGCGCCACAATTGTCACACATGGAACTATACTACAACGTACTAACTCGGTGCAAACGGCGGCATATCAGCCGGGGTTGTCGCCGGCCGACGGCGAGGTTGCCGGGAAATGCCCGTAGGTGGCCTCCGGCGAGGGACGCCAATCCCTCGCTGGAGGCCAGTCGCTCGGCGCATGGGGCCTTTCGCTGCCCGACTGGGCTTGACTGCCCGGGCAGGAAGGGGTAAGGGCGCTATCAGAGGCTGAGCGGGCCGGCTTCAGGCGATGGGCAGGCTCAGCCTGACAGTGGTGCCGTGGCCAGGGGCGGATTCGAGGGAGAGCCGGCCTTCGATCGCCTGCGCGCGCTCCTGCATGTTGATGAGGCCGAGGCTGCCGCGCGTGGCGTAGTCGGCCTGGACCTGAGCGACGTCGAAGCCGGCGCCGCTGTCCTGCACCTCCACTTCCAGTTGCTGCTGGCCATAGAGCAAGCGCACGACGGCGCCGGAGGAGCCGCTATGCTTGCGCGCATTGCCGACGGCCTCCTGGATGATGGCGAAGACGGCCCTCTCCGCATGCGGTCGCAGGCGCCGCGGCTCGCCGCGTACCGTCAGCCGAACGTCGAACCCCTCCTCCTTCTGGCGGCGGGCGTACTCTTCGACAGCGGCGACCAGGCCGCGCGCCTCGAGGATGACGGGACGAAGGTCGAAAAGCATGGTGCGCACTTCGCGCAGCGTGCGCTCCAGGAGCGGTTCCAGGGCGCCCAGCTCTTCGCGCCCGGCGGCGTTCCCCTGGTCCAGGAGTCGCAGGCCCAGGCGCAGCCGCATAATCAGGGAAGCGAGCAGCTGAGCCGGGCCGTCGTGCAGGTCGCGCGCCAGCTGGTTGCGGACCTCTTGCTCGACAGCGAGGATGCGATCCCGCTCCTCGCGCAGTTCGGCGTAGAGGCGGGCGTTCTCGATGGCGATGGCAGCCTGGCTGGCGAAGGCAACCAGGAGGGAGGCATCGTCGGCCGTGAACGGCTGGCCATCGCTCTTGTTGAGCGCCTCCAGGGCCCCGATCATCTTGCCCTTGGCGGCCATAGGCACACAGATGAGCGTTGTGGTGGGGAAACCGGCCTGGCAGGCGACGCGGGCGTAGTAGCGCGGGTCGCTCGCGGCATCGTTCACGAACAGCGGCTGGCCGTGCTGCACCACCCAGCCGGCGATGCCTGCATCGGCAGGCATGCGCGTGCCCAGCAACCCCTCCCCGCCGCCACCGCGCACGACGGCGAATTCCAGTTCGTCCTTGTTCTGGTCCAGCAAGAGCAGCGAGCCGGCGGCGGCACCGACGATGGACACAGCGGCATCGAGCACCTCGGCGAGCAGCGTCTCAAGCTGCAAATCCGAGGATACCTGTTCCGCCACGAGCCGCAATCGTTCCAGCGCCTCAACTCGGCCGCGCAGGTGAAGCAACTCCTGCCGCAGGCCCTCGCCGTTCTCGGGCATCGTTGCGCTGTCGGCCAAAGCCACCTCCGCGAGTTAGCTGGTGGGTATTGTAGGCCCCACGGCCAATACTGCAATAGGTGAAGAGTAGCAGGGGCGAAGAAAGCGAGCCAGGCGCTTGCCGCCGGCCCGGGCCGGCCTTGGCGGCGCCTCGACCACACAAAGCGGAGGAACCGCGAAAGCCTCCCTTGGCATAGCCGCTCAGCGCAAGCGAACTACTCTGGCAGCGAGGAGCGGAGCGCAAGTACGGCTCCTTGCGCCGCTCTCGTGCCGTTTCCCAGCCGTTCGCGCTCCTGCTTCCCCTGCCGACAGGCGAAACATCCTTGCCGCGCCCCCGTCGCTTTGCTAGAATGCCGCGACGGTAGCCGTCGGGGGGTTTGGCGCCCAGAGCGGGGCGATGGAGAGGGCATGGGCAGCGCACTCAGGGTTGTGGGCCGGTCTTTCCGCGATTGGTGGGACGAGATGTTCCTCATGGTGGGCATCAACCTGCTGTGGGCTCTGCTCGCCATCCCCGTCGTCACCTTCTTCCCCGCCCTGATGGGCGTCTACAATTTGACCTACGAGAAGGCCCAGGGCCGCCGCGTCGAGCGGGAACTGTTCTGGCAGGGTTTCCGGCGCTACTTCGGCAAGAGCTGGGCCCTGGGGGCCATCAACACCGTCGCCACGCTGCTCCTGATCGTCAACATCTGGTTCTACCTGCAGTTCCCGAACTGGATGTTCTACTTCACCATCATCTGGGTCTACGTGCTCGTGGTCTGGCTCGTGATGCAGGTGTACGTCTATCCCCTGGCCATTGAGCAGGAAGACAAGAGCCTGAAGACGATCTACCTCAACGCCTTCCGCCTGGCGCTTGTGCGGCCGCTATTCACGATCGTCGTCGGCCTGATCCTGCTCGTCCTCGAGGCGGTCTCCATTGCCATTCCGCCGCTGTTGCTCCTGGTGTTCGTGCCCCTCGCCGCCCTCATCGGCAACCACGCGCTGCAGGAAATGATCGCTTACGTGCAGCAGCGCCAGGAAGAACTGAAGAAGAAGTCCGAGAAGAAATAGCCTTTGCGGGCTGGTCAGCGCTTGCCCACGGCCGTGGTGCTGCGGCCCACACAGCGGCCCGCAGCATGGCACAAGTGCGCCGGGCGTGCTCGAGGCGCCGAGGGCTGGAGATGCCATGCCCTCCGGGCCGCCAAAGCGCATGCAAGCCCACTGCGCCCGCCAGGCCATCTCCAAACTTCGTGATTACCTTGCTATGTGACAGCGATTGTTGTAAACTGACCATGGTCGTTAACAATTG
>Ga0123519_10013608_pt1 | contig 11676 bp, 5 predicted proteins | sample YelNatPaOPRAMG02_FD_87396 | JGI IMG/M metagenome (GOLD analysis project Ga0123519, IMG submission 87396) | Hot spring microbial communities from Yellowstone National Park - Yellowstone National Park OP-RAMG-02 (version 2) | ecosystem: Environmental > Aquatic > Thermal springs > Hot (42-90C) ... | reverse complement strand
CTTATTTGAACTCTCCTGGTAGTTGCAGACCTCCTGGAACATATTGACCCACTGCTCGTAGAGGGCTTTTGTCCTGTTAGCGCCCTCCTTGGCGAGCTCAGCTGTAAGCGCCCGGTATAGAGCGGGAATATGGATCTTGGCAAAGGGCGTCCCCTCGCCGAAGTCCTTGACAAGGTTCCGCTCAGTGAGAGACCTCTCTGTTGCCAGAGAATAAAGCGTTTTCAGGAAAAACTCGCAGGAATACTCGTTCACGGGGATAGGCGGGTCAAGCTTCCAAGAGCCTTCGTGGTATCTTATGAAGATGAAGTAATTGCCATCAAGGACAACGCCGGCCAGGGATTCAATATTCTGGCGCTCGCGCTTAGAAAGTCCTGAGAGGTAGCCCTTGACCTGGCCTATGGCATGTTGATTTGTCCTGCGGTCGTTGTCGGAGTAAAGAGAGTGAGGAGGTTCGTATTCCACTACCACCCGATTGAAGACGGCGTCCGCGCGGCCTCCGATGAGAGTTCGCTCCGCCTCAAGCCTCGCGGTAAGCCTGAGTTCCCCCGCGAAACTCTCTATGAAGTTATCTATTGGACGGCGGAGCTCGGCCTCGTTTTGAGCCTCGGATAGCGAGTCCTTTATTACCTCCAGAAGCTCCTTTGCCTTCTCGGCAATGATCTCTTCCCTGTCCCCCATTGCCATGTTTATCATGCCTCCTGTTGTTTGAAAGCCGGCCTTGGGAACACGACCTTAACCGGCTGGCGATATGTGTTCGGACAGAGGATAAGCTCCCCCTGAGAAAGCCTCGTCATGTTTATCTTGATGTCGTCGTCAAGGAAGCGATAGTCGGTCTGGAAGACCTCCGAGCTCCCGGACCTGCCGAGGACCTTTGTGGCGCAGTTGCCCGTGACCCTGGGGTGAACAGCGCTCATAAACTGCTGGGCCGAGATGAGGATGACGCCCAAAGAGCGTCCGCGTTCAGCGATGTCCAGGACCTGCTCAAGTATGGGAGAACCCTCCCTTCCTTTCGGCGCATACTTGTTCAGCTCGTCAACGAAGAAGATTATCTTCTCAGGTATGTCCTCTCGCTCGCTTTCGGACTTAAGCTCATATATCGTCTTCAGGAGATCGCCAAACACAAGGGCCTGCTCGTGGTCGTAGAGCTTGGCAATGTCCACGACGAAAACATCTCCACCTCTTATTTTCCTTATCTCATCCGCGAGGACGACCTCGCTTGTGGCCCTGTTGTCAACGAAAAGCCCAGAATGCCTGGTTCTAACCATGCGCCTGAGGTGGCGCCGGAACTTGCCCACGGTGGAAGAATGGTGATCCCCAAACTTCTGGATCTTGCCGTCCTTGAAAAGGGGCTCCCCATTTAGTAGTTTCTCCCAGGTGTCCACATTTCTGAAAGCAGACTCTCGCCCAAGTATCCCGTGCATGATGTCCCAGACAAGGGGTTGAAGCGCTCCTGAGGGGTCTGAAACCTCGTCAAACATGAAGCCCAGCTTGTCAGCCGTGGATTCAAGGTCATAGGCATAAATGGAGGGTAGAGAGACAGGCAGTATATGGGAATTTGCGGTGCCATCGTGTCCACGAGGCAGGAAATATCTCACATTGCTGAAAGGCTTTGGTTCAAGTTTAAGTTCCTTCCACTTAGCCTTTTCGGGATCTGGGAGTTTGTCGGATACATCCACATCAATCTGCAAGAGGTCGCCGTGCTTCACATTCAGGATTATAACGGCTATCTTATCGGCTTCGCCCTGTTTCTCGGCCATCTGAAGTATGGACTGGATGAGGAACATCGCGTAGGAGGTCTTGGTGGCCAGGCCGCTTATACCCGTGATATTCACATGCGCGCCGTCAGGCCCGAGGAGATAACGGCTGTCCAGGTAAGCAACCGCTGATGTCCCGGTGCTCATCTTCACAAGGCCGGCAGGGATCCTGTTTTTCTCGGGAATATCGTTGATACCCAAGGCCTCCCATATACCCTCGGATGAGGCGAACCAAACCTGTCTTTCGGATTGCACAGGCATGTAGATGTCTTTTGAGTTGCTGAGCACATTTACTTTAGCTAGAGTAGTTCCCTGACGAGGGGTATTTGGTTCCTCAGCAACTTCTCCGAAATTGGAGGAGATGTAGTTTGAGAGGTGGTTGGGCGCGTCGGTCCTGTGTTCCAAGATAGTCACGAGGCCGTATGTTTTGCTTTCTCCCACCTGAGGCACCTCCACGATGTCAAAGGGGTTGACTATGACCCCAGGCGCAAGCCAGAAATTGAACTTGTCCGAGGTATTGGGGTCACGGTCTGTTGCGGATGTTTTTCCTATAGGTTTCTCTCCTTCGGGTGTTTCAGGCATTTCCTACCTCCTGTAGTTTGGGCCACCTTATAGCCCCGGTTAAAACCTCTTTTGAGTAAAAGCCTGTCTTTATGATCTTTTCGGCAATATAGATAGGATAGAGGTGGCAATGCCAACGGGCATCAGCGCCATAAGGGCACACATTCCGCTCTGCCACGAGAGCTGAGGATATGCGATCTATAAGCTCCTTGCGGATTTTATTGGTTTGATCGCAATACTCTGGTCTCACCGGCATTTCAACCTTGACGACGCCCATAAGCGGATAATCCACTTCCTTTTGTTCTCTGAGCCTCACGAACCAGAAGGCTACCTTGCCGCCATAGGTGCTGAAAGCGGCTGTCCTGTGCTCGTGAGGAAGGCCGGCCAGAAGGGAAGTAATGTCCAACTTGCGAGAACCTCGGCCGCGGCCGAGGTGAAATTCCAGGTTTTTGCTGAAAGACTTGGCTACCCCGATCATGTAAGGCTTGTTGATGAAATCGGCCAGCTTGACCGCGCCGTCAAGGATCAACCACGAATCCTCGTTCCTCTGGCCATCAGTGGTATCAATCAACTCCACCTCCAATAGGTGCATCTCGTGACGAATCTTGCCTCCGGCCTTGTTCCTCTCGTCAAAATAATCTACACCCGTTTGTCCTCCTTCGGCCTTATAGTTAACGACCCTGAACCGGAATCTTCCTAGACCATTAAGGCTATTCTCAAGATTTTTCAGGCGATTATAAAGGGTATCAGAGGGGGCGAGGACAAGAAGAATCTCAAATCTTGAGGAGTGCCTTTTCAGGGAGCCATCGTCGTTCCTGTAGACCACTGCCCCCCCTATTTGTGCCAGCTGAATTGGATATGATCTGGTGCCCTCCACACCGGTGCCGATCATGTATGTTCTGAAACTGCCGTCCACGAAGAATCTGAAAAGATGGTCTTGGTTTCTAGATATTTTGGGAGTAGGAAAGTAGATCGCGCTGGGATCCGGCTCCGGAGATTCAGCAAAAGCAGACACCTTTCCGCCGTCCTCATCGTCCTTGTGGTATAGCATCTCGTCAATTTCCTCAATATCTGGTTTCTCAAGGTCCTCAAAAGCGTGGCCCGTTGCGGGCAGGACTTTGGCCTCCCGGCCTATAAGTTCAAAGACGGCCTCTAAGCCAATCAGTGGGTTAGGCATAAAACCCTCCTTTTATGCGTTGCCTGCGGGGAGAACCTCCAAAAGAGTCCTCCCATAATTTTTTGTTCACGGAGATATTATAAAGGAACCCCCTCAAACTTTTTCCACCTGCGTGCTAATTCCTAGTCCTGTCCTTATACCAATTAAACAGCCTGCTGTCCAAGACAAATCATGGTTTCTGGGTTGCCCTTTTCCAAGCGTTAATCCAGCGTGCGAGCTTTCTCTGGAATTTGCTAGCCGTGCGGTCAAGTTCCCTTTCCTCCGTCGGAGTCAGGGGCCTTATGAGATCGGCGATAAATTCGTTGAATGTGGTGCTGTGGAAGCGTTTCAATGCCTCTTTCAATTCGCTTTCGGTAATGAGGCCATCCACGGCAAGTCCGATAAATATGCTGTCCGTCATCCAAGATATTGCAGTGGCTCTAGCGTCTAGGCGGTAGCTTAGCCTTCTGATGATGAGATTCTTCTCTTTGTCAGTGGCTTCCTCGTATTTCTGCCTGAGAAGATCTATATCTGCAACCACATCTACCAAAAAATCCCTAAGGCATCGGACAATGAAGGCATAGTATTCGTAAGGCCTCCTTTCCCGAATGAGCTGAAAGGCTCTCTCAGTTGCGGAAAGTGCCCCTGGTTTCGGGGGCCTCCCCTTGGTTTTCATGCTGGCCCTCAGCGCCCTCCAATAGCCTCTGCTCACCTTTTCAAAGAGCGGGCAATCCAGGACCTCCTGGGCTATTCTAGGAATATCCTGGGTAAGTGGAGGGTTCTTCTCGTAGACGACCTTTATTATCCTGTTCACCTCCTTCCTGCTAAAAGGCTCACCGTTTGAGAACAGCCAGTAAGCGATGATCCTGGTTCTGGTGAGGCGGTCAATCCTCTTTGAGGGCGGGTTATTGCGGTATTCCTCAAGGAGGTTCTGAGAAACACGAACGGATTTAAGGAACTCTAACGCATCTTTGAAGAGGAGAATGTCCCTGGGCTTTCTTTTCAGGATTCGCTTTCCAGAGGTGGTGTGTTTCTCCCAAATCTCCTTACCATCTGGGGATTTTCGCAACACTATAACACCTTTTGAAAGCGACCTTCTTAAACCGAACAACATGCGGATATTATACAGCTGAGGGGATGTTGCCCGAAACCCTTGTCAGGCCTTGCGCTAAAATCCCTTGTATGAGGTTCAAGCCTTACCAAGTAAAATATAGGCCTTACTATAATGGGAAAAAGAGTTTATGAGCCTACCCTCTGGCGCCAGCGCCTGAGCATGGCCATACCCCGTTGTCTCTCGCGGCACAGCGGCCGCAAAGGAGGTCAGCCTTGAAGGCCCTCAAGGTCTCCGAGGTGGCTCAGGAGCTTCGGGTTGACAGGGACACGGTATACCGGCTCATAAAGTCGGGCAAGCTCAAGGCCTTCAAGGTTGGCTCAGACTGGCGGATAACCGAGAGGGCGCTTGAGGAGTTCATCAGAAAAAACACATTCTCTGCTCCCTCCTGCGGGGCCGTGGATAGGATGTCCGGGAGGGCCAAGAAACAAGGCCCAAGTCGCGGAAAGGTTAACTGGGCCAAGAGAATAGAGGGAATATTTTGGAAGGGCAAGGAAGCGGAATCCTGGGTTAATGAGATTGAGAGCAAGGCGCGGGAGGGCAAGCTATGAGGTTGAGGACTGCCACTCAGAGCTTTACAATTTTCAAGCTCTTGATAGAGGGAGATAGCCACTATGAAAGAGCACATTAGAGAAGGTCAAAAAAGGCGGCTCCTGGCCCGCTCAGGGCTAGGTAGTGGCTATCTCCCAAGGCCCCGGTTTACAGCCGGGGCCTCTTTTTTCATTAGTGAAACGAGGGGGTCATCGTGTCAGAAAGGATGAAGGCCTGGGGAGAAGGCACGCTGTTCAAAGTGCCCACGAGGAGGGGTTTTTCCTGGCGCGTCCAGATATATGTGCCTGGCATGGGTAAGGTTCAGAAGCAGTTCCAGGACAGAGGGGATGCGATGGCATACCTCTCAAAGATGAGAAACGAAAGGCACCTTGCCAAGCTGGGCATAAAGCCTCAGGCAAGGCCTCAGGAAACCATGGCGCTCGGCCAACTTCTCCACATGTTTCTTGACTGGGCCGCCACCGCCCACAAGAGGTCCACATTTAAAACAGAGAAGCTGAGAGCGATACGGTGGCTCAATTACCTTGGGGAGGATACCCCTATAGGCGAGATAACCAGAGGGGATGTCCTCAGAGCCGTTCAGGATATAGCCGAGAGCTCCTCAAGGCCAACCGCCAATCGCTATCTGGCCCTGCTCAGAAAGGCCCTCGGCTGGGCCGTTGAGAGGGGATACCTCCAATCCAATCCTGTCGCCGGAATCAAGCAATATAAAGAGAACCCCGGCCGCACGCGTTGGCTCAGGCACGAGGAGGCCGAGAGGCTTCTGATGGAGTGCGAGAAGATACCCAGGCTCTACATGTTCACGGCTATAGCCCTCCTTACGGGAATGAGGCTTGGGGAGATAGAATCACTGAGGTGGGGGGACATTGACCTTGAAAAGGGCACGATAAGGATACCTGACAGCAAAACAGGCCAGGCCAGGATAATACCACTTGAGGAGCCTCTCAAGAGAATCCTTGAAACCTGGCCCAAGACAGGGGAGATGGTCCTGGGCAAATTCACACACAAAAAAGCCTTCATGGGAGCAGTGAAGAGAGCTGGCCTTTCCGATTTTCACTTTCACGACCTCAGGCACACATACGCCTCCTGGAAGGTCATGGCAGGGGTTGACCTGAGGACTGTCGCCGGGCTTCTCGGCCACAGAACCCTAGCTATGGTTATGAGATACGCTCACCTGGCCCCTGAGCACCTGGAAAAGGCGAGGGGCAAGGGGATGCCGGATTTGGCTTATCTTTGGCTTACTGACAAAAACGATGAGAAGGCTAAATCCTTTGCTATCAAGGACTTAGATGATGAGGGGAATTGAATTTTTAATCCGGGTGCCGAAGGTTCAACTCCTTCACGGCCCACTTTATTTATGCGGGTTTCCGAGATTTCACCCCATAACGGAAATTAGTGAAAAAGGGGTCATTTTTGGTCAGTTATGGTCAGTTTACGGTCAGTTGGAAAGTGCCTTTGGGAGCTATAAAAAGGCCCCCTAAGGGGCCTTCATTTTGCTTTCTGGGTAGGCTTATTTCGTCAGGATGAGCTTCTTGGTCTCGCGATACTGAGGGGAGACGAGCCTCAGGTAGTAGATGCCGGAGGATAGCTGGCGAGGGCTTACGGTGAAGGTGTAGGTTCCGGGGGCATAGACGCCCTTGGCCACAGAGAGCGCCATCCTTCCCGTGACATCGTATAGGGAGAGATCTATTTCCTGCCTCAGCGGAAGGGAAAGCCGGATGCTAAAGATGCCCTTTGAGACCGTTGGGCAGGCGCTCAAGGAGAAGCTCAGCCCGCCTAACCCCTGGGATTGCGGCCCTCCTTTGCCCTCTCCGGTCGGGACGAGATACGCCCCTGAGAGAAATGCCCTCGCCCCGCCCAGCTTCTCAACGGATAGGCTTATCGGGGAGTGAGCCACAACATTCGTTTGCCAGAAGTATTCCTCGTTCGGCGGCACATAGACCGTGTATGTGTCGGAGCAGATCACGGCCCTGAGGGCCTGGGTGTCGGGTTCCTGGTGGTAGAAGACCAGGACGAGGGCGTATTCCTCGCCATCCCTCAGGTTCCAGTCCGGCAGGATGTATGAAAGCCTTGAGCTTGCGGTATCAACGGTCAAGGCGGGGGCAACGGTGTCGTAGACGATGAAGCCTCCCCTCTCAAGCGTGGCTGGGGTGGGGAATGGGTCCCCGAAAGACCACATCTGGCTCGTGATGGGGGATGGCTCGTATCCTCGCCTTATCAGCCCGCACTCCCCGTCCTTGGGGTCCTCCTCAAGGTAAAGCGCTACCTCGTAGTATGGGTTCGTTCCCCATGTATACTGCGGGTAGATTGACCTCGCCCACGGGGTCTTTGAGATGAGGACCCTGTAGCCCCAGGGGTTGCCCTTGAATACCTCCCAATCTCCCCCTACATTCTGAGACCACCAGTTCCAGCCGCTCAGGATGGGGTTCTTTGTATCAGATTTCCCATCCGATACCCTCCAGGGGAACCCCGCTGGCTGGTGGGTGAATAGCGTAGACAAGTAGACCGAGTAAGGCTGAGCATTATTATTTCTTCCGCAGAATGTTATGTATATCACCGAATATGTGTCAGGCGGCGCAGACGCTCCTCCTACAGCCATTACATAAGGCTCCTTTGCCTCATTAGCGTATCCGTAAAAGCACCCCGAGAGGTCCATCCTGCTCCAGGGATAGCCTGGGTTCCTCCTCCACAGCACGGAGAGGCTGTCCCCGTCGCAGTCCCAAGCGATGTGCTGGTGATACTGGTTGAAGACCTTTATGCCGGTGATGGAGACCCCGCCCACGCCGGCGAGGAACGCCTCCCTGTCAGGCACATCAAACGGGACAACCGATAAGGAGTCAACGATCTCAGGCCCCACGGCGTTGAGGCTCACGGGGTCAACTGACCAGAGAAGGAGCCTGTAGCCTTTTACCCTGTCCTTTCTCCCCTCTCTGAGAGGTGCCTTCAGGGCAACATAGGCCCTCGGCGGGTCTCCGGCCCCCATGAATACGGGGGTTTGCCCTCCGCGGAACACATCAAGTATGTCGGGCGCCCCCATTCCCAGGTATGGGCTTGAGGGGTTGAACACGGCGAGCATCCTCGCCGGAGACCAGGAGCCTCCCGGCGACTTCTTCCTCATCATGAGCTTGGATGTCTTGCCCTGGTGGACTGTGTAGGCGAGCAAAAGCGTCGCGCCCGCGAAGTCAGAGGTGTCGTTCCAGAAGGCTATGGTCGGAGCGTAGCCCCTTCCGAGGTCCTGAGGCTCTGACCAAGAGCCTCCGAAGGGCCTGTATATGTAGTAGATGTGATACTCGCCGTCCTCAAGCGAGCGGGAGGCGTAGACCAGGTGAGCGACCCCGTCGTTGTCCATGACCAGGTTCTCGGAGGATGAGGGGAACAGGGCGAGGGTGTCGGATACCGCGCCTGGGCCGGGGTGGTAGAAGAGGGAAGTGTCGCCGAGGTCGTCGGAGGCCTGGGACTCGTTATCAAAGTAGCCGAGGGCTTTTACGCCCACCCTGTCCCAGTATCCGGTATCATTGGGCGCTATGAAGTATGTAGCATAAGGCATCTCAGTGAGGCCCGTGTATTCCTTGGGGGGAGTAGCAGTGACAGGATATACCCTCCAGAGGAACATCTTGATATCCGTACCGGTGTCAGTATCCCAGCTTAGATTTGCTATATAAGCGCCACAGCTTCCACACTTTCTTTGTTGTGTCTTGGCCTTCGTAAGTCTGGGTGGAAGAGGTGTACCTTGAACAACAACGGGGGGAGGTTGGGCAATCCCGACCTGTTTTCTCCAGACACATGGAGCAGGTTGAAAGTTAGGGTCATTATCTAGGTAATCATAGCCCACTGCGAAATTCCCGTTATCAGCTGATCCCCAAAGGAATCTCTGGGTATTTACTCCCACCTCGTCAGGACGCAGAAAAACCGCATCGGTCCCTATAGCATCAGGGAGGTATTTCCCCGCCTCCGTATAGTTAACTGTCCACTTGTAGATCCTCGGCCAGCCCACCACATACCTCTCTAAGTAAGGCTCATTAGGGGTAGAGATGTCCCTGAAAGCCGGTATCAGTGAATAACCCTGATACGGGTCGGCCCAGTAGTACTCTAGCTCGGTGGGTACGGCGCCAGGATACTTGTTCTGGTAGAGAAGTATACCCCCTGAGCCTACATCCTTAATCACTTCACCTACCGCAAAGATGCTGTCGCTTATGTCTGCCAAGGAAGGCATTTCCGCGCCCTGAGCCCAGAGGTCGTATATGGCGTCGTGGAGGATACCCTGGTTAGGCAGAGGTAAAGGATTGAAGGTAATACTGGCGCCATTCCATCCTGCCTTCCCCAGAAGCATGCCGAGACTAGTTATAGTATTCACGCCGGTTATCCAAACCGAGTCCGCGTTCACCCCAGGCGAGGGATAATAGGCGTTCACTCCCCAAAAGTCGTAGCAGGAGCTGACTTGGCGCCACTCGCCCATGGGTGGATAAAAGGACCAACCGTATGGGCTTAGCGGGTTATAAACTCCTGTTATGATGGTCCCCCACAATCCAACTATCCAGGCCCTTGGAGTAGAAATGCCGTCGTCGGGTGCGGTTATGATAACATCGGTAAGGGCAGGAATAGTCTCGGAACAACGCTCAGGTCCAAAACCTGGCCCAAAGAGGGCTCCGTGAGTTATATCTTTCCACGACGCGCCGCCGTCTGTGGTGCGCATGATGATGCCTCTTTTGAAATACGGAGATGCCTTTAAGCTGTCATCGTAGAGGGGCGATATGAGCACAACATAACCCACGGCAAGACCTTCCTTATCGTCCATAAAGTCCACTCCGTAAAGAACAATCTGGCCTGCATCAGCACAGGGCCTGTCTCCGTATGGGGTGTGGCTGGAGACCTTCCAGGTGCCTCCCATGTCAGTGCTGTAGAAGACGAGAAAGTCAGTCGGTAGACCAAGCCAGTAGTCGCGATCATACCCCCCAACTGCCACTACTCTGGAGGAGGTGTCGTTAGGGTCTTTATAGGGGGATTCCTCATCCCGCGGTCGCGCTATAGCCGCATCGTATAGTCGTGTGTATTGGTCAAATGACTGAAAAAAGCTACCCAAAGGCAAAGAGCACCGTGACCAAACCCAGTTGGAAGGACCTATCGGGTCGCCGCCGTCAAAAACAAAAAGATAATCGCCGTCCGATTTTCCTGCGGCCCAAACCACCTCAAGCCGCCCATCATCATCCACATCCGCAAGCATGGGTGGGCAGTAGGCGGTGCTTATCACATCCGGCATACTCAGAATACGGAGTTCCTGTCCGGTGTTGGAAATTATGTGCAGGTAGGGGTAGGAGGAGGAGGTGCAGAGGACTATCTCAAGGGTGGTTGTGTTACCATCCACATCGCCGAGCGCAAGGCCGGGAATCACATATCCCCCCATTGAGGGTTCAGTAGGCCCATAGATCAGAGGATCAAAGAGGGGGGTTTTGTTTTTGATGTCCAAGGCGTAGACCTTGTCGTATCCGTTGGGATCGTTCACTGCAACAACCACATCGTTGTATCCGTCGTTGTTTAGGTCTCCGACAGCGGGCGAGGCCCAGTGGGGTATGCCATCAGGGAGGTCGATGGAGTTCCACCAACCGTTTACGGTCATAGAATACTGCCACAGGATAGAACCGCTCTGGTCTATGGCATAGAGGGTTACTGTCCCTCCGGTCCCGTTCGGCACAGCTGTGATGGCTATGATTTCCAGATCAGGATGTTCATCCAGGTTAGCGAGAACCGGGGAAGCAAAACCAGCAAGGTCCACTGGGGACGGCTGGGACACGAGCTCCTTGGACATGATCACACTGCCGTTTGAGCCGTTAAGCAAATAGAGCTTGCCCCATCCGTCAATTACCACAACCTCGTTCTTCCCATCGTTGTTCACATCGCCTATGGCTGGCGTAGAGTAGATAGGGGCATCGTTATTAGCGTGGTATTGCCACAGGAGTGCTTCTGACATCAGATCAACGGCCTTGATGACCCCATTGCCCCATAAATCGGAAACGCACACGACAACATCGTGGTCCCCGTCGTTATCAAGGTCAGCCACTGCAGGGGATGAGGAGAGCACGGGGGCCATGAGGTCAAAGCTCTTTATCGGCAATGGGTTCCTAAGCCTATATGCCCATAGCCATCCCTCGGTTCCAGTATGATAGATCGCATCCGGATCTCCCCAAAAGCGATCCAGGTTCATATCCACCAGCGCTGGGCTACAACCGCCGTCGGGTCCCAGGGGTATAAGGTGTTCCTGGGTTATGGTTGATCCGTTGTATCCATAGACGCCAAGGTGCATGGGGTAGGGGCCACCTCCCCCCATGTAGATGCGGCCTCCTACAAACACGATTTCGGTTTGGCCGTCCCCATCAACATCGCCTGCGGCCATCCCCATAGGGCACCTGGGGCCGGTGCAATCCAGGTTACAGCTAACGATCCTGGGATCATAGTTCACCAGGTCCCCGTGCCCGTAAGCCCGGCCCGTGTGTGCCGCGTCGTGCCTGGCCTGAGCCCACCAGGCCAGGCCGGCTACCGTTGCTGTTATT
>Ga0123519_10013606_pt1 | contig 11677 bp, 6 predicted proteins | sample YelNatPaOPRAMG02_FD_87396 | JGI IMG/M metagenome (GOLD analysis project Ga0123519, IMG submission 87396) | Hot spring microbial communities from Yellowstone National Park - Yellowstone National Park OP-RAMG-02 (version 2) | ecosystem: Environmental > Aquatic > Thermal springs > Hot (42-90C) ... | reverse complement strand
ATTCGAGTCCATCACGGAGGACTTTGATATTGAAGAGTTTCCGGTGCTACCGCTGCGCGATACCGTGATCTATCCGCACATGGTGGCACCCCTGTTCGTTGGGCGCGACCGCTCCCTAAAGGCGGTTGAGGCTGCGATAGCAGATGATCAGCGCTTGGTGGCGATCGCCCAGCGGGATGGCGAGACGGAGGATCCGGGCAGCGACGATCTCTATACGATAGGCACTGAGGTCGTCGTTGGACGCAAGCTGAACATGCCGGATGGCACGACCAGCATATGGGTCCAGGGGCAACGGCGTGTCAAACTCGTTCGCTACACCCAGATGCAGCCTTATATAGCCGCCGAAGTCTCTCCCATCCAAGAGACATGCGAGACGGGCCTCTCGACCGAGGCCCTGATGCGCGCGGTTTTAGCGCTACTTGAGAAGGTCGTACAGTACAGCCGCAACATCCCCGACGACGCTTACGTGGCGGCGATGAACGCTACCGAGCCGGGCTGGCTTGCGGACCTGATCGCCTCTGTCCTGGAACTTGACGTCCCCAAACGGCAAGAGCTTCTGGAGATAGCCGATTGCACTCAGCGTCTGCAAAAGATCAGCATCATCCTGGCCTCGGAGCTGGATGTATTGGAGTTGGAGAATCGCATCCACTCGCAAGTGCAACAGGAGGTAGATAAGAGCCAGCGGGAATATTTCTTACGCGAGCAGATGCGGGTCATCCAAAACGAGCTGGGTGAGACCGATCCCGCTATGCAGGAGATCAATGAGTTACGTGCCAAGCTCGACGAGCTGGTCTTGCCCGACGAAGTGCGCCAAAAGGTGGAGAAAGAGCTTGCGCGGCTGAGTGCCATGCCCTCTGCCTCGCCCGAGGTCGCCGTCATCCGCACTTATCTTGACTGGGTTTTGGGTATGCCTTGGAATGAAGAGACCAAGGACAACCTGGACATCGCTAACGCGGCCCGCATCCTAGAGGAGAGTCACTACGGGTTGCCCAAGGCTAAGGAGCGCATTTTAGAGCACTTGGCCGTGTACCGCCTGGCAGCGGAGAAGATGAAGAACCCTGTCCTGTGTTTTGTAGGCCCTCCGGGGACGGGGAAAACTTCATTGGGTAGGTCCATTGCCACGGCTTTAGGGCGCAAGTTCGTGCGTGTCAGCCTGGGAGGCATTCGCGACGAGGCCGAGATCCGTGGGCATCGGCGTACCTATGTGGGCGCCTTGCCCGGACGTATCATCCAAACGATGCGCCGAGCAGGCTCCAGAAACCCGGTGTTCATCCTGGATGAGATCGACAAACTGGGCATGGACTTCCGCGGCGATCCGTCATCGGCGCTTTTAGAGGTGTTGGATCCAGAGCAAAACTGGGCCTTCTCCGACCATTACCTTGAGGTGCCCTTTGACCTTTCAAAGGTCATGTTCATCACCACGGCAAATATCTTGGATCCGATCCCGCCGGCGCTACGCGACCGCATGGAAGTCATCGAGTTCCCAGGCTATATGGAAGAGGAGAAGGTGCAGATCGCTCGCCACTTCCTCATTCCGCGTCAGATCGAACAAAACGGCTTGCGTTCCCTAAGCTTCTCAGATAGCGCCTTACGAGGGCTCATTCGCGAATACACCCATGAGGCGGGCGTACGCAACCTCGATCGCGAGATCGCCAATATCTGCCGCAAAGTGGCCCGGCGCGTGGCCGAGGGCAAGCCTGCCCCTCGGCTGATCACCAAACAGTCTCTTAGCAAGTTCCTTGGCCCGCCCCGCTACTCGTTCGGCATGGCCGAAGAGCGAGACGAAGTCGGTGTGGCCACCGGCCTGGCCTGGACGGAGATGGGCGGGGATACGCTCTCGGTTGAGGTTACGATCATGCCGGGCAAGGGCTCTTTGATCCTGACCGGCCAACTGGGAGAGGTGATGCAAGAGTCGGCACAGGCCGCGTTGAGCTACACACGCTCCCGGGCTGAGGCCTTGGGGATCGGCTCCATTGACTTTGACAAGATCGACATCCACATCCACGTGCCAGAGGGAGCCGTCCCTAAAGACGGGCCCTCGGCAGGGGTGACCATTGCCACGGCATTGATCTCTGCCCTGACTGGCCGCGCTGTACACCATGATGTAGCCATGACCGGCGAGATCACTTTGCGAGGCAGGGTCCTGCCCATTGGCGGGCTGCGTGAGAAGGCTTTGGCCGCTCACCGCGCCGGCCTCAGGGTCATGTTGTTGCCCAAGAAGAACCGTCCAGATCTCTCAGAGGTGCCCGCGCGGTTGCGCAAGCGGTTGGACTTTATCTTCGTTGACTCCATGGACCAAGTGCTGCCTGTGGCTTTGTTGCCACCCTCCGAGGATAAAGCTAGGCGCGTTGTCCAATAGGGGCCCGGCCCCGGGCCTAGACTCCCATAACGGCGTCGGCCTATACCCTGTTGTTATTCAATGGCTGTCTAACGGGCACGGGCCGGTTCAGCATTTATCTATTTCTCCGATGCGCGCCCGTGCCCTAAAGCGCCAATTAGCCAATTGTGCCCACTGCCCGGCGTCCCCTACGTTGAGCTGAAGGGCCTTTTCGCCGGGATGTCCCTGGCCAAGACCACGTCAAATGAGATTCGGACAAGCCTTTGACGGCAGGGATAGGGAGGCGGGCGCGAGGCTAACGGCCAGTGCGGGGTTAGAAGGCCCGAAAGATCGCGCTTGCGGAAGACAAACGGCATACAGCTTATGGGCGGCATTATTCTTACATTGCATGATTTGGGCTATAGCGGCGAGGCAGTAGGGAACTATGAGGGGCAGGTGGTCTTTGTTCCCTTGGGTATCCCCGGCGAGACGGTGCGTGTGGAGCTGACCGAGATTCATACCCACTACGCCCGAGCCCGCTTGCTTGAGGTGCTGGAGCCTTCACCCGACCGGGTTACTCCACGTTGCCCTTACTTTGGGCGCTGCGGCGGCTGCCACTGGCAACACATCGCTTATCCCGCACAACTGCGCTTCAAACGGGAACTCCTGCTTACTCAGCTTCGGCATCTAGGCAAACAGCCCCATCCCCTTGTGCGCCCGGTCATCGGCATGGATGATCCCTGGGCTTACCGCAACCATGTCCAACTGACGATGAATCCCCGAGAGGGGCTCGGTTACCAAGCCCTAAGGAGCCATGAGGTTGTGGCCGTGGACGAATGTTGGATCATCCATCCCTTGCTTGAGGAGCTATGGGCAGCGTTAGACGTGGACCCCGAGGGTCCGCCCAGGGTATCCTTACGCGCCGGCGTGGCCACGGGAGAACAATTGATCCTCTTTGAGGGGGACGAAGACGAGCCGCCCGAGCTAGAGCTAGACCTGCCCGTCTCCTGCGTGTACTGGAATAGCCAGGGGGCCCTCACTATCCTGGCCGGCAACAGCTTCTATCACGAGCGCCTCGCCGGGCGAACCTTCCGCATCAGTGCCCCCTCTTTCTTTCAGGTCAATACGTTGCAAACTGAGCGCATGTTGGAGGTTCTGGGCGAATATCTTGCCCTTCAGCCTCACGAGAGGCTGCTGGACGCCTATTGTGGCGTGGGGACCTTCGCGCTCTCCTTCGCAGCTCAGGCGGCGCACGTGACCGGCATTGAGAGCTCGCCGTGGTCGATTGACGACGCGTTAGCTAATCGCGCCGATCAGGAGACGGTAGAGTTCATCCAAGGCAACGTGGAAGAGGTTTTGCCCGCTCTTTCCACCTCTTACGATGGCGTCATCCTAGACCCGCCCCGAGCGGGGTGTGCCCCCAAAGCGCTGGAAGCTCTGGCGCGTTGCGGAGCAAGCCGGATCATTTACGTCTCTTGTAACCCGGCAACACTAGCCCGGGATATAGCCCGCCTAGCCGCCTTGGAGTATGAGCTGGTGGAAGTGCAGCCCATTGATATGTTCCCCCAGACCTACCACCTGGAGTCCGTTGCCCTCCTGCGACGAGCACAAGGACGGTAAAAAGAGGGCGTTTACAATCGCTGCGTAGCTTGGCGGCCTTCCTAAGCGACACATGTCCACGTACTTGCACCTTGATCCCAATGGGCCTACAATGCATTTCAAAGCGTATCTAGGCCATCGTTTGGCATAACGATCCGCGAAGGAGAAAAAACATGAAGATAACCAATGTGCGTTGCCGTGATCTTGTGGGCACGATGGAGTTCCGCGGTGAGTTTTGGGAGGAACGCCTTTGCCGCCCCATAGACATCTACCCGGAACACAGGGCTGAGGGGCCAAACACCTTGCAGCGGATCGGCGAAGACAAGTATCGCTTGCGCGCCGTCTTCGTGGAGGTGGATACCGATGAGGGGATCACCGGCCTTGCCGGCCCGATATCCAGCGGCGTTGCGCGCATCATTATGTCCGAGTTTGAGGACCTACTTCTGGAAGAAGACCCGCTAGCCGTGGAGCTGCTCTGGGACAAGATGTATCGTCTGGCCGTACATGGCCGCAAGGGTCCAACGATGATGGCCATCAGCGCTTTGGATTGCGCCTTTTGGGATATTCGGGGCAAATGGGCCAATGCACCCGTTTACCGGCTCTTGGGCGGGCCAACACGTGAGCGCATCCCGGCTTATGCCAGTATGCTGGGCTTCTCGGTGGAGCCGGCACGTGCCGCCGAACGGGCCAAAGAGTATGCTGCACTAGGCTACAAGGCCCAGAAGTGGTTCTTTCGCGCCAGCCCCGCCGAAGGGCCTGCGGGCGTGGAACGCAATGTAGCCCTGGTGAAGGTGGTGCGCGAGGCGATCGGCCCCGAGGCGGAGCTGATGCTGGATTGTTGGATGAGCTGGGATTTACGCTATGCCCGCTTGATGGCTCCGCGCCTCGCACCCTACAATCCGCGTTGGATTGAAGAGCCCGTGATGCCCGACAAGTACGACATCTGCGCTCAGATCCGCCAGGCCGTGCCTTTCCCCGTCTCCAACGGAGAGCACGAGTATACCCGTTGGGGATTCCGCCGCCTTTTGGAGGCCGGCGCGCAAGACATCTTGCAGCCTGATATCTACTGGGCCGGAGGCATTACCGAGACGCTCAAGATCTGTGCCCTGGCCTCGGCCTACGATGTAGAGGTCATCCCACATGGCCATTCCACACCGGCCACGGCCCACTTGATCGCCTCCCAACCGCCTAACCTGTGCCCGATCCAGGAATACCTGGTCAAGTGGAACACGATCAACCAGTTCTTCCTTAAGGACAAGATCCAGCCGGTGAACGGCTACATCGAGCTACCTCAAAAACCCGGCATGGGCATGGAGCTGGACGAAGAGCTGATTGAGGAAGAGACGATCCTGGATTAGCGTCCCAGGAGGTGCTATATGGCTAAGGAGAAACCGGTCAATGCGCGGTCGCGCTGGGGCATGATAGGCGATCTGATCCGCTATCTTCGGTTAGCCTGGCGGCTCTTCAAGGATCGGCGGGTCCCTATATGGCTCAAGAGCATCCCGCTTCTGGCCTTGGTCTACCTTCTCTGGCCCCTGGATCTTCTGACCGATCTTGTCCCCGGCCTAGGGCAAGTTGACGACCTCACCTTGCTCCTCATGAGCTTGGTGTTGTTCGTCAGCCTCTGCCCGGCGCAGTTGGTCACCGAATACCAGGGATCAGGCCATGCTCTGAAGCCGGTGGATGAGCCATTTGATGAACAGGTCATTGAGACGACCTTCCGCGTCGTGGACGATGACCGGCAGCGCTAATGGTTCTTCGCGCGCTCACCCTACTTCCAGGAGCATGAAGGATGCGCGTGGAGCTTGCCTATGGCCAGGAGGGGCTTGAAGTTGAGGTTCCCGATCAAGCCACAGTCTTGCTCCCCCAGGAAGTCCCGGGGCTACCCGACGAGGCAAAGGCCATCGCCGAGGCTTTGCGCCGACCCCTAGGGTGTGCACCCTTGCGCGAGCTGGTGCGCCCCAAAGATCGTGTGGCGATCGTCTTCAGCGACATCACCCGCCCCATGCCCAATGCCCGCGTCCTCCCCGTCCTGCTCGCCGAGCTAGACCACGTGCCCCCTGAGAGGATCACCTTGCTCAACGCCCTGGGCACCCATCGGCCCAATACCCCCCAGGAACTAGAGACCATGCTCGGCCGAGAGATCGTGGCCCGCTATACTGTTCAGCAACACAATGCCTGGGATGAGGCCTCTTTAGTGGACCTGGGGATGACGCACTTCGGGCATCGCGCCCTGGTGAACCGCATCTATCACGAGGCCACCTTCAAGATCCTCACCGGCTTCATTGAGCCGCATATGTTCGCCGGGTTCAGCGGAGGACCTAAAGCGGTATTGCCGGGAATCGCCGGGTTCGAATCCATCATGGATAACCATGGCTACCAGATGCTGGATCATCCCCTAGCCACCTGGGGACAGACCGAGGAGAACCCTGTTTGGGAGGAGGCGCGCGAGGTTGCCGCCCTTACGCCCCCCGATTTCCTGCTTAATGTGACCCTCAATCGCCGGCGGCAGATCACGGGCGTCTTCGCCGGGGACATCTGGCTCGCCCATCGTCAAGGGGTGGAGTTCGTCAAGCGGTTGGCGATGATCCCCGTAGAGGAACCCTTTGATATCGTGCTCACCACCAATAGTGGCTACCCTCTGGACATCAACCTCTATCAAGCCGTCAAGGGGATGTCCTGTGCGGCACAGATCGTCAAACCAGGGGGAAGCATCCTCATTGCCGCAGAGTGCCGCGATGGTGTGCCCGATTACGGCGAATACCGCCGCTTGGTACACGAGGCAGGATCAGTTCAGGGTATCCTAGAGATGATCAGCCAACCAGGGTACCGGCGGCATGACCAATGGGAAGCTCAGATCCAGGCCAGGGTGCAACAAAAGGCCGAGGTCTATCTTTATAGTTCCTATCTCCCCGATGAGGAAATTCAAGGGATGTTATTGCGCCCATGCCACGACATTGAAGCGACTTTGGCCGAGCTCTATACCCACTATGGGCCGGGGGCGCGCCTTTGCGTCCTGCCCGAGGGCCCCCAGACAATCCCCTATCTTCTACCAAGGTAAGGTGACCTTTCGCCTCCCTCCACTGTTACTCCTCTACGATCTTTTCCACGACAATGGAGCAATTGGAGACCAGGGCCGCAAAAGCGCCTACGGCGGCCAAAACCGGCGCAAGGACGACGCCAACAGCTGCTACGGTCAGGGGTAACTCCATCACCGTCTGGCCATCCTGCTTGATGACGATGCGGCGGATGTTGCCCTCGTGGAGCAGCTCCTTCACCTTGTCCAATAGCTCCGAACCTGAAAGCTTGAACTCTTCGCTTTTGACCTTGGGTTGCTCGCTCATGAGACGCCCTCCTTTTATCCTCGCCCACTAAACCTTCCGCCCAGCTATCCTATACTACGCCTGACCCGCGCGCAGGTTGCACAGAAACGCGAACCGGCCCATGCTATCTGAGCAAATAAAAACCCGCCTCGGCAATTGAGGCGGGTTTTCGCTACGTCAGGATTGGGGGCCAAAGCCCAGTCCAAGGCCCAGCCCAAGGCTGGGTGGGAGCGAGACGGATTCCTCACGACCAAACTTGATGCTTTTGCCGTTCTCGTCAAACACCTCAACAGAGAGACCCAAGGCTTGCAGTTCCTTGACCAAAACGCTGAATGACTCGGGCACACCCATCTCAGTAATCGGCTCGCCCTTGACGATGGCCTCATAGGTCCTGACGCGTCCGGTTACGTCATCAGACTTGATGGTTAGCATCTCCTGCAAGGTGTAGGCCGCACCATAAGCTTCCAAGGCCCAAACTTCCATCTCCCCAAAGCGTTGACCACCGAATTGAGCCTTGCCGCCCAAGGGCTGCTGCGTCACCAGAGAGTAAGGGCCCGTGGAGCGTGCATGGACCTTGTCCTGCACCAGATGGGCCAACTTGAGCATATAGATGATCCCCACGGTTACGGGCTGATCAAAAGGCTCTCCCGTCTTCCCATCGTAGAGGATCATCTTGCCCGTGGTAGGCAAAGGCAGGCCGGTCTGACGGCTGACTTCTATCGCCTTGGCGTGAACCTCCTCCCGAGAGAGCCCTTTGTCCTCATAGCCCTCATCGCGAAGCCAGAAGCGCAGGCAAACTTCACGCGCTAGATCGTTGGCTTCCTCAAGCTGCTTACGCGACAAATTGTTGTCCTCATAAACCATCAAATCCTCGGCCCTATAGCCTCGCTCTTCCAGCCAATACTTGAGCCACACCCGTCTGGACAGAGTGCGATTCGCCAAGATGTGCTCGATCTCATCAGGGGGCACCCCTTTTTCGCTCAAATAATTCCCCAGATAGATCGCTCTGGCCTCGGCATCATCCCACAAAGCGGTCGTATCTACCCCGTGTTCCTTCAGCCAAGGCCACATGCGCTCGTCCAAGTCGCGCTGAGCGCGGTCAATCAGCCAAGCACGAGCCAGTTCGGCGGCGATCTCGTTCTCATCGGCCCCATCCGAGACCGGAGACATCGCGCTAAAGCCCAAACGATCGGCAGCCCAGCCCAGATGTGTCTCAAGGATCTGGCCCACATTCATGCGCGCAGGCACGCCCAGGGGGTTCAGGATGATATCCACCGGCGTGCCGTCCTCAAGGTAGGGCATATCCTCAATGGGCACCACCTCCGAGATAACCCCTTTGTTCCCGTGACGGCCAGCCATTTTGTCGCCCTCGGTAATCTTGCGCCGTTGGGCAACGCTGACGCGGACTTGCTTGACCACCCCAGCAGGCATGTCTCGGTGCTCGTCGCGTAGGAAGACGCGCACATCCACTACCTTGCCCTCCTCACCGTGGGGCAGGCGCAAGGACGAGTCCTTGACATCTCGCGCCTTCTCACCGAAAATGGCCCGCAAGAGCTTTTCCTCAGGGGTTAACTCGGTCTCACCCTTGGGCGTTATCTTGCCCACCAGGATATCTCCAGCCTTCACTTCAGCCCCTATGTAAACGATCCCCTCCTCGTCCAAGTTGCGCAGCATATCTTCTCCCACGTTGGGGATGTCGCGGGTGATCTCTTCGGGGCCAAGCTTCGTATCCCGTGCGTCCACCTCATGCTTCTCAAGGTGAATGGAGGTGAACTTGTCCTGCCGTACGAGGCCTTGACTGATGACGATGGCATCCTCGTAGTTGCCACCTTCCCAGGATAGAAAAGCACAAAGCACGTTCTGACCTAGGGCTAATTCTCCCCCTTCGGTAGAGGACGAATCGGCGATGACATCGCCCGCTTGGACCCAATCGCCCTTGTTCACGATAGGGCGCTGATCTATGCACGTGGATTGGTTCGAGCGATTGTACTTGCGCAAATAGTACGTTTCCGTCCCGTTCTCACCTCGGATGACGATCCGATCGCCCTGAACGTTCACCACCTCTCCTGAGCTAGCGGCAACCACGAGGTAACCGGAATCCAGGGCAGCCTGTCGCTCGATGCCTGTCCCCACCAAGGGCGCCTCAGGCAAGACCAAAGGCACCGCTTGACGCTGCATGTTAGAGCCCATGAGGGCACGGTTGGCGTCATCGTGCTCCAGGAAGGGGATCAGGGCAGCCGATACGCCGACCACTTGCTTCGGCGACACATCCATATAAGAAACCCGGTCAACGGACTCGATCAGGAAGCTCTCATAAACGCGGGCCGAGACGCGATCGGTCAAGAATTGGCCCAACTCATCCGTTGGCGAGTTGGCCTGGGCGATCACATACTGCTCTTCCTCATCTGCAGAAAGATACTGCACCTCGTTCGTCACATAGGGCTGAACGCGATACTGCTCCTTGCCGAGCTGAGCCAACTTTTGGGCCAACTCCTCACTGATGACGGTACCGCTGTCGGCGATGATCTCTCCCGTGCGCGGATCTACCACCCGCTCTCTGAGCGTCCGGCCGCGGAGCTTGGCCGGATCGGCCGGAACGGTGCGCATCACACGACGGTAAGGCGTCTCGATGAAGCCGTACTCGTTCACTTCGGCAAAGGTGGCCAGTCGCCCGATGAGGCCGATGTTCGGACCTTCTGGAGTCTCAATAGGACAAATGCGTCCATAGTGGCTATAGTGTACGTCGCGCACGTCAAAGCCGGCGCGCTCTCGCCTCAGGCCTCCAGGGCCCAGCGCCGATAGAGTCCGCTTATGAGTCAATTCATCCAGAGGGTTCGTTTGGTTCATGAACTGCGAAAGCTGGCTGCCGCCGAAAAACTCGCGTAGTACAGCCACTACCGGACGAATGTTGATGAGAGCAATAGGAGACAACTGCTCCGGATCGCGGATGCTCATGCGCTCGCGAACGACGCGCTCCATCCGCAGAAAACCTACGCGAAGCTGGTTCTGGATAAGCTCGCCAACCGTTTTGATCCGTCGGTTGCCCAGATGGTCGATATCGTCGGCGTCTTCAACGCCATTATTCACTTGGATGATGCGCTGAACGATATTGACCAGATCGCGTTTGGTGAGCGTGCGCCGCGTAATCGGTACATCTGCCCGCAGGCGACGGTTCAACTTGTAACGCCCCACCTTGCCCAAGTCATAGCGGCGGGGATTGAACAGCAACGACTCGAGATAGTTGCGCGCGTTCTCCAACGTGACGGGGTCGCCGGGGCGCATCTTCTTGTAGAACTCCTCAAGCGCCTCCTCAGCGGACTCGGTTGTATCATGGTCCAACGTGGCCCGGATGTAAGCGTGCTCGGGCATGTTGTCTACCGAAGCGAAAAGCTCCAATAACTCTTCGTCCGAGCCCTCCTGAATGGCCACATCGTCTACGCCATCCGAAACAGCGCCCATAGCGCGCAACAAGGTCGTAATGGGCAACTTGCGCTTGCGATCCACCTTAACGGCGATCACATCGCGCCGACTGGTCTCGAACTCTAGCCAGGCGCCACGGTTGGGGATCAGCTTGGCCATGCAAAGCCGGCGCCCGGTGATGGGGTCCTCTTCGGTCGTGAAATAGGCTCCAGGAGAGCGAATCAACTGGCTGACTACGACCCGTTCCGCCCCATTGATGACAAAGGTGCCGTTGGAAGTCATGATGGGAAAGTCGCCCATATACACATCTTGGACGATGGACTGGTCCGTCTCCCTGTTATAAAGGAGTACCTTTACGTAAAGGGGAGCAGCATACGTGGAGTCCCGGTTACGACATTCCTCCGGCGTGTAAGGCGGGGCTTCAAAGCGATAGTCAAGTCCGAATTCCTCGTTCAGCTTCTGATTAAAACCCGGGAAGTGCAGCTCAAGGCTCTTGTTGAAGCTGACTATGGGCGAGATCTCATCAAACAACTCCCGCAACCCTTCCGTCTGAAACCACTCAAAGGATTCCATTTGCATCTTGATGAGATTCGGAAGGGGCAAAACGTCCGCAATACGCGCATAAGACTTACGCGGCCTCCCCATGGAATTAGTGCTCCACACAGTGGTTGCCATCCCTGAAACTGTCATAAGTTTCCCTTCTCCTTGCTGCAAACCCTGATAGCTGCTGCTTTGAAGCGAGGACTAACGGTTATTGCTCAAAAATGAGGATCGTTAAGGATACATAGCAGAGATCCCTTGCCTGACCAGTACAATTGCCCTCCACACGACCGAACTAGGTCGTGTTCAGGCTCTGGCCCAAGGCCGGGAATCTAAAACGGTGAAAACCAGCCACATTCTGATGGCTCCACCGCTTGACGAGGAATGATCTTTTTACTCTAATGGCTAATCCGTTCATATCAACAATTTACCAGTATAAATCTGAAACCAAATTCTGTCAAAATCTTTGATCACCGAT
>Ga0123519_10013602_pt1 | contig 11678 bp, 6 predicted proteins | sample YelNatPaOPRAMG02_FD_87396 | JGI IMG/M metagenome (GOLD analysis project Ga0123519, IMG submission 87396) | Hot spring microbial communities from Yellowstone National Park - Yellowstone National Park OP-RAMG-02 (version 2) | ecosystem: Environmental > Aquatic > Thermal springs > Hot (42-90C) ... | reverse complement strand
ATTCCGCTTGCAAGTTACTGTCCGCGCTGGCGCCTAGCGCCACCAAGCGATTGGAGTCGCTCCGCTCCACGTAGTCGGCTGTGTAGTAGTAGGTGCCCGGATGGGCGGTGAAGTGGGCTTGATACCTGGCCCGCGAACCCAGGTAGAGCGTGATGCAATCGTGGGCACGCGGAATGACTACAGGAATGTCTCGGGCAACAAGATTAGCTGCTCCCCTGCCGCACAAGCCGTAAAGAAGTATGACGGCATCGTAGCCGCCACGGGAAGCCTGGTCAATTTCTGACTGCAACATCAAGCGTAAGTCGTTCGGACGGGCGTGAAGGCCTGCATCCAGAACTTTCAAATCAATCTCGTTAGGACTCTCTCGTGCAAGGATTTCAATATACGGCTCAAAAACACCACAAGCAACTATTTTGAACTTCATAGCAGTAAATCACAAACAACCATTCGATGATCTGAGTGAAACGTCTTCCGCGACGTCACACTCATAACGCGAATGTTTCTTGTAGCCCATACTTGATCGAAACGAAGCACGGGAAAATCGTTCAGCACAGTGTTTCCCCATCCTCGACCAGCCTCAGTAAAACAATCGCGCAAGTGCGGCCACAGCGGTCCAAGCGAACCATCGCCAGCAGGAACATTCATATCTCCGCCCACGATTATTGGTAAATCAGATGGCAAGCGTGCTAAATGTCGGGCAATCTCCATCGCCTGCTCCCGCCTCAATCTCCGATCAGTTGCATACACACTCCAACAGCGAAAGGACCATAGATCTGTGCGAAGCGCCGGCGGCATAAGGCGAACACTGAACACGCCGATCTTACGATCCGCTTTAACGCATATCGTGGCTCCGGTACAGAAAGCACTAAGTTCTCGTGGCGAGGAAATGCGCTGCATTGCTCGCCCAATTAGAACTGACGTGTCAACGCCACAAACTGCTTTGCCGTCTCTCCCGAATAACTTTCGAGCTAGACGTTTCACTTCCTCTTTGCCAGGTGACTCTTGCAACAGGACTATGTCAGGGCAGCAAGCAATAACCTCTTCAGCAGCAGGTAAACTCCCGCCCGTGCAGTTTAGACTGACGACGCGCAGTTTTACACTGTCCCGCACTGTTATATGCTGACTTCCCTTCCATAACAAAGCACGAATAAGACTGCGCGGTTCCTCAGCTTGGAGCATCGACCACACTAACCACAACGCTGAGACTGCGAGCATAGCACATCGTCTATTGCGTGTGTGTCCAATCAGAGCCAAGCCGATGCCCGGAACCGGCCACATCCAAACTGGCCACGCTGTGATCGCGGCAAGAGCGTCCGGCCTGAGCCAGTACGACACTGCGACGACCACCCATAGTCCGATGGACAGCCACAGTGCTAGGGTTCGGGCAGGATGTGCGCGCTTTTGGGACACCGATTGCACCGGTCCGTCACGCCACGACCCCACCGGGAAACCTCTCCAGTATCAGTGGGTCGTGACCGGGAAGTATAATGTCCCCTTTGCTCCGCAACACCCTTAGTGCTTCGCGACAAGCTTCGATGTCCTCCGCACGGATGGGACGATCGCGCTCGATGTTCTCAAACATATAAGCCACATCGCCGCCGAGCACTACAATACCCTTCGCCGTATCTATGGCAATACCCTGGCTGTCAGGCGAATGACAACCAAGATGGAACGTGCGTATGCCGGGTAGAACCTCTTCATCGCCCACGAGTCTGAGCCTGTCGCGTAGATCCGCAGACGCCGATGCAGGACCCTTTGGAAAAGCGTTACGGTTCACAACAACCACAGCGTTCGGAAAAAGGCCATAGTTGGAGCAGTGGTCGCCGTGCATATGGGTAATGAACACCCAGCCGACCTCTGCAGGATCAACCCCTGCTTTAGTCAGCGCTCCCAACGTAGTCTCATCCGGCGCTTGGGTTACGCCGATAGGTATATATTCCTTCGTAGCTTCGTTGAAGCTCTCGACGTCCTTAGGACCCGTATCTACGATAATAGGCTTTTCACCACCGGTGATGAGCCAGATATATAGAAAATAGGTGTGCGGCGTCTCGTCCCACTCATCGCCAAACGTAATGTATCGCCGGACGCCGCACTGACCGTTCTTGAGCGCTCGAACGTGGTAAAGCATAAGCGTGAGTCACCTAATCATATAAGCAGACAGCTTGCCAGCTTACTTGCCCATCAGCTTCTCGACAATGTAAAGCTCTAAGGTCTCGTAGTCCCGCTTCGCCCGAAGCTCCTCGATCTTGGCGTTATCAAGAGATCTGACGATAGCAAGCAGGTGCTCGAATATGATCTTCGAGTTGATCAAATGCTGATAGCGCTTTTCAGGCGTAGTTGTGCGCAGAGCCTTCACATCGAAGCCGACCATTTCACCGTTCTTGCCGTAGCCGTAGCGATCAAGAACCCATACCTGATTAAACGCGCTTCGCAGGTTCACCGCACCAAACGCCTTATCCTCGTCGAACTTGAGACCGTTTTGGTCATTCAAATGCACAGCCCAGAGCTTCTTGTGCCAAAGAGCAAAGGCCATCTCATCGGAAGGATCAAGTCCGGCCAGTATAGCATGAGCGCTTTCGATGTTCACTCCAACTCTATCGGGATCTATAGTCTTATAAGCAAGTGCAATGAAATGACCACAGGTAGGATTATAAGCATGATCCATCGGCTCGTTTGGCTTCATCTCACCGATGATGCGAATCTCTTTATCATAGTCCAGAAGCGCATTGATGTAGTCCACCGCCCGCTGAGTTGCCGTAACAGGGTCTTTTGATTCGCGTATGTAGGTGCCTTCTCGCGCCGGCCAGAGGACAATGTTTTTTGTGCCGATCATTCGGGCTATGTCGATGCTGCGCTTTGAACGCTCTAGGGCATATTTGCGCATCGCTGGGTCATTGGAAGTATATCCGCCATCAATCGTATTCGGATGCTCCCAAAGCCTTGGGGCTACGAACTCCGCAACCATTCCATGGTCATCGAGAAGCTTCTTTACCTGCCCAGCGACTTTTTCGGTCGTGGCCGCATCGGCCTCCGCCGAGACAACGTCGTCATCGTGGAACTGAACTCCGTGATAGCCGATCTCTTTGAGCTTTGCTACCTTCTCGGCGAAATCAACCTCGTCCCTTACAGGCGGGCCAAACGGGTCCGCACCGGTATGGATGTTCCACGGTCCCGCAGTATATTTGTACTCGTGATCTGCCACAGTAGTTCCTACTCCTCCTGTCCATCGATTTTTCTGCCAGGAGAGAGTTCGCCTTTGAACAAGACAGCACCTTCCAAGGCAACATAAGCTTATGGTATAATAATTTGGTATTCCGGGGTCGTCCAACGGCAGGACAACGGCCTTTGGAGCCGTATATCCTGGTTCGAATCCAGGCCCCGGAGCCATTTTTTGATAAACCTCGCTTTTATAAGCTCCGAATTTCAGCACGCAACTTGAGGGCTTGAGCACACTGAAATCCGCACTACGCAACCTACCAAGCGATTGATAATTTTTCCTTACACATTCCACCGAAACGCAAGCAGGAATCTGCCAACAGATATAGAAATACTTCTCACTAACTAAGAGCCAAGGGAGAGCTTTGCATGAACGGTCGAGCCAGTATCCGATTTGCATTTGCAATCCTGATCGTCATCGCAAACCTTTTGCTTTTCACTGCAACAAGCGCAGAGACTATCGATTTGAGGCTGAGGCTGACCGAAGGGCAGACTTTCAAACTTATGCTTACAACAGTTAACAGCGGGTCGGCGACTCTCAAAAATCAAGCCGCAAATACCGTTGAAACAGCAAAGGTCGGCATGGTGTTCAACGTTGAACGTGTCGAGTCTGACGGTTCAGCGCAGATGAAAGTGACGTTCGACAATCCGACATATACCGCCTCGACCGCCGGCCAGGTAGTAGCCGAACAACTGATGGCTGCCGTATCCAAGGCTTTCTCGGCCTTGAACGGTAGAAGCTTCAAAATCGAGGTAACACAAACAGGCGTAGTTCGCAACCTAACCGGTTTGAATGCCGCAACCAGTGCGGCTCTACAGAGCCTTGCAGGGCAACCGGAAGCGATGCGCGCATTGGCAGAGATGATCTTCGCGCAGACTATGTCGGAACCGATATGGAAGCATGCTATGTCGTCCGTCTTCTCGATGATACCCGATCATCCGGTAGCAGTTGGCGAGCGCTGGAGCAGGCAGCTTGCTTTCAGCGCACCTAGCGGCGGACAGCAAAGCGTAACCTATTACAAGATTCTCGAGCGCAGCAACGGAATAAGCAAAATTAAAATATATTCGGAGATTAAGTCGGCTGAACGTATGGGGGGACCGTCCGTCAAGCTCGCGTTCACCGGCATCGCAGAAGGCACGGCAGAGATCGACGAAGCGACGGGACTGGTGGTGCGAGCATACTCCACAGCCAACCTGAAGGGAAAGACAACTGAAGCCGTCGGCAAGAGCGGCTCGACTGGGTCGCTAACTATGCGATCGTCATCGAGCATAGAGCGATATTAGCAGGTTGAGAAGTCGGAACACCTTTCATCCCGCCATCAAGACTTGGTTCGAGAATCGGTTTGGCGAGCCGACCGAACCCCAAAAGCGCGGCTGGCCGCTTATCAGCTGCGGCTGCAACACGCTCATCCTTGCCCCCACAGGCTCCGGCAAAACACTTGCAGCCTTTCTTGCGGGTATCGACCGAGTGCTGCATGACATGGAAGCCAATGTCGCTCCCAGACATGGGGTTGAGATACTCTACATTTCTCCGCTCAAGGCGCTCAACTACGATATTGAACGCAACCTATCCGAACCCCTAAGGGAAATCCGCGAAACGGCTCAATCAATGGGCTATGCGCTGCCGGAGATCAGGACGGCTGTTCGCACGGGCGACACGCCTGCAAACGAACGCAGACGAATGGTGAGCAAACCGCCGCACATCCTCATCACAACGCCGGAGTCGCTGCATATCATCCTCACATCATCAGCGCGAAAGGTTCTGCAGACCGTGCGCTACGTTATCGTGGATGAAATCCATTCCTTAAGTCCGAACAAGCGTGGCGTTTTCCTTTCAGTACTTCTCGAAAGATTGGAAGATATCTGCCAAGCATCGCCGGTTCGGATAGGATTATCCGCTACCCAGAAACCGCTTTCTGAGGTTGCGCGATTCCTCGGCGGCTTCGACGATTCGGGTGAACCAAGACCGGTCGAGATAGTTGACGCCGGCATACGCAGAGAAATCGATCTGAGGGTTATATGCACAGTCGATGACCTGAGACATCCTGAGGACGGTTCCGTTTGGCCGTCCATTTGCCGAAAGTTGCTCGAACTGGTGAGAGCTCACAGGTCCACGATCATCTTTGCCAACACTCGGCGAATTGTTGAAAAGCTTACCTTGGGAATAAACGAGCTGGCTGGAGAAGAACTGGTGCGGCCCCACCATGGCAGTGTCTCAGCCCCGATACGGAGACAAACCGAAGAAGCGCTCAAGAACGGCACTCTTAAAAGCGTGGTTGCTACGGGAACGTTGGAGTTAGGAATCGACATGGGCGCGGTAGAACTGGTCTGCCAGGTGGAATCGCCTAAGGAAGTATCCCGGGGATTGCAGCGAATCGGCAGGGCTGGGCACGCGCATAAAGGAATCAGCAAAGGCAGGATCATCGTAAAGACGACAACGGACCTTGCCGAGGCTGTGAGTGTTGCCCAGGGAATGCTGGAAGGCGACGTCGAGCCGATACGAGTTCCTAAGAACTGCCTGGACGTACTCGCTCAGCAGATCGTAGCGATGGCAGCATTGGAAGGTATAGCTTGGGAAGACGCTTACCGTACCGTGAAACGAGCTTATCCGTTCCGAGAGCTTTCCGAGGAAGCATTTAATCTTACGCTACAACTTGTGTCCGGCAGATATCCTTCAAAGGCCTTCAAAGAACTGAAGGCAAGAGTATCACTAGATAGAGTCACTGGGCGAATATCTCCTCTGCCCGGATCGCAGAGACTGGTAATATCAAACGGCGGAGCAATTCCGGATACCGGTGAATACGGGGTATACCTGGTCGATACCAATCTCAAACTAGGCGAGCTGGACGAAGAATTTGTCTATGAGTCCCGTGAAGGCGACGTCTTTTCACTTGGCACCAGCAACTGGAAGATTGTGAAGATCGACGTCGATAAAGTAATCGTATCGCGCGCGTCCGTTACGCAGGCGCGATTACCGTTCTGGCGCGGCGAAAATGTTCCTCGCTCTGCTCGTACCGGTAGGCGAATGGGCAAGTTGCTTCGCGAACTGGCCGAGAAAGGCGACGGCGCCAGGGATTGGGCGCTCCAGAATCTGCCGGTGGATGAACGTGCCGCAGAGAATCTGTGTAGGTTGGTGAAGAGCCGGGCGGGAGCTGATGGTGAGTCTGGATTATTCGACAAGCTTGGAGCGTCAGAAAGTGAGTCCACACTCCCCACGGACAAGAGAATAGTTCTGGAAGCCCTCACAGATGAGGTAGGCGGCAGAAGACTCGCTTTAGTGAGTGTGTTTGGTGGGCGTGTCCATCAGGCTCTGCGCATAGCGTTATCTGCGTTGATCAAGCGAGAGCTCGGCGTGGAACCGGAAACAATATCCGGAGACAACGGCGTTTTGATTAAATTGCCCGATTCGGCTGGAACTGAGATTGCCCGGTACGGAGAATTGTTGTTGCGGACGCTTACGCCTGATTTGGCCTACGATCTCATAATGGAGGATCTACCAAATACAGCTCTGTTTGGTCTGCGATTCCGACAAAACGCTGCCAGAGCCCTTCTATTGCCGAGCGCCGGTCCGGGCAAGCGAACACCTCTCTGGCTTCAGCGCCTGAAGGCGAAAGACCTGCTTGCCATTGCAAAGCAATTTGACGGATTTCCTATCGTAGTGGAGACATTCCGCGAATGCCTGCAGGATTACCTTGAGCTTGACGAACTGCGAGAGATTCTGCGACAGGTACAGTGCGGCGAGATCGAGATCAGCGCCGTCGAACGACAGATCCCGTCGCCGTTTGTCTCAGCTATGCTTCTTGATTTCCAAATGATCTACCAATACGAATGGGACGAGCCAAAGCCGATCAGCAAACGCCGCTCGGCAGTGGTGGAGCGCAGGTTGGTAGACGAACTGATAGAAGGTAAGGTTGCACGAAGACTCGATGAACGGGCGATAGCCGACCTGGATAGGCGGCTTCAAGGCATCGATGAACATCGACGAGCACGCACAGCCGAAGAGCTCTATGAATTGATCCGCGAGATTGGTGACATTCCGGAAGAGAATACGGCTGCAATATCAGCCGACCCCGACCTTGTTGATGCATTGGTAGAGGAAGGCAGGCTGGTACGTGTGACGTTTCCGAACGCGCGTCGCCCACATAGATTGGTCGCCTGCGACTATCTGAACGAGTATTTGCAAGCGATATCGGGGCAGCGTGACGCGATTGAAACTATGCTCGACAGGCATTTTAGCCGGCGAGCCATTATTGATCCGGCTGAAGTTGCACGCGACTACAGCTTTCCGGCAGATCTTGTTATCGGTATGGTTAATCGAATGGCAACTGCCGGCGAACTTGTTGAAATTGCTCCTGCGCCGGGAACTCAAACGCCCAGATGGACAAGCCCTGAATGTCTCGAAGTAATCTATCGTCGGACTCTAGCTGCACAACGACGCGAGGCCAAACCGGTTACTCCGGCGCAATACTCGGAATTCCTGATACGGTGGCAGCATCTGCATCCGGAACACCGATTACAAGGCTGTGACGGTATTCGAAGGGTGCTTAGACAGCTCGAAGCTGTGCGCTTGCCTTACGTTCTGTGGGAGCCAGATATTCTGGCACGCAGAGTTGCAGACTTCAGAACCGAGTTAATCGACCAGGTATGTTTGTCTTCGGAATTTGTATGGGTCGGGCAAGGTTCCGATCCGGAAAAAACCGGCAATCTGGCGTTCTTGGCAAGAGAGGGTCTACCGGTCCTTCTTCCCCTGCTGCATGTTTCCACATCCGATAGGGACTTTTCCGAACAATGCGAGGCAGTAAAGAATGCGCTTCGTGAACGCGGGGCGTCGTTTCTCGTGGATCTGGTTCTTGACACCGGATTGGATTCGCGAATCGTGCAGCGCGCTTTATGGGAATTGATCTGGGCAGGAGAAGTGACGCACGACTACTTCAGCATTCTCAGATCGAGTAAGCCTGCCTCAGTTGACTACCCCAATGGAACATCATTACAAGCCGGACGAAGGAGTAGGATGCACTACTACCGAACGCGCTCACGTATCGCTCGAACATTCACGCCTCTTCCTGATCCAAATCCGGGCAGGTGGGTTCTGTTGTCCTCCCTTTCGCGGCATGAAGCGGATGAGCTTGAATCACTGGAAATCTATGCACGAATTCTGTTGGAGCGATACGGAATAGTAGCCAAGGACTTGGTGCAACGCCCGGGAGAACCTGATGTGCTCTGGAGCGATCTCTACCGAGTGTATCAAAGAATGGAGCTGGCCGGTGAGATCGAACGCGGATACTTCGTGGAAGGCCTGGCTGGTGCTCAGTTTGGTCTACCTGAAGCTGTAGATGATCTATTGGGAAGATTGCGCATCGGATCAGATCAATCGTCGTCGGATTTGCAGCCTGTACTGCTCAACTCTTGTGATCCCGCCTATTTGTTCTCCGCAGCCGGACCATTTAACGCTGGAACGAGTCGGATCAACAGGCTGCCGTCTAATTATGCCGTATTGCTGAACGGTTTTCCTGCGATCACTGTCGAGCTCGGCTCCGGAACACTTAGATTGCACACAGATTTGGAATATGAGTCCTTGGCTGCCTGCGTATTGGAGCTTGGCCACCTAATGGATAGTCCGTGGCCGATCAGACCTTACCGTAAGGTCGAGATTTCTTACTTTGGAACCGAACCCGTTATTGGTAGCTCAATCGACGAACTGCTTCGTTCGGCAGGCTTCGAAGAAGAGAACAACCGCTTGGTGCTTCGAAGTTTTGCTCAACGCTAGCCGCTTGCGAAGCACATGGGCAAATAAAATACCCCGCTATGAACCGGTCAGCGGGGTTCCCTCAGGAGGCTATTAAGCTGATTGCTGTCAAGGTCGGGAAGGCATGCTAACATAATTGGAGGCCTTCCGGCACTCAGCCAATGCAATCTTCAAATTTGTTGCTCTACTTTATTTACGTGACGCTTCCAACCAACGTTCCGTAGCATCTGTTAAGATTAAGCAGCTTTATCAAGCTGTGTTTGCGCATCATCCGTCGAGACACCAAGCTCGTTCATGGCTACCTCAATAAGTTCGGATCTCGAGCTTGCATCAGCAGGATACCTGGCAATGCCCACGCGCGTATCAACAGTGATTGGCCGATTTTTCAAGCCCGAATCTATTTTCATCGAAGATATCTTGGCCGTGAGTCTATCGGCAACGGTTGAAGCATGACCAGCCGTATGAGGCAACAGTACCGCAAATAACATGTCATCAAAGCGAGCTACTAAGTCCATTCTGCGCACGGATGCTCTTATCTCTTGCGCCACCGCATAAAGCACGTCATCCGTTCTGATCATCCGTATGTATTTATCGAGTTCGTCGGGCAGGCATATTTCAATCAGCAAAAGCGCCACTTTGTAGTGCTCTCGGTAAGCCCGACTGAGTTCCTCATCCAGTCGCTCTATGAAGTACTCTCGGTTATAGACACCAGTTGTCGAATCAATAACGCTTGCCGCTTCAGCCGTCTCTTCACCCTGTCCCACGCGTTTGGAGAGAAGAATACGCTGCATTTGGCTGTCTCTTATCTCTTCAGTAGTGAGTATTTTTCTTAGCTTCTTAGTGCCATTTCGCAGGATATGTGAGACATAATTGCAGCTTATCCCGAGTTGGCGGGCGATTTCGGTTTGGTTGAGTCCTTTGTAGTAGTGGGCGGCAATTACCTGGCGTTCGATATCTTTCAGGCGTTCCAGAGCAGTCTCCAAGACGATCTTGTCTTCCACCGGAAGCTGAAACGCGAATACCTTCTGGTCCTTAATCTTCTCAGCATCGCGTCCGCCTGTTGTGTCGTCCTTGTCACCGTCAAGTGAGGTGACCTTGAAAACCTCCCGTGTTGTGAGTATTTCACGCACGGTGCTTTCCGGCATGTGCATAACTTCTGCGATCTCGCGCTCGGTTGGCTGCCGACCAAACTTCTGGTTCAGCGATTCGATGACGCGAGTCATGCGCTGATTGAGTTCCTGCAACCAGGCTGGTTCTTTAATGATTTTGCCCTTGTCCCGCAGGTAATGCTTTATCTCGCCGATTATGAAGTGCGTTGCGTAGGTAGAGAACTTGACGCCCATATTGACGTCGTATTTGTCAACCGAGCGAATTAGCCCTATATAGCCCTCTTGGACTAAGTCTTCCAACGGTTCGCATGCCCCCAGGAACCGCCGCGCTATACTCTCTACCAGATTGGCGTACTGCAGCACAATCTCATCTCTGATTTTGGGGTCTGGCCGCCGCGCATAGCGAGCAAGCCGCTCTTGTATCTCATCTTCACTCAGTTTTCGGAGGTTTCCAACCCGCATTCGATTCCTCTCTGGTCAAGCGAAAAGTAGTGCATATAGAACCGCAAGCCGTCCGGTTTTAAACCGCTAACTGACCGCGCTTATGAGCTTGAAAATGGGAGCCATGATTGAGATAGCGATGAAGCCAACGATGCTTCCCATAACAACAATAAGACACGGTTCAATCAGCGAAGTTAGCGCCTTGACTGCATTTTCCACTTCTTGATCGTAGAAGTCTGATACCTTTGTGAGCATTTCGGACAAGCGTCCGGTTTCCTCGCCTACGTCGATCATGTGGGTCACCATCTGAGGAAACAATCCGCTTTGCGCAAGAGGTGCGCTTATCTTCTGTCCCTCGCGTATGGCGTTTCTAGCCGAATCGATGGCATGTGAAATTACTCTGTTACCCGACGTCTCAGCCACAATCTCAAGTGATCTCATCATTGGCACGCCGCTGTGAATAAGGGTAGCGAACGTCCTTGAGAACCGAGATATCGACATCTTTTGCACGAGTTCACCAATCACCGGAACTTTGAGTTTCAGCATATCGATCTGCCAAGCTCCCGTATCGGTTTTGCTGTACCATTTATAGGCTGCGTATCCGCCGATTCCAACGATGAGCCCTATATACCAATAGGATCGCATAACCGTGCTGATTCCGAAGAGCATGCGTGTAGCGGCGGGTAGCTCCACACTCATAGAGTCGAATATCTCTTTGAACTTTGGCAACACAAACAAGAAGAGTGCGACCACCATCAGGAATGCAAATATGAGCACGAGGATAGGATATATCATCGCAGACTTGATCTTGCTCCGCACCTCTTGCTCAGTTTCTAAGAAGGTGGCAAGGCGGTCCAAAATCTTGTCGAGTATACCGCCAGTTTCCGCCGCCTTTACCATATTTACATACAGTCGCGAAAAGACGTTAGGATGCTTACTGAACGCATCAGTAAGGCTCATTCCGCCCTTGACGTCTTTTTTGCACTGGGCAATTACTGGCTTTAGTACAGGATCTTTGGTTTGTGATTCAAGGATATCGAGACATCGCACAATTGCAATGCCTGCGTCGATCATTGTAGCGAACTGCCGGCTGAAGATGACCATGTTTTTGAGCTTGACCTTCTTGCCCGCCGACGGCACATTGTTCGCTTTGGCGGCACGCGTTT
>Ga0123519_10013600_pt1 | contig 11679 bp, 7 predicted proteins | sample YelNatPaOPRAMG02_FD_87396 | JGI IMG/M metagenome (GOLD analysis project Ga0123519, IMG submission 87396) | Hot spring microbial communities from Yellowstone National Park - Yellowstone National Park OP-RAMG-02 (version 2) | ecosystem: Environmental > Aquatic > Thermal springs > Hot (42-90C) ... | reverse complement strand
CTGGTTTTAATACGTCGAAAGGGTTAAAATCCGAGAAAATACAAGGGCTGTCTGATAACTAACAGAGTTATCAGACAGCCTCAATTCCTTATAGGAATTGCGATTTTAGCGGAACAATTCTAAAAACTGATGTTTTTAGAATTGTCTCAATGTAGCTTGAGGACTTTGCAAAAACCACAAAGGACGATACAAATTGCTATCCTTGGCTGGATGGGGAATCGGATCTGTGCTACTGTCTCTGTATCTTGATTAGCCCTTTACCAATAACCCTTTTACATAGCAGCGTGGCGATCCTTGTTTCCTGCCACGTGGCACTTCGAAAACGGAATGTTCGGGCCGCCATCGGGTGGATAGGCCTGATCTGGCTGGTCCCCCTAGCTGGAGCGTTACTCTATTTTCTTCTGGGTATAAATAGAATAAGTAGAACTGGATCCTCCTTGGGCTTTGAAACCCACGTGCGGGCCCACGATCAGTTGTACCCTTCTACCAACTCCACAAGGGTTCCCCATTCGGGCTTTTCCGGTATGAACCGTCTGGCGGAAGCGGTGACCCATCGACCCCTGATGTCGGGGAACCGGATTGAACCGCTGATCCATGGGGACCAAGCGTATCCTGCCATGCTGGAGGCCCTTCGGGGTGCCCAAAAATCGGTAACCTTTTCCAGTTATATTTTTGATAACGATAGGGCCGGGGCTCAATTTATCGATGCTCTTGCGCAGGCTCACATACGGGGTGTGGCAGTTCGGGTCCTGGTGGACGGTGTAGGGGCCCGGTACAGTAAAATTGATACGGTAACCACCCTACGAAAATTGGGGGTCCCGGCGGCTAAATTCCTTCCTAATAGACCCACGACCCTGTTTCGATACGCGAACCTTCGAAATCACCGAAAGTTGATGGTGGTCGATGGGCTCCTGGGGTTTACCGGGGGCATGAATATCCGGGAGGGTAATGTAGTGGCCCTTCCCAGCGCCCATCCGATCCGGGATATCCATTTTAAGGTTCAGGGTCCCATCGTGGAGGATCTGCAGAGGGCCTTTGCTATAGACTGGGCCTTTACCGTTGGAGAACGGCTGGATGGGCCCGACTGGTTCCCCCGTATCCAAGAAACGGAAAGGGAGGGCGGCGTGTACGCCCGGGGTATCCCCGACGGACCGGATACGGATATGGATAATATGCGCCTGGTTATGCTGGGAGCCCTGGCGGCGGCTCAGGATCGCCTTAAAATTGTTACCCCCTATTTTCTCCCCGATAGCGCGTTAGCGGCGGCCCTGCAAACCACGGCCCTTCGGGGTGTTCGGGTGGATATTATTCTCCCCGAAAAAAGCAATATCTTTTTTATGGATTGGGCCATGGAGGCCCAACTTTCTGACCTTATCGATCGGGGCTGTCGGATAACCCTTTCTCCGCCTCCCTTTGATCACAGTAAATTGTTCGTGGTGGACGGGCTTTGGTCCCTTATTGGTTCTACCAATTGGGACCCCCGGAGCCTTCGCCTAAACTTCGAATACAACCTGGAATGTTACGATCCCCCCTTGGCCCACACCTTGGAAACCCTCATCGATGGACGGATTGAAAAAGGACGGCCCCTTACGGCGGAATATCTCCGGTCCCTGCCCCGAATACGACGGCTCCGGGACGGCTTTGCCCGGTTGTTAACCCCCTATTTATAGAAGCGTTTTCTTGACAGGGTATTATGATTGATATAGCATTATATATCAGCAAGGAATAACGGGTATAGAGCATGCAAGCGGATAACACAGTGTGGCCCCTGTATCAAAAAATTTACAATCAACTCTCTTCCGATATCGCGTCGGGGGTGTACCTTCCCGGTTCAAGGGTACCGTCGGAAAAAGAACTGTCTACTCAATACGGTGTAAGTAGGATCACCAGTAAAAGGGCTTTGGAAAAATTGGTAGAAGAGGGGCTTATAGAACGAGTTCCTGGCAAGGGATCCTTTGTTCGGGATGCTACATCCGGCGAAAAAAGTTCTTCCGTATCCTCTTTGGGAAAGGATTCTCTGATAGGGGTTATACTGGCGGACTTTGCGGACTCTTTTGGAACCCGATTGTTATATTGGATTGAAAGCCGCTGTCGGGAATTAGGGTATTCGATCATTTTACGGAGATCCCAGGATGATAATGCCCTAGAGGAGCAATCGATCCAGGAATTGCTTCGTTTGGGGGTTAAGGGCATTATCATTATGCCCGTGCATGGAGAATTTTATAGCGAAACCATACTCCGTTTGGTGTTGGATAAATTTCCCCTCGTGTTTGTGGATCGACAACTGGAGGGTCTTGAAGCTTCGTTTGTGGGGACCGATTGCGTGGCCGCGGCACAACGGGGTGTGGATTACCTCTTTGAATTAGGGCACCGATCTATTTCTTTTATTTCTCCCAAAAGTGCCCATACATCCACGATCGAAGCACGACTGGATGGCTTTGTTCGGGGCCACGCGGAACATGGAATCGCGATCGATAGGGATATTTTAATAACCGATTTAGAAATGATTGTGAGCCTGGACTACTTTAAAACAAAGCATGAGAAAGATATCCTCCGGGTCCAAGAATTATTATCCTCCCATGGGGAAATAAGCGCCGTATTTGCCGAAGAATTCAACGTTGCGTTGGTAGTTCATGAAGCCGCCCGGAGGATTGGTTTGCAAGTCCCCCAGGATCTTTCTATCCTCTGTGTCGATTACCCCTATTTTGCGCTAGGGCCAATTTTATATACCCATATTCGGCAGTATGAGGATAGGATGGGTTCTATCGCGGCGGAGATGATCGTAAAAAAAATCAACGAAAATGGACCGGTGGAAAAAGTACTCCTTCCCTTTGAACTAATCTATGGTCTTTCAACTGTTAAGATATCATGATATATCATGTATATTTTTAAAAATATTATTTGACATCTGGTATATCTGGTGTTATGATATGTTCGCGGTTGATGATATGATATATTCAAGTCTGCGATAGTTAATTCATCCGCCGTCTGAAAACCATAACATGGAAGTTTTCTATCGTATGGTTTCAGTAATTTGAAGTTTCTGGATGGTTTTTATTTCTTTGCATGATCCCTGACAGAAGGAAATGAAAACCCGAAAGAAACAAAACAAATAGGAGGAAAGGATGAAAAGAATCGTTGTCATTTCCATCGCCATGTCCCTCATCGTAGGTGGAGCGTTGGTATTCGCCAATGGTCAAAAAGAAACTGGTGGAGGAGGAACGTCCGCCAATCCCGAGAAGGTTCTATACTGGACTTCCATGACCCCCCCCAGATTCACTTACTTTGAAAGAAATGGTTGATACCTACAATAAAACCCATCCTGGTGTGGTGGTTGAATTTGTTCAGGTACCGGGTTCTGAAACGGATGTCGCAAAATTGATGACGGCAGTTCGGGGTGGTACGGGACCGGATGTGTATCAGCTTGATCGGTTCACCGTGGCGCAACGGGCGGCCGCTGGGGTATTGGAAGATTTAACGGCGATTGTTCAAAAAAAAGACGCCAATCTTTCATCCAAATACCTTCCCTTCGCGTGGGCTGAAACCCAATACAAGGGACATACGTATGCCCTCCCCTTTGATACGGATTCTCGGGTCTTATATTACAACAAAGATATGATCAAAGCGGCTGGCTTTGATCCCGAAATGTTTAATCCTAAAAATGGGCCCCTCACTATCGATCAAATTAAGCAGATATCTCAAAAAATCGATAAGACCGACGCGAACGGAAACTATACCCAGGTTGGGTTTATTCCCTATGATACCACCTTTTCACAGGGCTGGCATTATACCTGGGGTTTTGTATTTGGCGGTAAGTTTGCCGATCTAAATGCTATGAAGGTTACCCCCACCGATCCTGGTGTGGTCAAGGCTTTTCAATTTATGAAAGACTGGGCGGCGATGATGGGTCCCCAGAAGGTTCAGACCTTTATCAGTACCTACTCTCCCCCCAATCCTCCACCGGAACAACATCCCTTCTTGATTGGAAAAGTCGCTATGATGGTTTCTGGCGATTGGGTATTGAACTCAATTAAACAATATACACCTAACCTGAATTACGGTGTTACGTACATACCGATTCCAGAAAAGGGTGCGACTCCTCAAACGTGGTCCGGTGGTTGGTCTTTCGTTATTCCTACGGGCTCAAAACATGTGGCCGCGGCCTACGATTTTATTTCTTGGATGACCGGTCCCGAAGGACAGAAGATGTATACGGTTGGTTCCTCCCACATGCCTACGTATAAAGCCTTGTTAGATGATGATTCACTTTACGAGGGAAATCATAAATTCTTTAAACAGCTTTTGGCTAATTCCAACAGCCGCCCACCCCTCCCCGTGGGCGGGTTGTATTGGGATGCGTTGACTCAAGCTCAGAATGGAGTAACCTTGAAACAAGTGGATCCTATGCAGGCTCTGCAACAGGCCTACGATACGGTACAACCCCAGTTGGATCAGGCAAAATAAAAATATAAAGAAGGGATGCCTTTGTTAAACGAAAAGGCACTCCATTAAAAAAGGCGGTATGGAAATCAGGGACCTAACCGCCTTTTTTTATACCAGGGGAGGAAACGGGATGACTCATTCGTCGCGTCGTAATTTACGAAATGGACTTATTTTTGTTAGCCCATGGATTTTTGGTTTTATAGCGTTTCAAATCTACCCAATTTTATATTCCCTTTGGCTAAGTTTTACCCGTTACTCAGGCTTTGGGAAACCTATTATTATTGGTTTTCAGAATTTTCAACAACTTTTTAAGGATCCCCTATTCTGGAAATCCGCGTATAATACCCTCTATTACACCTTATTAGCGGTTCCTGTTGGTGTTGTTGTGGCGATTGTGCTCGCCCTTGCGATGAATCAAAAAGTTAAAGAGGTATCGATTTATCGCGCCATCCTTTACGTTCCTTCAATATTACCGATCTTCGCCCTTTCGTTTGTTTGGGTAGTTTTTTCAAATCCCCGATTTGGACTTCTTAATTTGATTGGACAGGGAATAGGATTGCCGGTTATCGATTGGATCGGGGATCCTAAGTGGAATAAATTATCAATCGTGTTACTTGCCCAACTCGGTGCTGGTGGACCGGCGCTCATTTTCCTTGCGGGAATTAGGGCTATCCCTTCAGAATTATTCGATTCTGCCCAAATTGATGGGGCTAATGTGTTTCAACGATTTTTTAAAATTACCCTACCCCTTATTACGCCAATTATTTTATACGATATCATCCTTGGTTTGAGTATGGGGCTTCAGATATTTACCCAGGCTTATATTTTAACCGGCGGCGGTAGTAGTGGAGCTAATACTGCGGGGCCCGATAACTCGCTTCTTTTCTACGTGTTTTATGTTTATAAATCCGCCTTCCAATATACCCAAATGGGGTACGCTTCGGCTTTGGTATGGGTATTTTTTATCGTTAGTATGGGTATCGCTCTCGCGGTATTTCGATGGGCAAAGGCTTGGGTCAATTATGATGTCGAATAGGAGAAATTATTGTGGCGTATAATATGGCAATTGAAATTCAGAAACCCCTACGGCGAAGAAGGGAACCGTTTAAAAAAACCCTTGCGATCAGAATTGTACCCCGAATAATACTAGCGGTCATGAGCCTTGTGTATATCACCCCACTCTACTGGATGGTAGCCACGTCGCTTAAGGGTTCTCAAGAATTAACCGCCTTTCCTCCTACCCTTTTTCCCCATACCTTTGTGTGGAAAAATTATATCGATGCGTTGGAATACATTCCCTTTATACGATATTTTCTCAATTCCCTTATCCTTACCACCGGAGCAACCATCGGTGCGGTTATTTCTAACTCCCTCATTGCTTATGGCTTTTCAAGGATTGAATGGAAAGGGCGGGAGGTATTATTTTACGTAGCCATAGCAACCATGTTTATTCCGTTCCCTGTTACCCTGGTCGCTCTTTTTGATATTTTCGCGAAAATGCACTGGATAAATACGTATCTTCCGTTGATTGTTCCGACGTTTTTTGGCCAAGCTTTTTATATGTTTTTGATCCGCCAATTTTTAATGGGAGTCCCTAAGGAACTCTCCGACGCGGCGAGAATCGACGGAGCCAACGAATTCATGACTTTTTTTAAAGTCATCATCCCTCTTATGAAACCGGCAATAGCGGTGGTAGCTATCTTTGCTGCGGTTAACGCATGGAACGACTTTCTTACACCTCTTATTTATCTACAGACTCAAGCGATGTATCCCCTTTCCATCGGGTTACAATTTTTTAGAGCGGAACATACGGTTGCCTTTAGTCTTCTTATGGCGGCATCTACCATGGTCGTTATTCCCGTGATTGTTCTTTTTCTGTTTTTCCAAAGATTCTTTGTGGAGGGTATTACGATGGGAGCTGTAAAAGGGTAATTTAAAATGAACACACATACAAATTTCGCGGTTCTCCGCCGTTATTCGCGGGATAATTATTGGGCCACCCGTTTATTCACCGAGTTGGATTTTCTACAGAGGGTGTTGAACACAGAACAAAAGGACGATTCGGTTCTATTAGAAATAGAAAAAAAAATAGAATTAGATTTTTCAAAGCAAGGGGCCCTTACTAAGTCAGCGGTAGAGGAAATTGAATCGGTCCTAGAACAGTATAAATCCCTATGTAAGGATTATTCCTTGCTTTGCGTAGGGCATGCACACATCGATATGAATTGGCTGTGGGGGTTCCATGAAACGGTGATGATAACTATCGACACCTTTAGGACTGTATTGGATCTATTTAATAAATATCCTCAATTCAAATTTTCCCAATCCCAGGCTTCGGTCTATCACATTATTGAAAAATACGCTCCCCAGTTGATCGAGCCCATACGGTTACGGATTGCCGACGGACGTTGGGAAGTAACCGCTACCCAATGGGTGGAAAGCGACATGAATTTGCCATCGGCTGAAAGTCTCGTACGCCAGTTAAGCTACGCGAAACGGTATATGATGGATCGTTTTGGGGTTGAAGAGTCGGCGTTCAAACAGGTTTTTTTACCCGATACCTTTGGTCATGGCGCTTTTACCCCAGAATTATTCGCTGCGGCAGGGGTCCAGCGATTGTACCATTGCAGAGGATCGGATGATTATCATATATACCGCTGGGTTGCGCCCTCTGGTCGTTCAATTTTAGCGTACCGTGAAGGCCGATGGTATAATACGGAAATTGATTCCACCATTACCCAGTTTCTTCCGGAATATTTTTCCACCACGGGAATTAAGACGGCCTTTTGTCTTTATGGTGTGGGAGATCATGGGGGTGGTCCTACCATGCGGGATATCGAACGACTCATGGATATGAACACTTGGCCGATTTTCCCTCGGATTAAATTTTCAACCCTTCGAGAGGGTTTCGATGAGATAGAAAGGGCTCAACCCCGGTTACCCGAAGTACAGGGGGAACGGAACCCCATTTTTACGGGTTGTTATACATCCCAATCTCGGATAAAAATGGCGAACCGAAAATCTCAGGAATTACTCTACGAAACGGAATACTTTGAGACTCTGCGGTATGTCAAATTGGGTGCTCCCCCCTTTGATAGGCAGTTTCGTAACAACCTTCGGGATGCCTGGGTACAGGTCCTGTTTGGGCAATTTCATGATATCCTTCCTGGTTCGGGAATTCAGCTTACCCGCGAACATGCTTTAGGCAGGTTTCAAGAAATCGCGGCGGCGGGACTATCGGCGTCTTCGAATTATGTAAGGGCCCTTACGTCTTTAGATACCCCTGAAAAGGAAGATGGAAAGGATTCCGTCGATCTGCTCTCTCCGGCTGAGTTCTGGGGAGGCGGGAATACGTACCATGGAGCTGGGGTCGGCTTTGGGGTCGAAGCTCTCCGTTTACCCGCAGTTGGTCGAGGTACGGAAGCTGAACGGTATTATAGGATTTTCAATCCACTCCAATGGGATAGGCTTGAAATTTGTGAAGTTACCCTGTGGGATTGGCTTGATAGCCCCCAAACGATCCGATGCTTAGACGAAGATTCAAAGGAATTAAGCGTTCAAATTGTAGAGGTAGGCAAGGATCCCTATTGGGGGCATCGTTTCATTCGTTTGGTTCTTCCATTATCTATTCCAGCCTTTGGTACCAGAACTCTGCGTATCGATTCCTGGGAAAACCAGAATGCCAGTGATTCAACCCTGTTCCCCTACGGAACAGATAATTGGCTTGTGGAACGGAATATAAATCCCGTGTTAGAAAATGATCTCATAAGGGTAACCTTTAACCTGCAAACGTGGACTATAACTTCGTTTATTCGAAAAGCCGATGGACTAGAATTGATTCCAGAAGACTTCGGTCCGGGATGTGAAAAGTACGCTGGGGTGTTTCGATTTATCCGAGAGGATGCCCATGGAATGACCGCATGGATAGTCGGTAGACACACCAAGGAAATTCCACTTATCCATAATATTCGCCTCACAGGTTCCCATATCGATGCGAAGGCCCTTAGGCAATGGTTGGATTTTGAAATCCCCATTTCTGAAACTACGGGATCCAAAGCAAAGGTACGAATTTCCTTAGATAGGTTTAGCGAAAGTATTTCTTATTCAGTCACCTGCGATTGGCTTGAAAGGGGTAATGAGGCTTTTGGGGTACCCCAATTGGATTTTTATGTTCCCCTACGAGAGCCTGGGTCGCTGGTTCGGACCGATGTTCCCTTTGGGGTTATGGATCGCGGTAGTTTGGATATGGATATGTCGGCCCTTTCTTTTGGGGCCCGGCAGTGTGGAAGTAAGGGGGCGGTGGTTTCCCTCGTTACGGACAGTAAGCAGGCTTTCCGTATGACAAAAGAGGGGATCTCTGTAATCTTAATAAGAAGTTCCTACGATCCGGATCCCTATCCTGAATTGGGACGCCATACTTGGAGGTTTTCCCTTGGGTTGTTAAACCCCGCAAGTTGGGAAAATCCTGAACTTCTGTATAAGAATGCTTTAGGATATAACCACCCCAGTATCGTTCAAGCGTTTGCAGGGAAAAACGGTATATATCAAAAGTCCCTTCCCTTTATTCGGATAGAAGGCGAGGGGGTTGTGGTTACCGCTATCAAGCGATTGGATTCAAAACGGTGGGATTTTGAGGAAACGAAGGAGACCCGATCCCTGATTATACGGGTCTTTGAGATTCAAGGCCAGGACACAAGGGTTACGATTACCCTTCCCGGTGAGAGTATCATAGGTTGTACGTTGATGGATATTCATGAACGTCCCCTTCAACCACAAAACGAATATAGTAAGGACGGATATGTGATCGTTCCGATACCGCGGCAGAGTATTCAAACGATACAAATTACGTTGAAATAACCAGAGGAAGGAAATTTATGCTGATACGAAAGGTTGATTTACGGATACGGCAGTATTTACATTTTTTAAAGGGGCTCCGGTATACGGTGTTGGAACGGCCTGCCTTTGAGGTTTTTGAGACCGAACGGGTCTATCGAAGGCCCCCCACGGTGGATGCTTGGAAACCGATTCAGTTTCCCTATCCCTACGGGAAGGAATGGACCACCTATTGGTTTAGAACAACCTTTACGGTACCAGAGTCAGCTCGGGGTAGGGAGATTTTTTTGCAGGCCACGCCAAACGCCGATTCTCTGGTGTTTATAAACGGGAAGGCGGCTGGGGCTATCAATCCCTTTCATGATGAGATTCGGTTATCCTCCTCCGGAAGGCCGGGAACGGAGTATGAGATATACCTGGAATCCTACGCGGGGCATAAGTACCCGGGGGAACATCCCTTCCAGGGTGATTCGGTGATCCTAACCTTGGGGGCCCATATCGATGACTATCCTAATATTTTCCGCAACGCGGCTTTGACTACCAAGAATCAAAACATCTACGCCCTGTACCACGATGTCCGTATCCTTTTTGATCTAGCCCAAAGGTTGGATGAAAATTCCTTGCGGAAGAATCGTATACTTCAGGAGCTGTACCGGGGGCTTACGAAAATTCGTTTTACCGCCCGGGAAGAAGAATTGGAAGACCAGACGCAAAGGGCCCGGGAAATTATTACGCCCCTGTTATTAGAAAAGAACAGTGGCACTACGCCGGAAATCTTTCTGGTGGGTCACGCTCATATCGACCATGCCTGGTTGTGGCCCATTTGGGAAACCGAACGAAAGGCCGCCCGGACCTTTGCCAACATGGCCCGGTTGACCGAGGAATTCGAGGAGTTTGTGTTTGTTCAATCCCAACCGGCCCAGCTAGAAATTGTACAACGGGAGTATCCTGATATTTTTGCCTCCGTAAAGGCGGCCTTTGAACGGGGCCAATGGGAACCCAACGGGGGTATGTGGGTAGAGGCGGACTGCAATCTAAGCGGCGGCGAATCTTTGATTCGGCAGTTTTTGGTGGGAAAGCAGGCGAGCCGGAACCTGTTGGGCTACGAAGGAGATACCCTGTGGCTCCCCGACGTATTTGGTTACGCCGCGGCGCTTCCGCAAATTTTACGGGGTTGTGAAATAGACTATTTTGTAACCAGTAAAATCAACTGGAACGATACAACCCGGTTCCCCTACGATACGTTCCTCTGGCGGGGTATCGATGGTACGGGTGTAAAAACACATTATATCACCAGTCGGTCCAACGGGTACAACGGAAAGGTGACCCCTGCCGATTTGGCGGATTCGTGGGACCAGGTTCAACACAAGGAAGTGCAGGAAGCCGTGGTCAAGCCCATCGGAGAAGGGGACGGGGGTGGTGGGACCACGCGGGCAGACCTGGAAGCTGCTCGGCGGCTAAGGGATCTGGAGGGGGCGCCTCGGTCCCGGTGGAGCCGGGTATCTTCTGCCTTGGCTACCGTATTTGAAAAGGCTCGGGACCTCCCCGAATGGCGGGGTGAGCTATACCTGGAATTACATCGGGGTACCTACACGACCCAAGGGCGGACAAAACGGAATAATCGCAAGATGGAGTTCGCCCTCCGGGAAACCGAATTCCTCTATTCGCTTCTGCGGATGATCGACCAAAAGCCCCTCCTTCCCTATCCTCAGGAAGAGTTGTTGGATTGCTGGAAACGCTTATTGACTAACCAATTCCACGATATCATCCCCGGTTCATCGATTAACCGGGTCTATAAGGACGCGGAAATCGAGTACGACCGGATACGGAAAACCACCGAGGATCTACTGCGAAAGGGCGTGGGGGCCCTGGTTGCCCCGTTGGGGAATTCCCTCGGAGCTTTTACGCTAGTCGGGTCTCCAGAGGGATCCGACCAAGACGCCCGTAAAAAAGCGATTTCCGCTATCCTCGTTCTTAACTCCCTATCCTGGGAACGGACCACCGATGTGATTCTTCCCCTATCCGATGGGGAAAGCTACCGAAGTCTTCGTACGGCTAAAGGTGCTGTACCGGTACAGCAAAGCCGAAATATTCTGGATCAGCCGGAGCTCCACGGGGTGGTTACCCTGCCGTCCATGGGGGCGGCGGTGTTTGCCCTGGAGGTAGACCCGTCGAAGGCTAGAACACCCGATTCCCTTCCGGTTACCCCGGCGATACCGTTCCAGTATGAGGGGAAACAACTGCGGACCCCTTTCTACGAGGTTGAGTTCGATAAAGCCATGGGGATTATCCATCTGGTGGACCGGGAGACCCGGAGGGAATTTGTGGAAAGCGGCGGGACCTTTAATTCCTTTGTGGGGGCGGAAGACCTGCCAATCCTATGGGACGCTTGGGATATCGACG
>Ga0123519_10013599_pt1 | contig 11680 bp, 10 predicted proteins | sample YelNatPaOPRAMG02_FD_87396 | JGI IMG/M metagenome (GOLD analysis project Ga0123519, IMG submission 87396) | Hot spring microbial communities from Yellowstone National Park - Yellowstone National Park OP-RAMG-02 (version 2) | ecosystem: Environmental > Aquatic > Thermal springs > Hot (42-90C) ... | reverse complement strand
GGAAGAAAAGCTTGATTTAGCCGAGCAGCATTTATTGAAGGCAATAGAAATTAATCCCACCAATCCAGAACTATATGTTAATTTAAGCATTCTTTACCAAAAAATGGGCAAAAAAGAAAAAGCCGCCGAAGCCCTCCAAAAAGCCCTAAGTTTGGACCCCCAGAACCAAAAAGCAAAACAACTACTCCTAACCCAATAATAAAACCCTAAAATATTATTTTTTAGCTCGTAAAATAAAATAATTTCCTTTTGGTGTAATTATTCTGTCAGAAGAAGTCACGGCATTAAATAATCTTTTTAAAGTTTCTTCATATATCTCTTTATGTCCTTCTTGAACAACTAAAAATAGTTTACCCTTTTTAACCATACGTCTCTTCACTGAACCAAATAGCCCTAAAACCTCCTCTCGGGGACAATGAAGAGGCGGATTAGACAACACTAAATCGAATTCGCATTCTGATAAGTTCTCGATTCCTCCAAAAACCTTTACCCTCGACGCCAAATCGAAACGCCTAATATTAGCTGTTGCGGCTTCTATGGCTATTTTACTAACATCTACCATAGCTACTTGGGCATTAGAGTTTAAAACTGCCGCAACTATTCCAATTACCCCCCATCCACAGCCAACATCTAAAATTAATCTTGCTTTTTCTATCTCTTCACGCGCAGCCGCAAGTAAAATTTTAGTCCCTTCATCTAAATTTTCCCAGGAAAAAAGTCCTGGACGCGTCTCCATTAAAAAATCCTTTCCAAACAAAGAAAACTTTACCAACGGAGTTTCTTCACTAATTTTTTCAATTTCTTTTTCCCCCCTCTTTTTACCTTTTATAATGCGATAACCCCCTCTTCCTCTTGCTGCTATTTCCACTTCCCCTAAAATTTTTTCTAATATTTTAATTTTACGAGTTAATCCCCAATTTTTATGTGTTACAACGTAAACTTCCCCTGCTTCTCTCAAAAACTCAAGATATCGCCTTAATAGATAACGAAAAGTTAAAGGAGAAATAAATCCCCCTGTTTCTAAAACTAAAACATCTACTTTATACTGTTTGTCCAATGGGAAAATATCTATATTAGAAGGTTGGTCTTCTCTGTTTATAGTTGCTCTAACTGCGTTTTCTGTTTCTAGACTATCATAATAAAGAAAAAAACTTGTCTTTGGATAAGCCTCTGCCAAAGCTTTACCTAAAATTCCCCCAGAAGAATTTATAATTAGAACCTTTTCTCCCAACGAAACCCTTATTGCTTCAAGAGCCAGCGGAATAAAAGGAAAACTTTTAAATAATTTTCTTCTTTCTCGTCCCTTATTTAAAAAAAAACCTTCTTGATATTCATAAGAATTATCACGCATTTTTTCCATTTTCTATAATCAGGGTTTAATAGCTAATATTATCATATTAGGTCTACTGATTAAAAATTGAGATACTTTTTCTTTTAAGGAGCTTAATTTTATTTTGTGTAAAGAGGTGTTATTGTAACTTTTTTTAACTATTCTCTCATCTAGTATTTTCAATAAATTAAAACCGCTTTTTTTTAAAATAAAATTAATTGATTTCCGTGTAAAAAAAGTAATATGACCTTCATTTTGAACAAAAGGATTGCGAGATTTACCTATTAATGATGCTATTCCTCCAACATCTCCGGTATCAATCAGTAAAATTCCCCCCGAAACTAGCTTTCGAAAAGCTGTCTCAAAGTAAAAAAGAGGGTCCTTTACATGCTCTATAAAATCCAACATTGTACAAACAGAAAAATAATTATTTTTTAATTCATTTATGTCAGATAAATGCAAAGTTTCTATTCCAGAATTCTTGGCCATAATAACATCCGTTAAGGAAATATCTACGCCCGAACCCTCCCAACCAAAACGGTTCATTATTTTTAAAAAATATCCAATCCCACAACCAAAATCTAATACTCTCTTAAAAGGAAAATTAAATTCTTCTAATATTCTCTTATAAAATAAAAAATACTCTCTTCTAAGCTTCTTATATTCTTCCACAGAAGACCACCGTAACAAACCTGGTTCGTATAGAGCAGCTAAAGAGATATCAGAAACAGGAGGATTGGCAAATCTAACGTCACAAGTATTACACTTAACTATATTAATAGCCCTAACAGTGCACCAATTTCTCAAAAACTTGCTTCCACAAACTATACATTTATCAATTTTTTTATCAAAACGATATAGATTGAAAGTGTTTATTTTATGGTACCTTATTTCCTCCATTATTCATCGAAAGAATTTCCTCAACCTTCGATTTAGGAATTTTGGGTACGGGTTTTGGGATCTTATCTTTATTATTCAAATACCAACAAATTGCTCTTTCCCATGATGAAATATCTGAATAATTTTTAACTAAGAGATTTTTCATATATTTTTTAGGCATACCCGCAATTTCCATCGCCTCAGGAATTCCTCCTCTGTAACTTGCTATAACTATTCTTCCCACCAAGCCTGCTTCTACTATTACCCTTCCAAATGCCTCCTCCCACTGGGAAGGAAAAAGAACAACATCAGTCTTTATTAAAATATCTTCTATATTTTTAAAGGGTTTCAAAATTTTTAGGTTAGGAATCTTTGGAGGAACTGGTTCTTCTGGAATGTAAACTTTTTTCTCTCCATGGGCTCGACTCATCAATTCCATCAAATATGGATCAAATTTTTTGTTTTTATTTTTTAAGTTCTCCCATCCCATAACTGCTCCAAATTTAAATTGTGGGAAGATCTTGGCCAAACCAAAAAAAATTTCCCCGCCTTTTACTTTATTTGGGTTAACCATCAAGAAATCAAAATCGCGTTCTTTTTTATTTATTCTTTTTAATTCTTTCTTTTTTGCCTTCAGTCTTTTTCGAATACCATTAAACGTGGGATAGGAAGTAGTTACATCATCTCTCCCCCACTCCCTTTTAATCCACTCTCCCACAAAATTGCTACAAGAAACTATTTTAGAAGGAGAATATTTGCCTTTCTTAGAAATATCTATTTTACTTCCTAAGCTCATAACATAATATATTGTGGGAATACTCAATTCCGCTCCCTTCTTAAGACCTATATCACAAAGAAGAAGTTGAGTAATAATAAAATCAGTTTTTCGGTTAATAATATTTAATTTCTCTATAGTTTCCTCTATTTCTCCAATTTTTCTTCTATGCACAATTATTACTTTATTAATCTTTTCCTCTTCCGGCAAATCATTTCTAAAAAGAGAAACTACATCTATTCTCTGACAAAATGGCATCATGTTTTCTAATTCTTCTTCTAAAACTAAATCTGAGCCACAAGAACACGGCTCAGTCTTTTTTCTTCTGTAGAGAGAGCCACAAACTACTATTATTTTTTTCTTTTCCATTTAAATTCTCGATTTAGATAAAATAATTTTTAAAAAATTCTTCTTTAATTCATCTCTATTAAATGGAGACTTCCATTTTCGATATTTTACATCTTTTAACAAAAGAAATCTAATAACTTTATAAAACCTTTCTTTATCAATTTCTCCATAAACTTCATTTCTATACAAATTTTTAATTATTATTTTATTTGGATATTTCTGCAAAATTTCTCTAGTGGCAAAAACAGTCTTTCCATATGTAGAGACCACAAAACATCCATTATTAATCGCGTCAATAAGAACCGTTCCAAAAGTATCGGCCCTAGAAGAAAAAATAAAAATATCAGCAAGACTTAATGCTTTTTGAAATTTGTTTCGAGAAGTAATGGGTAAGAAACTAATGTTTGGGGTGTTTTGGATAACTCTTCTGAAACAAGAAGGGTAAGACCCAAAAATTTTCAAAAAATAGTTATTAATTCCAGATTTAAATAGCCTACCAAAAATTTCTAAAATTACATCTCCTCCCTTTCTATAAAAATTATTTTTATCGAATACTGAAATAATTTCTTTTTTCTCTCTCTTCTGACGAACTCTACTATCATTAGTGGGAGAAGAAGGATAAAGAACAGAACTAATCCTTAAAACATGATCAATCACAAAAGGAGAAACACTGTTTATCTTGCAAAAAACTTTAAATCTTTCAATTGCGGCTCTACTCCACCAAAATACATGAATTAAGTTTTTTCTACAAAAATGTTGCTCTAATTCCTTTACCTTCCATTTGGGAATAAGGCATGAAGAATAAACCTCTTCGTAGGTATCCCCAAAAAACCACCAAATATCTTCTATTTCTAAAAAATATGGATTTTTATTTAGAAGAAAAACGCGCGGAGAAAAAATTACACCATCAAAAGACCTTTCTTTAAAATATCCTAAACTGATAAATTTTTTCCTTACTGACGGGTCTTTAGACCGAATACAAAATTCATATTTATTAACTAAATGCCCCTTAATCCAAAGAATATCCTTAGATGTGCTTTTAATTATCTCACTATGATATCCTATATGAAAATTATATTTAGGATCATATAATATTTTCAACATTTTTTAATTTTTATTTTGTAATTTTTTTCATAATATTTTCATAAATTTTAATCCTTCTGGGAATTACTACCTCAGGAGAATAATACCTTCTATAAATTTCTCTTTGCTTGAAAAAAATTTTCCTTTTATATTTTAAAGTCGCCGACACACAAGAAGACAGATTGTATGCCATTTCAAGAACACTCTGGGGATTACATAAATATATTATACCACCTATGTCTTTTATATCTTTCCATCCGTAAATATTACTCGCCACTATTGGCTTTCCATAAGCCAAGGCTTCTAATCCAACAAGGGGAGACACTTCTCTTAAAGAAGGAAGAAAAAAGATATCACTTAAATTCCAAATTTTTTTCTTCTCGGTTTCTACTATCTTCCCTAAGAAAATAACATCATTATTTTTTGCTTTTCTTAGAAGAGAATCTAGGCACTCTTTTTCCTTTCTCTCCAAAACTCTTAATCCTAGATTATTACTATAAGAAATTAAATCTCCCTTTTCCTCTCCATCTCCAGCTATAAAAAGCTTAAAGCCAACACTATATTTCGTTTTCTTAAAATAACTAAAAGATTTTATAACTCGCCTAAGATTTTTCTCTTTTGCTAATCTGCACATCGAAAGTATCATAAAATAATCTTTTTCTCTAAACAATTCAGAACATTTACTACCATAAGTTTTAATTGAACCAATAGTATTTGGAAGATATATTATCTCCCTTCTAAATTTTCTCTCAAGATAATCCACAAAGTTAAAACTTGGAACAAAAACAAAGTCTGACTTTAAAACTATTTTTCTTTCTTCATCGTGAAGAAATTTCCATTCATCAGGATAGAGAGTAAATATATCGTATGGTTTTTGAGAAATGCTATAATGAAAATTATAAAGAGTATAACAAACTGCTGTAGAAAACTTTTTTCTTTTTTTAAAATACCAAAATTCGGGCGTGAGAAAGGTCAAGGCAGGACCTATACTTGTAAAGTGAATTATTTGAGGTCCTTTTTCCAGATCTAGAGATAAAAACCTGTCAACGCGATGAGAAAAGTCCCAAGTCTGGTATATTCCCCCTAAATAACTGCTGTAAGAAGGAATTATCTTTATCTTAAATCCCCCATTCTTCATCTTCCTATTTTTATTTTTCTTGCTCTCACCTCTTGCAAATACAGTTAAGTCTATCTTCCCTAATGAAAACTTAGCTAAATTTTCGCTAAACGAAATTTCACTAAGCTGAATTCCCCCAGAATCTTTCTCGAACTCGTTATCAATAAGCCCGGTTAAGACTAGATTTATCTTTATTTTTGGTTTTACCTTCATATTCAAGTTACCTAACATTAAAGTATCTTATAAAGTATCTCTACTGCCTTTGGTTTCTTATTAGAATATTTCGATTTGTAATATTCATTGTTTATTAACTCAGCACTAAATTTATGATATTTTTTTATAATATAAACGTCCCGGACGGAAAATTGAGAATAGTAAAAATCTTTTAGGAGTTGTATTTTCTTTTCTAGATTCCTTTCTATTGAGATTATTATTTTCTCTAAATTATATAATTTGAAGGGTGAGAAATGAACCCATTCTAAAACTACTGAATACGGAATGTCTTGTCCTAGATAAATCGAAACCGTCCCTTTTTTCTTTGCTATCCGAGAAAAGATATAAGCAAATTTTGCTAAAATGATGTGATCTGGATGTCCGCCTATGCCAGCAGGAAAGTAAAATTTATATTTAATTCTAGGGGTTTTAATCTCTTTAATTAAATCCCTTACTAGAGATATTCTCCTACAATAATAAAAAGTGGAAAAACTCTTTAAAATACCTCTTAACTTTTCAATAACATCCTTATTAATATATCTCTCACTACCAGCAAGAAGGGAAAGCTGAATACTAATATCATTATCAAAAATACTGCTTTTTTTACTATTGAAGCTTTTATAACCTCTTAATGGAAAAGCTGAGGGCAAATTATATTCTTTTAGTCTAATACCTAGCGTTTTGCACACGGAGCGTTCTTCTAATTTTCTAATGATTATACCTATTTTAGCCCAATCTAAAGAAGTTTTGGCATTTTTGATCAAGGAAAATAAATCATTTGAAAAAGCTGGAAAACCCGCTATTTTTCTATTTTTTTCCAGATAAGAATAGATAAACTTATCACCCTTTTTAATTCCATTTTTAAAGTCTTCTCTTAAGTATCCATCTGTACCATAAATAACATAAATAGTTACTCTCTCCCTGTTTTCTAGGGCATTTAAAATTGTTCCGCCAAAAGTTAAAAAGGCATCGTCTCTATGGGGTGCTATCACAATATTATGAACATTATGAATATTATTAAAATTCATATTTCTATTAATGAGCAAGAAATCTTAAGGCTCTTTCCAAACACACGTATTTTCCTCTTTCAAAACTAGAAAATAATTTTTTAATGAAATAAATATTATAATAGGTATTACCCAAACCTAAACCTATAGCCGGAATATCCATAATATAGTAAGAAGAAAAAAATGAAACAAAAGGATATCTACCAATTACCTCCAAAAAGCCCTCTAATTCCATATCTATACTGTCTATGATGCCCTTTTTAATTCCTTCTCTTATATCTTTAGTATTGGAAACTATTCCAACTCGAGGTGTTACCGTTTTAATAAATCCACGACATATTTTCTTATAATTAAAGTACTTATTTTTATATAAAAGGGCATTATTTTTAATGATTTTTTCTTTATACCCCTTAAGATCGTTCCCTAAGATGATTCCCTCAGGAATAAAAACATCATCTACACTTACTTTATGTAAGTGATTTCCTACGTAACCCACTCCGCCTACTATGGCTATCTTTTTGATTTTCTCATTTTTTCTAAATAGTGAAGAGAGTAAAGTTTTGGCTAATGTAAATCCCCACGGCAACTGAACACACGTAATTTTCTTATCGCGGTATTTAAAATTAACTCCCATAATATAAGGAGAGCAAGAGTTTAATTTCTCTATGTAAAACCTCCTATCTATCTCATCTAAAATTTTTTCTTTCTCCCTTAAAAAACTATTTAACTTATTATGGTTATAAATGTAATTTCCAAGGCGTATTTTTTCTAAAGCCACAAAAATTCTTTTTACCTCAGTAAAATCTAATTTTTTTTCCTCAAATAAATAAAAAAGCCTTAAAAAGTTTATTACTGAGTCTACTCTTCCTATCAAAATTAAATCATTAACTACCCAATTTTGAATTATTTCATCGACCTCTAAGTCAAGAGAATAAAAAGTAACTAGGGGATTTATTTTTAGTTGCAGTTTACAAAATATAGATAAAGCTCTCAATGTATGATTCAAAACCTCCATACTCGCGACGTAACAAACAATTGCATCCCTGTCTTTGTCGGCGTAAAACTTTGGTTTAAAAATGTGAGGATTAGTCGCATTATTATAACCCAACCTTTCTTTATCTTTATCTTGAGCACATTTTAAACTTACTACAAAGGTAATTTTTCTACATTTTTCTAGGGTTGAAATCTCAGGAATTAGAGACGAATAATAATTATATCTTTCTTCGTTTAAAAAATAATTATCGGGAATTGAAAAAAATTCTAAGACTGGAACGTTTTTAACCATTTTAAACATGCCCTTAAACCTTTAATTTTTTATATTCTTCATAGTAAATTTTAATAAGCTTTTGGTAAGATCTTTCTTTTAAGAATTTTTTAAATATTATAATTTGAGAATAATTTTGCATCTCTCTTAATTTTTTATAACTAATATTAGAAAACCAAGATAACAAAGAACGAAAAGCATTATTATCTGAAGGATGAAACAATTTACCGTTGAAATTATCTTTCACTAAATCAATATTCCCCCCTACTTTAGTAGCTAAAATAGCGTTCCCACTAGCCATTGATTCCTGAAGAGAAAGAGATAAACCCTCCGAAAAAGATGGTAAACAGAAGATATCACTAGTTACTAATAATTCTAGCACAGAGTTTCTATCTAGGAATCCAAAAAATTTAATTTTCTGATTCTTATTTGCTATTTTCTCTATCTGCTCTCTTAAATCACCATCTCCCGCTATTAATAAAATATTTTTACCCCTGCATGCTTTTAGAAATTCTAGCGCCAAAGTATTGACGTTTTTAACATCAACTAAACGACCAATATATGCAAAAACCCTATAATCCAAAGGAATATTCCATTTTTTTCTAAGATAACTTTTCTTTTTCTTTAATAAAATAATCTTCCTAAATTCCTCCCTTCCTATAGAAGAACATGGGACTATTAAAACTTTTCTTGGAGACCATTTCTCCCATTTTTTCTTAATAGCGCTAGAAACTGCAATTACCCTATCTGTATATTTGGTTATCATAGGTTCTAACTCTTTGTCTATTATTTTTTTCCTTTTTTTCCACATAAAATTGTTTTTTTCGAGATCAATAGAAAATTCACAAAATTTCATCGAAATCCATCTAAACTCACAGTTAACAAAACTAAAGAAATCTCTAACATTACTATTAAAAAGTCCTGGAGCTATTTTTTTAAACTCTCTAAATGATGGAATACTAATCATCTCTTGATTTAGCCTTGTTGTATTTTTTAACTTTAAAATAAAAACAAGAAAATCAGAATTAAATAGAGCAGAATGAACAATATGAATCTTAAATTTTAAAATTATTTTTAATAACTCAGAAGCTCTATTCAAATCCCAAAAATCATCATTTTTAAAACGAGAAGAAAAAAGGTAAACTCCAGCCTTTTTTAGATCATCATACACGTGATTATTTATAAATTTGCCACTTCCCTCGCTTTCAAACAGGTAAAAGTTTATTTTATTTTTATATTTTTTTGACGAATATAATAGAAAACTTTTCAAAAATTCTTCCGTCCCGCCTGGATAAGATAAATCCCTTGTAACTATTAACACATTCATTTTACATTCGGGAATTCTTAGATTAAATTTAAGAATTTATTAAAATAACCTATAATATTATAACTTATTTTCCCAATAAATCAAATTATTAAATTTCTCCAACCAAAAGGCAATACACAAAGCATCGTCCCCACCTCACTTTTCTCTGATAATTAGCCGAAGATTTCTTTTCACTGTTTCCTCTATTTTTCTTAATATTTCTCAATAATTACTTTCTAATAAACTCGCTGCCGTTTCTCCTAATTTAATTGCTTTTTAAACCTCAACCTTGTCTTTTTCAGGTAACCCCCCTACTTGGCGGCTCCAAATTCGGACTAAACCCTCCCGCGAGGTTAAGTCTTCTGGTGAGTAAATCTTTTTGAAAAGGAAGTCAAAAACTTTCTCAACTTTCTCTCTTTCTTTACCAAAAGCTGCTGCAAGTAAGGCGGAAATTTCTTCAATATTTACACTTTTAATTGCTTGCGAAACCTCTTTTACCAATTCGGGAAATTCTTTTAAAATCCAAAAGTCAACTCCCATCCATAAAAAATTATGGAGCCTTGCTTTGGCTATTTTTAAACTTACGCCAGAACAATCAGCTATTTGCCGAAGTAATTCTTCCCTAAAAGGCTCAGCATATCTCTCAATTTTTTTATTAAAAGAATCCGCCCCAAACCTGACTGAATGAGTTAACATCCCCAAAGCTAAATCTTGCTTTTCCGGATAATTTTTAGATAAAAACTCCCAAAACCTTTCTCCTCCCTCGTGAATTTCCTCAAAGGTGAGGGAATTATTTTCAACAAAGGGAAAAGATTCTGGCAAAAGAGAGCCAATTATCAACAAATTTTTATTCCCATCCGGGAATACTCTGACAGCAATATAAGAATGCCCCAAAAGATTCATCTCGTTCTATAGTTTGCTACTTCCTTTAATTTGGTATCTATAATGACGGTGGGGAGAAAATTTAACCGCTACTTTCTTTATTTTTTCTCCCAAAATTTTTGGCTTAAAATCAGCATTTTTTCCTAAAAGTCGTAAATAAGCAATTTTTTCCGGCTCAAAACCAATTACTTTTGCCCCTACCACATCAGCGGCAACTGGAAAAGCAGAAGCAATCGCCACTCCCAATTTTCGTCGCCGGCCATAAACCGGACCGTCTTTATCCATCCCCCACCAACCATCTAAAACCACCAAATCAGGCATAATTAATTTTCCGATTTTCGCCAAATTTTTATGAAGGCAGGCAACCGAGCGAATAAAAGTTTTCTTATCAAAGCCATAAATTTTATCCTTTAGCCGGTTAGGCGCGCAATTATTAGCCAAAAGCAAAAACCACCAAGGAGCCTTAACAATTAATCGACCAAAAATCTTCCCCAGCAAATTTGGTTTCAATTTTTCTCCCGCCAGTCCATGCATCAGACCCTTATCTTCCTGTTTTATTATTCCCATCAAAAAATTTTTCACCCCACCGGTAAAAATCACCGTATCATGAGTTTTGGGGACGGAAACAGAAATCTTATAATCAAAGTCAAAAAACTCTTGGGGAATTCGCACTTTTGCCTCGCCTTCGATTGTTTCAATCGTCACAGAAACAAAACCCTTAGCTTTATTCATATCCCAGAATCTCACATTTTTGTATCTAGCAAAAATTTTTTTAAAACCAAAACAAGAAAAAACTTTTTCCATTGGCTCGCCGCGAGCAAAAGCCTCCCCGCTACTCTCTGTCAAAATTATTTTTTTAGATTTAAACCCCGAACTGAATTTTTCAAAAAACTCCAACATCGCCTCTACCGCCTCACCCTGGGTGCTAGCCGTCGGATTAAAAGCTGAAGTAAAATTTGGCTTGATTAAAACTGTTTTTGCCCTCCTAAAAGAATCTAAATCTTTTTTGATCAATTGCAACGCCTTAAATATATTTTCTCTTCGGTTTTTTTCTTTAACCAAAGCAACCCTAGCGGCCATATTTTGATTTTAAGCTGGGGGTTAAAAATCCTTTAATAAATAAAACGCCATAAACAAAATGAGTAGCAAAAATTGCCGGTATTACCAGCAAAGCAAGTTTCCAATTTTTTTCCTGGCGATAAACCTCCCAAGATGTAAGAATTAAGCCGCCTAAATAAAGAAAAATGGCTAAAAAATAAATAAAACCAAAAATTTTAACCAAGGACCAAAAATGAAAAATTTTCAATAACAAAATTAAAATTGGCCCCCCAACTAGACCTAAAACAAAAAAAGTTGGCAAAAGATATCCTATACTTAAAGAGGTCTTGGGCATAATTCTGGCAAAATGACCACGATGTAAAGCATAGCGGGATATTTGGCGCAAATGAGGACCAAAAACCTCTCGGCGATGATGAT
>Ga0123519_10013597_pt1 | contig 11680 bp, 11 predicted proteins | sample YelNatPaOPRAMG02_FD_87396 | JGI IMG/M metagenome (GOLD analysis project Ga0123519, IMG submission 87396) | Hot spring microbial communities from Yellowstone National Park - Yellowstone National Park OP-RAMG-02 (version 2) | ecosystem: Environmental > Aquatic > Thermal springs > Hot (42-90C) ... | reverse complement strand
TGCTTGATTACATCCCATCTTATCGCCTCAATGATGTTTGCTATCTTGACCCCTCCCAAGGCGAAAAAACCTTTCGCTTAAACCCTCTAGAAGTCCAAAATTCTGCTTACAAAGAATTAATTGCCTCAAGCATTGTTGCTATCTTTTATAAACTTTATTCCTATACCTGGGGTCCCCGTTTGGAACACATCTTACGCAATAGCCTGCTCACCCTTTTGGAAACACCTCAACCAACACTTGTCCAAATTCCCGATCTTTTAACCAACAAAAACTTTCGCCAAAAAATTGTAGAAAAACTAACCGATCCCACCTTAAAAAGCTTCTGGATTAACGAATTTGAAAGAATGTCCGATAGCCAAAGATCCGAAGCCATCTCTCCTATTCTCAACAAAGTTGGCCAATTTATTTCTTCTCCCACTATCAGAAAAATAATTGGTTTTTACCACTCAACAATTAACCTTGAAGAAATTATGAACAGTGGAAAGGTCTTGCTTGTCAATCTTTCTCAAGGAAAAATTGGGGAGGACAACTCCGCTTTGCTTGGAGCAATGATCATTACCCAACTGCAACTAGCTGCCATGAACCGCATTCGTATTCCCGAAGAAGAAAGAAAAGATTTTTACCTTTATGTTGATGAGTTCCAGAACTTTGCCACTAAAGCTTTCATTAAAATCCTTTCCGAAGCACGCAAATACCGGCTTAATCTTTGCCTTACTAACCAATATATTGGGCAACTCGACGAAGATCTCCAAAAAGCAATTTTTGGCAACGCCGCCACCTTGATTTCTTTCGTAGTCGGCGCAAAAGACGCAGAAATTTTAAGCAAGGAATTTGGCAATGTTTACAAACCGGAAGATTTAGTGTCCTTGGGAATGTACCAAATTGCCATTAAGCTGGGCATAGACAAGCTTACTTCAACTCCTTTCTTGGCAACCACCTTACCCCTACCTCGCTGTCGTAACCAAAATCGCCCCAAAGTCCTTCGTCTCTCCCAAGAAAAATACTATCGTTAAAAAACAAGAAGTTTCCTTAATTTACGGTTTTGTCTTCGAAGAACAACCCAATCTGGAGAAAAAACGGACGGGGGGAAGAGAGCTACTATCAAAGAACAGCTATCAATTCGCTTCAGCTCTCTTCCCCCGATAAAAAAAGATCTGTCCAACGCCATTGTGGACAGCGAATTATTTAGAAGTGGGGGGGGGTAGACCGAAGCACGGCATCTCCAAAAATTTATTTATTTTTATCCCCCCACTTCCAACTTGCCCCCTGGCCGACTCCGGGAAAGTAAAAAAATTCCCTCCTTTCCTTTCATAAAAACGGCCTTTGCGGCAAGTTAAAAACAAAAAACTCTTAAGACGCTTTTGTCTTAAGGTTCTAACTTTTCAAACTAACCCCTATTATATCAAAAAAAAATTCAAAATCAACCCCATTTGTCAAAATGCTTTTTGTCTTATAAAATATTCACAAATGAACCCAGAAAGAAATTTGCCTACTATCTGCGAAATAATCCACTTGCAAGCAAACGATTTGCAGAAATTAGAAGATACCAATCCCGCTATTAAAGAAAAAATTGCCAACATTAACTCTCTTCTTCAAAAGCCAACAACTATTCTAATTTCCGACCTTTTTTCCCTTCCTACCAACCAAAATCCTAGAGTTCTTGGAGGAAGAATAGGGGAAATTTGTGTAGCGATCCGTTCTTACTTCCTTCAAAGCCGCAATATCCCTGCCACTATTGACCAAACAATTACTCTTTACAACAAAGATCTCAACCTATATGAAGACTGACATTTGACAAAAAAAAGACCCAGCCAAAATTTTAAAAATCTAAAATTTTAGCTGGGTCAAGAAACTACTAACTCCCTTCCATTTCGCCCTGTGCCTGTAAAGACGCCAAGATCATTCTTTCTTTCTTAGCGTCTTCTAACAGCCAAAGGCCAACATTTAAAAGGATCTCACACAAAAAAAGCTGAAAAATAGCCACTGCCGTAGCCATAAAGGGAGTCCAACCACGTCTTAGTGCTCCCTTACGCGTTGTGTATGCATCAAAGACATACACAAAAACAAGCGCACCCAAGCAAAGAGAATCTATAATCCTCTCAAGCATTATGATCGACTTTTTGCTTTGAGTAAAACCATAACTCTCCAATACTTCACTTACTTTTCCCGCCATCGGTGCTGCGATAAATGCCAGCACCGCAGCCTCCACAAAGTTGAAAGAAAATCCGATAATTAAGGACCAAGGGTCTGGTACCTCACTTCCGGATATTCCCTCAGCAGAGGTTACCCCCTGGAAAGCAAAGAACCCAAAAGCCCCTAAAATAGACCCTCCAGCGACAAGCATCTTATAAATCGGGTGAGTCTTAGTGAATTGCATCTCTCCTATCCCTCCTTAATTTTAAATGTGCCACACCCAACCTACCAGCTATTATACCAAAAAATCTTATATTGTCAAGTTATAGGTCTTTATATTACCTTAAACCAAAAGGGTTCCAACCATGTCGAGGAAAATACAAAGATAAACTAACTACAACAATTCCTATTTCCCTCAAGCCTCTTTTCTCGCACTCTTCTCTTACTTTTAAACAAAACTCCCATCCATCATTTTTTTCTGCCTGCCACTCTGGAAACTTTCGCAAGATAAATTCATCTCCAACTTTTCCGGAAGCCACCCAAGGATCTACTTCTGCCAAAAGATAGTAAGAACCTCCAAATTCTGGAAAAAATTTCCTTTTGATTCTCACCACTTCTTTTTCTCCCCAAGGCAAAATCAAATCACCTCCATTTTCAAATTTCCCCCTCCAATCAACTTCCGCAAAGCTTCCAAAAGAAGGGTGATACCAACAAGGCCACAAAGTTATCGAAGATCGTTCCTGCTGGACCAAAAGTCTTTCCGTAAAAGGCATTTAGTTTACTTAGTTCCCCATTATTTCTTGTTCTTTTTTATTCGCCAATTCTTCCAGCTTCTTTCCAAATTCATCAGTAACTTTTTGCAGTTCTTCTTCTGCCTGGAATTTTTCATCTTTAGAAATCTCTTTCTGAGTAAAAGCTTCTTCAATTTCCTTCCTTTTGTCTTGCCGAACATTTCTTAAAGCTATTCGACATTCTTCAGTCTTTTGCCTAAGGAGCTTTACATATTCCTGTCTTCTTTCTGTTGTCAAAGGAGGCACGGAAATCCTAATAATATTGTTATCAATCACCGGCGTCAATCCTACGTTTGCCGCCAAAATTCCCTGTCTAATTTCGCCAATAACCGATGGATCCCACGGTTGAATAATCAAAGTTTGGGGATCAGAAGCAGTAATAGAACCCAACTCCTTCACAGTTAATTTTGAAGCTCCACCGTAAGCATTGCAAACAATATTTTCTACCAAAGCCGGCACTGCTCTCCCTGTCCGAATCGAGGCAATTTCTCCACGAAAGTGGTCAATTGCCCTCTGCATCCCTTCCTTTGTATCCTCAAAACTTATCATTAAATATAGAATATACTTTATTTTTTGTTTTTTTCAAGACTCAAAAAGACCACAAAAAACCCGCCTAAAAAAGCGGGGGAAAATCTGCCTTTTTCAACGCCGTTGTTTAAAAGCAGATTTTTTGAAATTAAGCTAAGGTCTGCATCTCAAATCTCTGAAACCAAAAAAATTTCAAAGCTACCCTTACGGTTTTTCTTTGGTCTCAAAGAACTAAGATGCAGACCCCGGCAAGAGAAAAAGAAAAGGGGTCTGCACCCAAACTATTTTATTTACTCCTATTTATTTAATCCTGACAGCATATAGCGGATTTAAACTCCTCGATCTCCGATCCTTCCTCCAATCCTTCGGTGTCTTCTTCGTTAGAACCTCTGGAACAGTTAGAACCTCTGGAACACCCTCTAGCCATCTCTTTCGACACCGTCCGCAACGACAATCAGCCCCAGCTCTCCTATTGCCGTGCCTATCACGGCGACCGTTTCGCTCAGATTGCTTAGCCATCACTTCTCCTTTCAAGTGTCCTGGTGTCCTGGGTGAAAAAAAGATAGTTCTACCGTGAACATACCAGAGGAAACTTTCTCACCTCTCGCAACCCCCTTTCCTTAGATTTTGGGCAAAAACTTCAGCCCAAAGAGTAGCCAAACCTTTTAGCCACTCTTCGGGCTGGCCCAAAATCTTTTTTTCTCCTGCAATTTCAAGGTACAAAAACAAAAACCTGAGGCTTATCTCAGGTTATGTCTATTATAGGCTTATTTTACCACATTTATCCCGATTGTCAAGAAAAAATCAATCTTCCAAACATTCAAATTTCAGCAAACCACTTCTAATGGCTTATTCCCCCAACTCAAACCTCGCAATTCTGCCAATTTTTATATTTTCTCTTATTTTTCCAATTGCTTCGGTCAAAAGATCGCCAATAGTTTTTGAAGCATCTCGAATATACTCTTGTTTCAACAGCTCTTCCACTGAATTTGGTTTCATTGCCGCCACTTGCATTGCCAGCTCATGAGCTAAAGCTTTAAATTCCTCATTTCTTGCCACAAAATCCGTCTCGCACAAAAGTTCTACCACTGCCACTACCTGACCACCACAATGAGTGTAAGCCTCAATTATCCCTGATTTCACCTCTCGTTCCTTCTTCTTTTCAGCTACCTCCAACCCCTTCTTTTTTAAAAACTCCCTTGCCCGCTCCACATTGCCATCACACTCTTCCAAAGCTCGCCGGCATTCCATTATCCCTGCTCCGCATTGCTCTCGCAGTTGTTTAATTTGATCTGTCGTTATTTTCATTTTGCTTCCTTTCTTTAATCTTTACGATTCTAACTTAGTTTGCCTTGGCAAAACCAAACAAGTCTTTCTAACTTCTCCTCAAGCTCGCTTCACTCGCTCAGGATTTACTCGGAATAACTTCATCTTTTTTCTCTCCTTTTTTTGCCTTAGGCGTTTTCTTTTTCTCAATCTTCTTCTCTTCTTTTTTGTCCTCTTTTCCTACTTTTAATCCCTTCACTGGCTCAAGGCTTGGTTCTTTTTTTTGAACTTCTGCTTGTTTTCTTCCCTCCTCCACCGCTTCCGCAATTACTCCAACAATATACTGGATCGACCTTACCGCATCGTCATTAGCTGGAATTATATAATCAATATTATCTGGATCTACATTGCTATCAGCAATAGCTACTGTTTTTACTCCGCGCCTTTTTGCCTCTCTCAAAGCAATCACTTCCCTTTTAGCGTCAGTCACAAAAATTGCCGCTGGCAACTGCTTGAGTCCAATCAATCCCCCAAAATCCTTCTCCATCTTGGCAATTTCCCTTGCTATCAAAAGATTTTCTTTTTTTGTCCTTTCTGCAAAACCACCAGACTCCTTTTTTGCCTTCAAATCACTCAAATAATCCAATCTCTTCTTTATTTGCTCCCAATTTGTCAAAAGCCCACCAATCCATCTTTTAGTCAAATAAGGCACTTTAACTTTTTCTGCGGCTTCTTTAACCACCTCTTGAGCTTGCCTTTTGGTCCCCACAAAAACTATTTCTCCGCCAGCCGCTACTGTTTCCTTAACAAACTTATACGCTTCTTCTAAACCCGCTTTTGTCTTAACTAAATCAAAAATATGTATTCCATCACGAGCTGTAAAAAGGTAGGGCTTCATCTTGGGGTGCCAACGCGAAGTTTGGTGACCAAAATGGCAACCAGCCTCAAGTAGATCACGTAGTGAAATTTCTTTCATAATATTTCCTTCAACGAAGCTCAAATTTATCCTGAGCTTGCCGAAGGACTCCTTTATTCCGCCACCCAGCGAAGCTCAATCAAGGAGAATCAAGCCGGGTGTGAGTTATTAATAACAACCTTATTCTACCAAAAGAGGCTTTCTCTTTCAACAGGCAAATGATAAAATTTAAACAATGGAAAAAGAAAACGAAACAAAACCACTACAGTATTTTGTGGTTTGCCAAACACACGGGAAACAAACTGTCTCAGAAAGTGAACTACAAAATTGGGGTCAAGAAATAGCACAATTATTGGGAAAGCAGTTGATTACTGCCAACTGTCCAATCTGTCACTCCACTCTCGAAGCGCACCAAGAAAACCCACCAAACCAGCCCAAACCATCCCAGAAAGAACAACTTTAATTTCCTTCCCCATTGACAAACCAATTTCCTCTCTTGTAACATAATTCTTGCCATGAAGATTGCCAAAAACAATATAAAAAAAACAATATAAACATTCAAACACCCCCGTAAGGGGGTGTTTTTTTATCCTTTAGTAGTGACAGGTATCATACCTGTCATAAATTCTGCCGGTCGCAACAAAATGGCAAGGCTAATTTTAAAAGATAACTCAATCTGGGAAGGAGAAATTTTTGGCGCTCCTCTCCCTGTTGCTGGCGAAGTCGTCTTTTCTACCGCTATGACTGGCTATGTCGAAGCCCTCACCGACCCTTCCTACAAAGGCCAAATTCTAGTTTTTACCTATCCCCTAATCGGCAACTACGGCGTCCCAAAAAACCAATCTTTTCAGTCAGAAAAAATTCAAGTTGCCGGAGTTGTCGTCAGCGAACACTGCCTCACCCCTTCTCACTACCAATGTTTAAAAACACTTGATCAATGGTTAAAAGAAAATAACATTCCAGGAATCTCAGGCATCGACACCCGTAACCTAACCCAAAAAATCCGCCAAGAAGGCACAATGCTGGGAAAAATTGTCCTCCAAAACGAAGAAATAGATTTTTATGATCCAAACCAAGAAAATATCGTCAACCAAGTCAGCTGCCAAAAACCCCGCCTTTTTTCTCAAAATTCCTCCAAAACTATCTGCCTCATTGATTGCGGCTATAAAAAAGCTATCCTCAATTGCCTTCTCGAAAGAAAAGTAAACGTTTTGGTTGTCCCTTGGAATTTTGACCCGTTCACCCACACCCAAATTAAAATCGACGGAATCTTAATTTCCAACGGTCCTGGTAACCCCAAAATGGCTTCCCAAACCATCCAAACTGTCAAAAAAGCCCTTGAGAGAAAAATCCCCATTCTTGGCATTTGCTTAGGCAATCAAATCCTTGCCTTAGCTGCTGGCGCCGATACTTACAAATTAAAATTCGGCCATCGTTCAGTCAATCAACCAGTCAAAGACTTAAAGTCCAATCGCTGTTTTATTACTTCCCAAAACCATGGATTTGCCGTTAATCCCCAATCTCTTCCTAAAAATTGGCAAACTTGGTTTGTCAACCTTAATGACGAAACTTGCGAAGGAATTATTTCCAATGACGAGCGCTTTTTAGGGGTACAATTTCACCCGGAAGGCCACCCAGGACCGCAAGATACGAAATGGGTGTTTGATGAGTTTCTCGAAAAACTCTAGTTAAAAGCGCAAAGTTCAAAGTGCAAAAATTATAATTCAAAGTTTAAAGTTTTCTAACTTTGAACAAATAACTGTAATTTTCAACTTTTAACTTTAAATTTTGAACTAAAGGCATCTTAAATCAAACAACTTTATGACTAAAGACAAACTACCTAAAAAAGTTTTAATCTTAGGTTCCGGCGCCTTAAAAATCGGCCAAGCAGGCGAATTTGATTACTCAGGCTCACAAGCAATCAAAGCCTTAAAAGAAGAAGGAATAACCACCATTCTTGTCAATCCCAATATTGCTACAGTTCAAACCTCCAAAGGCTTTGCCGACATTATTTATTTTTTACCAGTAAACGCGGACTTTGTGGAAAAAATTATTGCCAAAGAAAAACCAGACGGAATCTTACTCGGTTTTGGCGGCCAAACTGCCCTCAATTGCGGATTAGCGCTAGAAAAAAGAGGTATTTTCCAAAAGTATAAAGTAAAAGTCCTAGGAACCCCTGTCTTTGCTATCAATCAAACAGAGAGTCGAAAACTCTTTGCCCAGCATCTGAAAAAAATTGGTCTTAAAATTCCCCAAAGCCAACCTGCTAAAAAAGTTGAAGATTGCCTTAAGTCAGCTTCCGAAATCGGCTATCCAGTTATCTGCCGAGGTGGGTATAGCCTTGGCGGTCAAGGCTCCAACGTTGCTTTTAATCCCACCCAACTCAAAACAATCGCCACTCGCGCCTTGTCCCTAACTCCAGAAGTTTTGATTGAAGAATACTTAGACGGCTGGAAAGAAATTGAATATGAAGTTGTTCGTGATCAGGCAGACAACTGCCTTACAGTTTGTAACATGGAAAACCTCGACCCCATGGGAATCCACACTGGCGAAAGTATTGTTGTCGCTCCTTCCCAAACCCTCAATAATGAAGAATACTATCGCCTAAGGGAAATTGCCATTCAAGTTATTCGCCACTTTCAAATTGTTGGCGAATGTAACATTCAATTTGCGCTTCACCCGCAAACTGGAGACTATCGGATAATCGAAGTCAATGCCCGGCTTTCCCGGTCCTCCGCCCTCGCCTCCAAAGTCACCGGATACCCCCTAGCTTTCATTGCTGCCAAACTAGCCTTGGGCTATACCCTTGACCAACTTAAAAACAGTATTACCCAAAAAACCTCCGCTTTTTTTGAACCAGCCTTAGATTATCTAGCAATAAAAATTCCCCGCTGGGACTTTGAAAAATTTGGCCTTCCTTTTCAAAAAATCGGCACAGAAATGCAATCTGTCGGCGAAGTTATGGCGCTTGGCCGCAATTTTCCCGAAACCCTCCAAAAAGCCTGCCGAATGCTTAACCAAAGCAAAGAAGGAGTAATTGATCCCAAATGGCTTAACTACTCCCAAAAAGAATTAACAAAACTTTTATTTACTCCCAATTCTCAAAGAATCTTCCAAATTGCTGCCGCCCTAATCAAAGGGCTAAGCCCCCAAAAAATTAGCCAACTGACCAAAATCGATTCTTGGTTCATTTTTGAAATCAAAAAAATCACAGACTTTTATCAAAACTCCCAAAAACCCCCAAAAAACCTTAAGAACTATCTTTCGCAAGGAAAACTCCTTGGCTTTTCCGACCAAACCTTGGCCAAACTACTTCATAAAACACCCAAAGAAATCACCCAAATTAGAACAAAAGAAAAAATCCTCCCTTCAATCAAGCAAATTGATACTCTTGCCGCCGAATATCCTGCCAAAACCAATTATCTTTATACCACCTACCAAGGACAAAAAGACGACTTAAAATTTCAAGAAAAGAATCAAGTTCTTGTTCTCGCCTCTGGACCTTATTGCATCGGCTCCTCAGTTGAATTTGACTGGTGCGCGGTTAATGCAGTTTTAACTCTTAAAAAAGAGGGATACTCAACCATTTTGCTTAATTGCAACCCAGAAACCGTTTCCACTGACTATGACATTACCGACAAACTCTATTTTGAGGAAATCTCCCTGGAAAGAATCATTGACATTGTCAAAAAAGAAAAAATCACAGGAGTAATCGTCTCAGTGGGAGGCCAAATTCCCAACAACCTTGCCCTTTCTCTTAATGAAGCCGGTATAAAAATCCTTGGAACTGACGCCAAAAGTATTGACCAAGCAGAAGACCGGGAAAAATTCTCCCAGCTTTTGGGAAACTTAAAAATAGACCAACCCCCTTGGAAAAGATTATTCAAGGTTAAGCAAGCCCTTGAATTCGCCCAAAAAATTGGTTTTCCGGTAATTGCCAGACCGTCATATGTTCTTTCCGGAAAATCAATGTTTGTCGCTCATAACAAAGAACTGCTCAAAAAATATCTTAAAAATTTAGACGATCACCAAAATTCAATCGTTATCAGCAAATTTATTGAAAATGCCAAAGAAATTGAAGCGGATTTAGTCGCCAAAAAGGGCAAAATTCTTCTTTGCGCTGTTTCTGAACATATTGAAAACGCCGGGGTTCACTCTGGCGACGCCAGTATTGTTTTTCCACCCCAAAGGCTTTATCTTGAAACTATCAGAAAAATCAAAAAAGCCACCCAAAAAATTGCCTCTGCTTTACAAATTACCGGACCAGCCAACATTCAATTTTTAGCCAAAGACAATCAAATTATGGTTATTGAGTGCAATCTGCGCGCCTCAAGGACCTTCCCCTTTATTTCCAAAATGTGCAATCACAATCTGATTGAAATTGCCACCAAAGCGATTTTGGGCAAAAAAATTTCCAGCAACTCCCAAACTCACTTCCTAGACGCTGATTTCGTCGGCGTTAAGGTCCCGCAATTCTCCTTCTCCCGACTAAAAGAAATCGATCCGGTCCTAAGGGTAGAAATGGCTTCCACTGGCGAGGTCGCCTGCTTGGGAGAAGATGTGGAAGAAGCTTATCTGAAGGCAATTTTAGCCACAGACCAGCATCTCCCGGTAAAAACAGTCCTTCTCTCTTTAGGAGGGGAAGAAAACAAAATCAAATTCTTAGATGAAGCCAAAATCCTTTTCCAGCTTGGCCTTAAAATCTATGCCACCCATCATACTGCAGAATTTTTAGTCAAAAATCAAATCCCCTGCCAAAAACTTTTCAAAATTCACGAAAAAGCCGAACCAAATATTCTCACTTATCTTACTGGAAAGAAGCTTGATTTAGTGATAAATATTACCGACCAGGGTTATCAACCAAAAGATATAGTTGAAGATGATTATAAAATCCGCCGCGCTACCGTTGACTTGGCAATTCCACTCTTTACCAATCTCCAGTCCGCCAGTCTTTTAGTCCGTTCTTTAGCTTTAAAGAAAAACTCCGACCTAAAAATCAAACCATACCACTGTTATCTTAAAAAATCTTAAAAGTTCTCAAGCCTAAAATTAAAACTTCTTCTCAATCGCTTCTACCAAATTTTCAAACAAACAAGCTACTGTCACCGGGCCAACTCCGCCAGGAACCGGCGTCACAAAAGCAGCTTTAGTCAATACCTCACTACTTACATCCCCCACCACTTTATATCTTCCTTCTCGCAACAACTTTGAAATTCCCACATCAATCACCACTGCTTGATCTTTCACCATCTGACTTCTAATCAGCTCGGCTGCCCCTGTCGCCGAGACCAAAATATCTGCCCTTCTTGTATATTCCGGCAAATTTTCTGTCGTTGACCGACAAAGAGTCACTGTTGCACCAGCGTCTGACAAAAGAATAGCCAAGGGTTTACCTACAATAATCGAAGCGCCAACAATACAAACATCCACTCCTCTTAACCACTTCTCTTCGAAACTTTGAACTTTTAACCTGCCTGCCGGCAGGCATAGCCTTAAACTTCGAATTATTTCTATCACCGCCCTCACTGTTGCTGGCAAAAACCTTGGTCTTCCTACCGCTATCAATCCTAAATTTTCCGCTGTCAAACAATCCACATCCTTTAAGGGAGAAATTACTGGCAAAATTTCCTCTTGGTTAGGAAGTGGCAACTGAACCATCACTCCTTGAACCTTTTCATCTTGATTGGCTTTTTTAATATCCGCAATTATTTCCTCTTTACCCACCTCAATTCCAAAGCGATGAACCTCAAAAATCACCCCAATCCTTTGGGCAAATTTTTCTTTCAAAGAAACATACAACGCTGATTCCAAAGAATTGTCTGCCAAAATCGATACCAACTTTGGCACAATTCCCTTTTTTCCCAGCTCTTTAACTCTAAACTTTAAAACAATTTCTTTTTCTTTGGCAAAAGCCTTTCCGTCAAAAAGCATATTATTTTAGTTAAAATTAAAAATTAACTGGAAATCTTTCACACAACTCTTTTACTTTTTCTCTCACATTTTTCCCTTCTGCTACCACCATTTTAATCCACTTTGCAATCATTTT
>Ga0123519_10013588_pt1 | contig 11686 bp, 13 predicted proteins | sample YelNatPaOPRAMG02_FD_87396 | JGI IMG/M metagenome (GOLD analysis project Ga0123519, IMG submission 87396) | Hot spring microbial communities from Yellowstone National Park - Yellowstone National Park OP-RAMG-02 (version 2) | ecosystem: Environmental > Aquatic > Thermal springs > Hot (42-90C) ... | reverse complement strand
CTCTATCCAGGTGAGCTACAGGCGCATAACACTTACAAATATTGTAAATCCTAAGTGAAGCCCGTTATGTTAAGACAGCACATAGGGGTTAGTACATAGTACATAGTTAATAGTACATAGTTTACTGTAAACTGTAAACTGTTCACTGTACACTGTAAATACGAACGTAGTTTAGTAAGTATTTACTAAATATTTTATATTTTACTAAACACACTCGTCAAAATTTTTACATCAAGGTAAAAATATGATATAATTTTAACCGTGAAAAAAGAAAAAAAAATAAATTATTCTGAAGAATTAGAAAAACATTACAAAGTTATTCAGAGAAAGTTATATCTCATCTGGTTTTTTTATTTAATTTTTCCCATTTGTTTCTTTTTAGTTAGTTATTCTTTGAAAAAGAATAGTTTTACCAATCTTGTAGAAAATTATGAAGAAGGGATATTCAGGATTATCCAGTATATTCTTTTTTTTATAGGAGTTGGAATAGCCTTTTTTTATGATGGCATAACAAATTTTTTATGGAAGAAAAATTTCCAAAAAGATATTTCAGAAGAAAAACTTCTAATAAGATACAAATTTTACCTTTTCTATATACTTTTTATACTTGATTTAATAGGGTTATCTGGTTTTATTGGTTTTTTAATATGTGGTAATATAATGTGGTTAGAAATTTTTGTTATTTTAAATGTTTTTTTGGTATTTAAATGCTTTCCATCTTGTCCAAGATTTTTAAATATGATTTATAAAAAAACTGAATAGAATAAAAAATTTTATTAGAAAGGAGGAAATATGAAAAGTATAAAAGGAACAAAAACAGAAAAAAATCTTCTTGCTTCTTTTGCAGGAGAATCTCAAGCAAGAAACCGGTACACATATTTTGCTTCTGTAGCCAAAAAAGAAGGATATGAACAAATATCTGCTATTTTTTTAGAAACAGCAGATAATGAAAAAGAACATGCTAAAAGATTTTTTAAGTTTCTTGAAGGTGGAGAACTTGAAATTACAGCAAGTTATCCTGCAGGAGTAATTGGAAATACTATAGAAAACCTGAAAGCAGCAGCAGATGGAGAAAATCTTGAGTGGACGAAACTTTATAAAGAAGCAGGAGAGGTAGCAAAAAAAGAAGGTTTTGAAGAAATATCAAATTTATTTACAGAAATAGCGAAAGTAGAAAAAGAACATGAGAAAAGGTATAGAAAATTATTAAAAAATTTGGAAGAAAAAAAAGTATTTAAAAAAGATAATGTAGTGAAATGGAAATGTAGAAACTGTGGATATATATATGAAGGGAAAGAAGCACCTTTAATATGTCCTGCATGTAACCACCCACAAGCATTTTATGAACTATTCTGTGAAAACTATTAATAGTTAAATATGTTTTTTTCAAAAAAAGGGTTCACTTTAATTGAGATTTTAATTGTTATCATAATTATTTCTATTGTAGTTTCTGCTTCCATACCTGCTTTTAGGAAAGCAAGAGCAAAAAGTTTGAATGTTAAAACACAATCTCTCATATCTTCTATTGAAGCAGCCCTATCCATGTATGAAAGTGATTTCGGAGATTATCCTCCTTCTGATGAAAAGAAAGGAAATAAAATTTTAGTTGAACTGCTACAAGGGCCTGTTTCAAGTGATTTCTGGAAGGGACCTTATATGAGATTTAAAAAAGAAGATTTAGATACTAAAGGGAATATTGTTGACCCTTGGTTTACTCCACTTATTTATCAATATCCACAGAACCAGCATGAAAACACTCCTTATGTAATTATTTCTGCCGGACCTGATAGAAAATTAGGGACAGGTGATGATATTGGTAATTGGTAATAAATTCAATAATAAAATTGGATTTAGTTTGATAGAATTTCTTATATCTATTTTAATTCTTTCTATTCTATTAATTCCTTCTATAACAGTTTTTTTTAGATACCACCAGAATCTTGCTCTTACATCTAGTGCAAATGAAATAGTTTCTGCTTTGCAACTTGCAAGAAGTTATGCAATAAATGAAAGAAGTAGTTGTACAGTTGTGTTTGAAGAAAATACATTTTCAATTTATAGAGGTGGAAAACTTTTAGATAAAAAATATAATCTTCCGCAGCATGTTAAAATAAAAGCGAAAACTCCTGGTTTTGACCCTGTTGTTTTTCTTCCAGATGGTACTTCAAGTCAAGCAGGTAGTCTTATTTTGGTTGAAGAAAATTCAAAAAAAGAAAAGAGAATTATCCTTTATAATTTAACAGGAAAATGTATTATAGAAAATGGAAAATGAAAGAGGAATAACATTTGTAACTTTATTGGTATCCCTTTTCATTCTTCTTGTAGGAGTAAGTATAATTGTTAAAATTTTTCCTGCTATAAGTAAACTTTCTGAAAGGGCAAAGGATTCTGTAAGTATTTCTCTTATTGCAGATAAAATTTTTACCCTTTTAGAAGAAGTTTATGGAAATAAAGATGGTCAAGAAATACCTGATGAAATTTTAGGGATTGATAATGAATTCCCTCAATATTTCTATAAAGCAGAATTTAAAGAAGAAAGAGAAAATTTTTATAGGGTTTTTCTAGAAATTCGGTGGGAAAGAGAAGGAAAAAATGAAAAAAGGGAGTTTTGCAGTGTTATCAGAAGGAGATAAAGGGCTTACTTTACTTGAAGTATTATTATCTTTTATTATTTTTGTTGTTATAATAGTTTCTTCAGTTATTCTTATTAAAACAACATTGATTAATTTAAGAAAGAAAAATTTAGAAAAAGAAATTTTCTCTGATGCAATTCAAACACTTGAAGTAATAGAAAGACATCTTTCATGTGCAATAATTAATGAAACTATAGGAAGTTATAGAATGAATTTTATTGGAGCGCCAAATTATATTAAATTTATTGCTCCTTTTCCTGATGATACAAAATCAGATTTAGGCAAATTTGGGTTTTATCTTGATGAGAATAAAATAAAAATGTTTTTTGAAAGAGTTGATAAACAAGAAGATGATTTTACTTTCCCTAAAGGATTTCCCGGAGCACAAGTTTTAGGTACATCTGTAGAAAATATGAAATTTAGTTATTTTGATGGGAAAGAATGGAAAGATGAATGGAATACTGATACAGGAGGAGAAGAAGTTTTACCTTATTTTGTAAAAGTTGAAATAACAGTTTTAAGTCCAGAAAAAATTGAAGGCAAAGAAACAAAACAAATATTTTCCAAACTTATAAAATTAGAAAACAGATGAAAAAAGGAATAACAATAATATTTACAATTGGTATTTTGTTAATTGTTTTTATCCTTACTGCTAGTTTAGTTTTTGTTTTTATCTTTTGGGAAAAAAGTGCTTTCAAATTATCTTCAGGAATAGAAGCCAAAAGATTTATGGAAGAAGGTATTCAACAGGCAATATGGGAAATTGACCATGATGATACTGGATATGATTGTTATGAAGATACCTGTATAAAAGTTTTTAGAGGAGTAGAAGTTGATAATAACAGTGATGGATTTGTAGATTCAAAATGGATTTATGTAAAAGATAGATTAGGGAATATTATTGGGAGATATGCTGTGCTTGTTGAAGATGAAAATAGTAAAATAAATATAAATGCGGTAGGGAACCTTTCTAATATGTATAATGAAGGATTCAGCCCTGCAGAAATATCTCTTTTAGGAAATATCCTTGGAGAAACACAAATTATGGAAATTTTAGAATGTAGGTATGGAAAAGATGGCCTGCCAGGGAAAGAAAAAGTAGATGATAATCACAATTCTATTGATGTTTCTTCTGATGGAATAGATAATGATGGAGATGGTTTTATAGATGAAAAGGGAGAAGGGATTGATGAACCTGCTGAATTTGATTTTTTGTATCCCTATGGAGATGATAGACCATTTTTTATCCCAGAAGAAATTAAAATAGTTAAAGGGATTGGAGAAATAACATATAAAAAAATTAAAGATTTTATTACAACATTTTCATATGACCTTAATAAAAATAAATATAAAAAGAAAAGAATAAACCTCAATGAGAGCGATTTTTCAACTTTACATTCTGTTTTTTCAGAACTTGGATATGGAGAAACACATGCAGCACAAATTGCTGTAAATATAATTGATTATAGAGATGAAGATAATGTTCCAACTGTAAAAGAGGTTGTAACTCCACAATTAGAAAAAGTAATTGGAATAGAAATGACTCCATATTTTAATGAAATTGAATCAATACTGCCATGGGAAACACAAAAGGTCTCAATTGGAATTTTATTAGTTGAAAAAGGTGGACAATTTATTGAATTATTTAATCCTTATTCAGAATTTATTGATATAGGTGGTTGGGAAATTAAAGGAGTTCTATGTCTTCCTGAAGGAACTAAAAAACTGTTATATAAAGATTCTGAATCTATTTATGGGGATGCAGTATCTGGAGAAACTGAAATTGATACTGAGCATTTAGAAAAAAAATTAAAAAAATTAAATTTTGCTAATACTATTAAATTGCCGCTAAATGCAAAAATATACCCTCATTCTTATTATACAATAGGCGATAGTGTAAAAATAGGTATTCTCATTACTTCTACTATAGTATTACCTCTTTTTTTACCTACACAGGATCCACCTAATTGTAATCATTATGAACCTATTGTTATGATAAATCCAGGAATTATGGGAAGTTTTTCCAAATTGTTGCAAGAAATTCCTTTATTTGAAGAAATTAATTCTGATTTTACTTTAAAACTATTGGATAAAGGTGGCAATCTTATAGAAGAAACTATGTATCCTATAGATACTACTTTGACAACAATTCAGAAAAATGACCCACGGATGAGAGGTTTTTCTGCATGGTTTCCAGCACCACCAACTCCAAACCAAATGAATATTGTAACTTTTCAACCATGGATTGGAAAAGAATTTGATATTACTAACTGGGAATTTACCTGGCAATCCTCATTTAACATCAAAAACAAAAAATTTTCTTCACTTGGAGAACTCTCATTTATACATAAGAATGAACAATGGAAAACTCTAAATTTTTGGAAAGAAGGGAGTGATAGAGGAATTATTGATTATTTTACAACTGTTGAAGATGTTAGAAAACCGACCTATGGAAGATTGAATATAAATACTGCTTCTGAAACATCTCTTATGTGTCTTCCCCTTATAGATAGAGAAATAGCAACTGCTATTATAAACGGAAGACCTTATACAGATATTTCAGAAATACTTGGTACTTATAAATGGAAGATACTTGAAGACCAGGCAGAAAAAGATACAGAAAAAGTAAATGGAGAAAAGGAGGAAGAACAGGAAGAGAAGGAAGAAAAAGATACAGAAAAGGAACAACCATCAGATGAGGAAAAAGAAGCAAAAAAGAAAGAAACAAATAGAACCCAGTTAAATAAACAAATTACAAAATATGGCTTTGATTTGAAAGATAATGACTTAGACCAAATGATAGATATTGATAAAGAAAAGGAAATGGTTTTTTCAAAAATAATAAACCTTATAACTGTAAGAAGTAATGTATTCAGTATAACTTCAACAGGACAAAAAGTGCAAGATAGAAATAAAAATGGTAAAATAGAATATAATGAAATTTTGTCTGAGAAAAAAAAGAAAGTATACTATGATAGAAATAAAAAGAAAATTTTATACAAAAAGGAATTGTAAATAAATGAAATACGAAAAACCATATTTACCGGAAAAATTTAAAAAACGGAGGGAAAAAATGGATTCTTTATTTCCTATGAAATTTAAGGAAAAAATAAAGTTTAAATTTATAGATGTTTTTAATAAAAAGTTTGTTTTTATTCCTTTACTATGTATTTTAATTATTCTTATTTTATTTCTTTTATATTTAAAACTTTCTATTTTTAAAAAAAGTGAAATACTTGCCATTATAAATAACCGGCCTGTTAAAATACAAGATATTTTACAGGAAATTCAGTATTCACCTGAATTTTATAAAGAATATATAAAAGGGGACCCAACAGTTTTACTTAATGACTATATAAATCAAATCCTGTTATATCAAGTAGCAAAAAAGAGCAGGAATATAGATAAAAAAAAGATAAATGCAATGGTGCAACGATATAAACAGGAACTTTTAGTAAAAGAATTTATAGAAAATGAAATTGCAAAAAAAATTGAAGTTTCACCAGAAGAAATAAACAATTACTATTACACTCATTTAAAAGAGTTTATTATACCTGAAAAAGTAAGAATTTATGAAATAGTAATTGGCAGTGAAGAAAAGGCAAAAAACATTTTAAATAGATTAATTGCAGGAGAAAAATTTGAATCTATTGCGATGAAAGAATCAATAAGCCCAACAAAAGAAAAAGGTGGAGATTTAGGATGGATAGATGTAAATAAATTACAACCAGAAATTAAAAATATTGTTTCTATGCTGGAACCAGGACAAATTTTTGGGGATGTAATAAAAACTGAATTAGGATATCATATTATTAAAGTTGCAGGGAAAGGCCCTACAAGGATCCAAACTCTTGAAGAAGCAACTCCTTCTATAAAAAATTTATTTGTTTCCCAGAGAAAAAAGAAAGAAGTAGAAAATTTTATAAATCAATTAAGAGAAAAAAGTAAAATTGCAATTTTTGAAGGGAATATTAAAAAATTTAAACAGGAATTTGAATGAAAAATCTTTTTATCTTTTTGATTTTAACTACAATTACTTTGTTCAGTGAAGATAAAGTAATTGCATTTGTAAACAATAAACCTGTTTTAGAAAGTGAAGTAAAAGATAGAATGAAAGAAGAAAATATGGATTTTAAAGAAGCGTTAAATAAAATAATAGATGAAAAACTTCTACTTTGTGAATCTGAGAACCTTCAAATTAAAGTGAGTGAAGAAGAAATTACAAAAGAATTAGAAAGAATAAAAAAAAGATTCCCGGATGAACAAAACTTTCTTCAACAGTTAGAGAAAGAGAATATTTCTCTATATGATTTTAAAAAGATGATTGAAGAAAGAATAAAAATAAATAAATTGATATTTGAAAAGGTAACAAAAAACATTTTCATCACCACTTCTGAACTTGCTGATTTTTATGAAAAAGAAAAAGGTGAACAGGAAATAAAATACTATTTGAAAGGATTAAGTTTTGCTAATAAAGAAGAAGCAGAAAATTTTTATCAATCCTGGAATAATGAAAAGGAAAACATAATGGATGATTTAGGATGGATAAAAAAAAGCGAATTACTACCTACTCTTGCAAAAGAAATAGAAGAAATAAAGGAAGGTGAAATTACTAAACCAGTTATTGTAAAAACAAAGTATCACATTTTTCTTGTTAAAAAAATTAAAAGAGAAAATATTCTTGATGATACTACTATGGATGTTGTAAGAAATAGAATTTTTCAAAAAAAATATAGTGATAAGATGAAAAAATTATTAGAGGAATTAAGGTCAAAATATCCTGTAAAGATTTATCAGGATGTTTCACCAACTCAACATCTTGAAACCCAATAAGGTATAAAAGCAACTAACGGAAGCTGGGTATGAAAGTTAAGTGTACAGTTAACAGTTTACTGTTTACAGTACATAGGGGATAGTACGTAGCTGATAGTACATAGTCGGTGGTACATAGTACATAGTTGAAGCAAGGGGGGAGTAAATCAAAATGCAAAAATCAAAAATCAAAATGACAATGCAAAATCCAAAATGAGAAATACAAAGCACGAAACAAATTCACTCAAAGAAGCTGGGTATGTCAGTACATAGGGGTTAGTACATAGTACATAGTTTGAAGTTTGCTGTAAACTGTACACTGGCTACTTAAAATAGGAGTCAGGGGGCAGTAGCGAAGGGTCAGGGATAATTATTTTCCCCTATTCCCTATATACTGGCTACTGACTACTTAAATACTAACGGAGTGAGTATTTACAAAAGGAGAGATATGAATAAAAAAACAAAAAGAAAAATAGCATGGTTAATAATTCTTCTTTTGCTTTTAGGTATGTTAATACCAAGATTTTTGAAAAATAAAAAACAACATATATCTATTGAACAACCTATAAGTTTTGAAGAAATTGAAAATTTAAAATATAAACAGAAGTTTTTGGGAGGTGAAAAAAAAGCAAAAGATAAAATTGCAGTAATAAAGATAATGGGAGAAATCATAGAGTCAGAAGGTGGATATTATAGAAGAAATTTAGTTGAAGATATAATATCCCAATTAAACCAGGCAAAAAATGACCAAGATGTTAAATGTATTATTTTAAGAATTTCTTCTCCAGGAGGGACTGTTGTTGCAGCAGAAAAACTATATGAAAAATTACTTGAAGTAAAAAAGGAGAAAAAAATAGTTTCTCTTCTGGAAGGGATTGCAACTTCAGGTGCATACTATATAGCAGTTACAGGAGACAAAATTGTTGCATATCCTTCTACAATTACAGGTAGTATTGGCGCAATTTTTACTTTACCAAATTCCCAAAAACTTATGGAAGATAAATTAGGAATTAAAATGATTACAATTAAAAGTGGAAAATATAAAGATATTGGGTCTCCTTTCAGAAGTATGAGTAAGACAGAAAGGAAAATTTTACAGGATATAATTAATTCTGCTTCCAGAGAGTTTTTAAATATAGTTACTTCAAATAGAAAGATACCAGAATCTAAATTGCCTATTATTTCAGATGCAAGAATTTTTTCAGCAGAAGAAGCGCAAAAAATTGGTCTTATAGATGAGATAGGTTCTATGAATAAGGCAATTGAAATTGCAAAAGAAATAGCAAAATTAAAAGAAGCAAAAGTTATGGAATATTATTATAAACCAACAATTTTTGATTTTCTTTTAAGTTCACATGTAAAAAAAATTTCTTTAAATAATATACCTAAATTGCCTGAAACTGGATTAAAATATATATGGTTACCAGGAGAAAATTTATATGGAGAATAATAATACAAATAATATAGAAGTAAAATATGCATCTGTAGGGTTAAGGTTTTTAGCATTTTTAATTGATATGGTTGTTTTATTTTCTGTTTTTTATTTGATAAATCTTGCCTTCCCTGTAAACATACCGGATGAAATTTCTCCTTCTCAAATAAAAGAAATTTCAAATGTGATTTTACAGGCATTAGGGATTTATTTTTTCATATTTGTTTTATATACAGTATTAATGGTATGGAGATTTGGGGCGACATTAGGTAAAATGGCTTTAGGTATAAAAATTGTTAATCGGGATATGAAAGATGTTTCTTTTCTTACTGCATTTATAAGAGAATTTCTTGTTAAAATTTTACTTTATATGCTCCTGTCTTTTTTCTTTATATTTTTGTTTGGTTACTTATGGGCTATCTGGGATAAAAGAAAACAAACCTGGCATGACAAAATTGCAAAAACCTTTGTTATAATAGAATAAAATGGTAAGAGTAAGATTTGCACCAAGCCCTACCGGCTATCTTCATATTGGAAATGCAAGAACTGCATTATTCAATTATTTATTTGCAAGAAAAAATAATGGGAAATTTATTTTAAGAATTGAAGATACAGATATAGAAAGGTCAATGAAAGAATATGAAAATTATTTAATAGAAGACCTATACTGGATTGGAATTGAATGGGATGAAGGCCCTGATGTTGGTGGGAAGTATGGACCATATAGACAATCTGAAAGAATTGATATTTACAGAGAATATGCTAATAAATTACTTAAAGAAGAAAAAGTGTACAAATGTTATTGTTCAAAAGAAGAATTAGAAGAAAGGAATAAAAAGGCATTAGAAGAAGGTAGGTCCCCTGGATATGATAATAGATGTAGAAATTTAACTAAAAAAGAAATTGAAAATTATGAAAAAGAAGGAAGGAAACCTGTTTTTAGATTTAAAGTACCAGAGAAGACAATAAAAGTAAATGACTTAATAAGGGGAGAAGTAAATTTTGAAGGTGCAACTATTTCGGACTTTGTAATTATGAAATCAGATTTTACTCCAAGTTTTAATTTTGCAGTTGTTATAGATGATTATTTAATGGAAATCACTCATGTAATAAGAGGAGAAGACCATCTTTCAAATACTCCAAAACATATTTTGATTTTTGAAGCAATAGGAGCAAATTTGCCTCAATTTGCACATATGTCAATGACACTTGGACCTGATAGGACAAGATTAAGTAAAAGGCATGGTGCGACTTCTGTAAGGGCATACAGACAAGAAGGTTTTCTTTCTGAAGCATTCTTCAATTATCTTGCTTTATTAGGTTGGGGTACAACTGAAAGCCAGGAAATTTTTTCAAAGGGTCAACTTATAAAAGAGTTTTCTCTGGAAAGATGTAATAAATCTTCAGCAATTTTTGATATTAACAAACTTTTATGGATGAATGGAATTTATATAAGGAAAACACCTTTAACAAAACTTACTCAACTTTCTATCCCTTTTTTAAAAGAGAAAAAAATCATTGAAAAAGAGTTAGGGCCTGAAGAAATTTCATACCTTGAAAAAGTCATTTCTTTAGAACAGGAAAGAATAAAAACATTAAAAGAAGTTCCTGACTTGATTGATTTTTTCTTTAAAGAACCTACCTATGAAGAAAAATATCTATCTCAGTTTCTTAATGAAAAAACTAAAATTCATATTGAGCAAGTCCTATCTATTATTGAAAACATAAATGAATTTACGAAGGAAAAACTGGAATATGTAATAAGGAAATACTGTGAAGAAAATATGTGTAAAACAAGTGAAATCTTTCATCCATTAAGATTTTTTATAAGTGGAAGGACAAAAGGACCTGGTTTATTTGAAATGATGGAAGTCCTCGGGAAAGAAAAGGTAATCAATAGGATAAAAAAAATAACGAAAGGAGAAAAATGATTACAAAAGAAAAAGCAGAAGAATTGAAAGAAAAATCCTTAAAATTGCTAAAAAAAGCAGGGATTATTATAACTGATGAAGAATATAAAAATATGGAAGTTGTAGATGCCGGGCTTGGAATTCCTGAAAAAATTGGACTACAAATTATTGTATATGAAAATAATGAGAGGTATTGTGCAAAAGAATTGATTATGCTACCAAGACAAACATGCCCTCAACATAAACATCCTCCTACTTTGAAAACAGGGCCTGGGAAACAGGAAACTTTTAGGTGTAGATTTGGTGAGGTTTATCTTTATGTACCTGGTCCTTCAACACAAAATCCAAAAGCAATTATTAAAGAAAGAAAAGAATACTTTACTGTCTGGAATGAAATAATTTTAAAACCTGGCCAACAATATACCATTTTACCTGATACATGGCACTGGTTTCAAGCAGGAGATAAAGGAGCAATAGTTTCTGAGTTTTCATCCACAAGTGACGATGCAACAGATGTTTTTACTGACCCGGATATAAAAAGAATTCCTGAAATAATTTAATTTTTGCTTATTCCACGCCCTTTACCATTTGCTCAAATAGTTGCTTTTTTGTGAAAAAAGAGGTAAAATATATATAGGGGTAAGGGTAAATCCTCAGTGAAGCCGGTTATGGTAAGATAGTACATAGGGGTTAGTACATAGGACATAGTTTGGAGCAAGAGGGAAGTAAATCAAAAATCAAATATCAAAAATCAAAATGACAATGCAAAATTCAAAATGGGAAATCCGAAATACGAAGCACGAAATCCGAAACAAATTAATAATCAAGGAAGCTGAGAATGGAAAGATAGTACATATATGGAAAGATAGTACATAGGGGATAGTACATAGTACATAGTT
>Ga0123519_10013580_pt1 | contig 11690 bp, 10 predicted proteins | sample YelNatPaOPRAMG02_FD_87396 | JGI IMG/M metagenome (GOLD analysis project Ga0123519, IMG submission 87396) | Hot spring microbial communities from Yellowstone National Park - Yellowstone National Park OP-RAMG-02 (version 2) | ecosystem: Environmental > Aquatic > Thermal springs > Hot (42-90C) ... | reverse complement strand
TTCGGAGGGTCGATTCGCTGTTTTCGATTCTTGTTTTTTCACTCTTCTTTCTTGTTGCCTTCTTATTCCAGAAAATCAAGCCCGCTGCAGAACGGGCGGTGGAGCAGATCCTTTTCAAAAGTCGCTACGATTACAAGGAGACCTTGAGCAAGTTCAGCAAAGCGCTGGTGACGATTCTTGAGCTGAATCCCCTCTGCAGCCAGATCCTTGAGAACGTGACCGAAGCAATGGGGGTGAAAAAGGCCTCTCTCTTCTTGCTCAACGAAGAAAAAGGAGGCTATTTTCTCGTGGAGTCGAAGAACATCGATTTTTCGCAACCTACCCTTCCAAAGGGCGATCCTCTCTCCAACTACCTTCAAAAGATCGGCGAGATCGTCGTCCGGGAAGAGCTGGCCAAAGGGGCTCATCTTCCTGAATTGGAAGCGGTTGTCGACCGAATGGCCTTCTTAGGTGCAGAGGTCAGCATCCCCTTGAGCTCCAAAGGGCGGCTCATCGGCATGATCAATCTCAGTCATAAATTCAACAAGGACATCTATTCGCACGAAGACATTGAACTCCTGACGACCCTGGCCAACCAGGCGGCGGTTGCCATCGAGAACGCGCGACTCTACGAAGACCTGAAGCGATCCAAATCCTACATCCGAAGGGCTGATCGGCTGGCCTCCCTGGGAACTCTTACGGCAGGACTCGCCCATGAGATCCGAAATCCCCTCGTGGCGATTAAGACCTTCACCCAACTCCTTCCCGAGCGGATCGACGATGAGGAATTCCGAAACCATTTCCTTCAGATCGCCTCTGATGAGGTGAATCGGATCTCGTCCTTGATCAATGAGCTTTTGGAGTTTGCCCGCCCCTCGAAACCCAATTTCGAGCCTGAAGATTTGAACGCGATCCTGGACGGAATGATCCTTTTGGTCTCTACGGAGAGTAAGAAGAAACATATTCAGGTGGTCAAGGAGTATGGGGCCGACCTTCCCCAAATCCAGATCGATCGCGAGCAGATGAAACAGGTTTTTCTCAACATCCTTCTGAACGCCATTGATGCCACCCCTGAAGAGGGAATGATTATCGTCCGAACCCGATCCTTCACGAAGCCCAACGGAGAACGCTTCATCCAAATCGAGTTCAAGGACAACGGTTGTGGCATCCCAAAAGAGAACCTCGAAGAGATCTTCACCCCCTTCTTTACAACCAAGTCGAAGGGAAGCGGACTGGGCCTGCCGATCTCCAACCAGATCGTCCAGGATCACAAAGGCTATATTGATGTGGAGAGCGAGCCCGGAAAGGGCACATCGTTCTTCGTCAATCTGCCGCTGAAGCAGGACCATCCGATGCGGAGAGCAACGGATCTGGAAAAACGGGAAGACCTTCCCGGTTTTGCGTGAGGGGCGATGGACTACGAAGAACTTCTTTATTCACCCATCTTTCCACCTGAGGTCGTGACGCTGATTCGAAAGGCAAGCCAGCACCTCTTCCCTGTCCTGATTCTGGGCGAAAAGGGAACGGGGAAAGAGTTGGTTGCAAAAATGATCCATTCTTTGAGCCATCCGAAGCCTGGACGGTTCCATCGGGTCGACTGTCGGATGCTGGGGGAAGAGATCTTCGAGGATCACCTGTCACGCATCTTGAAGGAAACGCGAAGCGAAGGATCCATCCCTACCCTCTTCCTCAAAGAAATAGGACTCTTAAGCCTCGCGGGTCAATCGGCAATCTTGGAGCTTCTGGAAGAAAGTCTTTTCAGTTGGAAGGGGGAAAAGAGGGGAGAACCCGTTCGGTTTCGTCTTCTCGCTTCGTCCTCCGAAAACCTGAACGAAAAGGTGGATCAAGGAGAGTTTCTCGAAGATCTTTGTCACCGTTTCCGAACCATCACCATCACCATCCCACCCCTTAGGGAGAGGACAAAGGAGATCGGGGCCATTGCTCAGGCGATTCTGGATGACCATGCGAAGAAAATGAAAATCCGAAAGGTCACCGTATCGGACCAGGTGCTTCGCCTTCTCCAGAGCTACTGGTGGCCGGAAAACCTGAGAGAGCTTGAGCAAATTCTCCTGCGAAGTGCCCTCTTTTCCGAGGGAGATCAACTCTTGGAAAAGGACCTCTTTTTCGAGATAGGACCCGAGAGAAATTCCTTTGGCGCCTTTCTCAAAAGGTCGGGGTTCACGCCCGACGGGATCGAAAAGGCTATCTTTCCGGCCAGAGAGGATGGTTCTTCTCTTCCTGTCTTTTTCATGGAGCTTGTCCACCGAATTAAGAACCCTCTCGTTTCCATCAAGGCCTTCACCCAACTCCTTCCGGAAAAGTTCGTGGATGCGGAATTTCGGGAGACCTTTTACCGTATCGTGACGGATGATATCGAAAAAATCGACATGGTCCTCAACGACCTCCTGAGCTTCGTGAAGATCAACACGCCCCTGAGCAAGAGCAACACGGTCAACGCCATTGTCGAGGAGGTTCTGAAGAAACATCAAGCCCAATTCGAGGCCAAACGGATCCGGGTCTTTAAGAAGCTCGATGAAAAGCTTCCGGAAACAATCGTTCACGAGGAACATCTGAAGTATATTCTCGATTCGATCGTCCAGTATGCCTTTCCTTCTATCCCTCCAAACGGAAGTATCGGCCTTCTGACGAAGCCCTCCACGGCCGAGACGGAACGGAAGGGCCTGATAGAGAAGAATGGTCGTTATATCGAGATTCTCATCGCGTATACGGGATGCCGAAAGGCCACGGAGTCCCTCGAAACGCTTTTGGGCATACCGGGTTTGGGCAGGGAGGATCCCCTGGAGCTCGAATTGCGTTTGGCAAAAGAAATCATTCAGAAGAACCATGGGCAGATGAAGCTGGAGGTCAACGAAAGGAAGCCCAGAACCTTGATCTCGTTGAAATTCCCCGTTGAAAGGAGAAAAAAGGTTTATTACCCGTCCCATTTCTGATGTCTCGAATGGACGCGGTCCGAGTGGAGAGGAAAGCGATGCACAGAATCTTGATCGTTGATGACGAGGTTGGAGCCCGAGAATCCCTTCGAATGATTCTCAAGACCGACTACGAGGTTTTCTTGGCGAAAAATGCCGAAGAAGCCTTTGCCCAGTTGAAGGAACATATGCCGGAAGTGGTCCTTCTTGACATCATTCTCCCCGATCTCGATGGTTTGAGGGTCCTTGAGCAGATGAAAAAGAGAGACCCCGATCTGATCGTCATCATGATCACGGCCACGAAGACCGTCAAGACGGCCGTGGAGGCAATGAGGCTGGGAGCCTACGACTATATCACGAAACCCTTCGATGTCGATGAACTTCGGCTGACCGTCAGCCGGGCCCTCTCCACCCGAGCCCTTCAAAAAGAAGTGACCTATCTGCGTCAGGAGATCGACCGAAGCTTCGGCTTCGATAACATCATCGGAAAAAGCAAGGCCATGAAAGAGATCTTTAAGGTGATCAAACAGATCGCTAACTCGAAGTCCACGGTCTTGATCATGGGCGAAAGCGGGACGGGAAAGGAACTGGTTTCCCGGGCCATTCACTACAATGGAAACCGCCGTAACTTCCCTTTTGTCACCATCAACTGTGCCGCGATTCCCGAAACCCTCATTGAAAGCGAGCTTTTCGGCCACGAGAAGGGAGCTTTTACGAACGCGGTCGAGAGAAAGATGGGCCGCTTCGAACTCGCCCATGAAGGAACTCTCTTTCTCGACGAGATCGGGGAGCTCAGCCTCGTCACCCAAGCCAAGATCCTTCGGTTCCTCGAAGAGAAGGAATTCACCCGCGTTGGCGGCTCGAAGACGATTAAGGTCGATGTGAGATTGATCTGCGCCACGAACAAGGATCTGACCCGGTTGATTCGAAGCGGAACCTTTCGAGAGGATCTTTTTTACCGGATCAATGTGGTCCCGATCGTCCTCCCTCCGCTACGGGACAGAAAAGAGGATATTCCCCTTCTGATCGACCACTTCGTCAAGAAGTATAGCGAAGAAAACAACAAGAAGGTTTTGGGCCTGAGTAAGGAGGCCCTTCAGTTGATGATGCATTATGAGTGGCCCGGAAACGTCCGGGAACTCGAGAACCTGATTGAGCGGGCCATCGCACTGACTTCGAACGAGTGGATCCAGCCCGAAGAGCTGCCTCTTTCATTTCTCAATCCATCGAAGATCGACGGCCTGAAAGAATCCATTCTTCGGGGAGATGTGACTTTTGTCAAGGCCGAGAAGGATTTCGAGAGGGAGATCATTGAAGATGCCTTAAGGAGGACCAATTTTGTTCAATCACGGGCTGCCGAGCTCCTCGGGATCAGCAGACGGATCCTCAAATACAAGATGGATAAGCTGGGCATCTCTCCAAACGGCATGAAACCTCTCTCCGAATGAATCGATTCGGGCAAGGCGTGCTCCAGAGGAGGTGGTTAAAACAAAATTGTCAAACCCCGTACAATTTTGGCACTACGAGATTTCTATTTAATTTCAATGGCTTATCTTAAAAAAAGCCGTTTCCTTGTCCGACCTCATCCACAAAGCCTCCTTCTGCGGAGGGCATCGGAAAAAGGGGGGCCGTTGCAACTTTAGCAGGGATCTCAACGAGTTATCGTTCCTCAGGCGGGCAACTCGATAGGGTGGCAAAATTTTTGCTTCTTCTTCATGCTACCATGACGAATTCGTGTCAAATCCTTCATTTTGCAGAGGTGGAGATGGAGACAAAAGTTGGCCTTCCAAACGTGTTAATCGTGGACGATGAGATCGGCCCCCGTGAATCCCTCCGAATGATTTTAAAGCCAAACTACAATGTCTTCTGCGTGGACAATGGCCGATCGGCCCTCGAGATGGTTCGTCAGGTCGAGTTCGACGTGATTACGCTCGACCTTCGGATGCCGGGCATGTCGGGAATCGAAACGCTCAAAGAGATTCGCTCAATCGATCCCGATGTCATGGTCGTCATCATCACGGGATACGGAACCCTGGAGAGTGCCATCGAAGCCATCCGCTACGACGTCTTCGATTTCGTACCCAAACCGTTCAACGTCCCAGAGATCATTTCCATCATCGACCGCTCGATCGAGCGAAGAAGGATTAGCCGAAAGATCAAGGCCTTTTTTCGAGGTTCCCTTGACGGGAGCTTGAGAGAGGATCCAGGCTTTTCGGCAGAATTCCCTCTGGGCAAGGGATTTAGAGACCTAGCGGAAACCCAATGGGAGGAGATCGGCCTGTCCGAAAACGAAAACTGTCTTGAATTCGCCCGGGTCCTTGCCACAACCCTCGAGGAAAAAGACCCCTATACGTCGGGTCACTCGGAGCGGGTCTGTTACTATTCGGACTTTATTTCAAAAAGGCTTCCGATGGGAGAAAAGGATCGATGCGAACTGCAGATCGCGTCCTATCTTCACGATATCGGGAAAGTTGGTATCAGCAGTCGTTACATCAATAAACGGGGGAGTCTGACCCCTGCGGATTGGGCCATCATCAAACAGCATACGAGGAAATCGATTGAGTTGCTTGCCCCCCTCAAGCTCTCTCCCAATATCCTCTCGTCCATCGAGCACCACCATGAACACTTCGATGGCCGCGGATATCCGGATGGCCTCTCAGGCGAGGCGATCCCCCTTGGAGCGCGGATCATCGCCATCTCCGACTCCTACGACAGCATGACCTCCGATCGCCCCTATCGAAAACCGATCCCCAGCGAGGAGGCCAGGGCCGAGTTGATCAAGTGCGCAGGGAAACAATTTGACCCCCATCTTGTCTCCATCTTCATCGATGTGCTGAAGGAAACAGAAGGGCGCTTTCAGATCAGGAACCAACTCAGGGGTATGGCCCTTTCCCAATGAGAGGATCACCGAAAGCGAGCGAACCATAGGATTGGATTTGGAGTCGATCGGTTGAGAGCGAAAATGCGAAGGAGCGGGTCATGAACCGGCTGGTACGATGTGTCAATTGCGACGAAGTATTCTTCAAAACCCCCTTTGATCAGGCGCCCGAATACGAGCAGGCTCCGTGCGAATCTCCGGAAGCCTTCGAGACCGTGGAACGGGACGACTTCGAGGGGTTTCTGGCACACCATCGAGGGCATCGGCTCGAGGATCTGAGGATCATCGAAGATTCTTTCGTGAGCGAAAAACCCTATTGGGAACCCGTGAAGGTCTCCTACTTTAGGGCCACCAATGGCAAAGAGAAATTCGTGATCCGAAAATTTAGAGAGCGGATCGACGAACCCCTCAAGTACGAGCTGGTCTCGGGAGATTATTCCCTGACCTGCACGGCCCTCGAAATGGACTGGGAGGATCTCCTCAAGCAGATGCGTACCGAATTGTCGGAGATCCCCCTTTTGGAAGAGAAGATTGCGGCCTTCCTCAAGCTTTGCAAACAGATCACATCGACCCTGAAGCTTGAAACGTTGGAGAGAGTAGCCGAGGATTCGGCCCACCCCCTTGAGATCGCTTACCGTCTTGACGACGTGAGCTTGATGTATCTTCTAAGAAACGCTCGCCATATCTTCAAAGAAACCTACCCAGAGGTCGAAGCCTTCATCCATCGCCACAAAGACGACGGCGTCTTGCTCGTGAAGGGTCGGTTCAGGATCGAGCTGAGCGAGAAAGCGGTGGGCAAGGCAAAAGAAGTCCCCTCCCCTGCCCTTTTAAAGAAGGCCCTGGAGAAGAAACGGGAAATTTGACATCCGCTTCGTGGCAGGTTAACTTTTTTGTTAAGGATCAATATCTGCCATGGGGAGAACAACATGGGATTGCCCGTTTCAAGTCACACCCTATTCAACCTTTCGATGGGTGTATACGTCTTTACATTCTTAGGTTACCTGCTTTTTACAACCTCACAGAATAAAACCTTGGGAGCCTTTTCAGGATACCTGCTCCGAGGGGGCTTGTTGTTGCACTCCATAGGTCTCGTCCTTCGCTGGCTGGAAACCCACCAGACAGGGTACGGATACGTTCCTCTCTCCAACATGTATGAATCGTTGATTTTCTTCTCGTGGACGATCACGTTCGTCTACCTTCTGATCGAATGGCGATACCAGCAAAGGATCATCGGCGTTTTCGTGACGCCCTTTGCTTTCCTCTCCATAGCCCTGACGTCCATCATCCCCGGGGTGGATGCCAAGATCACACCCCTTGTGCCGGCGCTCCAGAGCAACTGGCTGGCGATTCATGTGATCACATGCTTTTTCGGATACGCTTCCTTTGCGGTCTCTTTTGGGATCAGCATCCTTTATCTGATCCGGGAGAAATGGGGCTCTGAGGAGGCTTCGGTTTCCAGGTGGCTTCCTTCGGCAGCGCTCCTTGACGAAATCAACTACAAGGCCATCATTATCGGTTTTCCTATGTTGACCCTCGGGATCGTCACCGGAGCAGCGTGGGCTAATTATGCCTGGGGGACCTATTGGAGCTGGGATCCGAAGGAAACGTGGTCCTTGATCACTTGGTTCGTCTATGCGGCCTTTCTTCACGCACGCTTTACGAGGGATTGGAGGGGAAAGAAAGCGGCCATTCTTTCGATCGTCGGCTTTACGGCCGTGCTCTTCACCTATTTTGGCGTAAACTATCTTCTTTCAGGCCTTCACAGCTATCTATAAAGGCTCTCCAACCCTTCCGGGCCGTTCATTCAGCATATCCCTACTGGTCAAAAGGTGTAGAGCTCCTCATCGAACATGTGGACCCAGTTTTTTCCCAGGACCTCCCTCGCTTCTTCCATCTTGTCGACGCCTACGATCAGAACCGTCCGCTCCCCCGTCCCCAGACACGTGTAGAGATAGTTGACGTTGATGTTGGCGTCCTTGAGGGGTTTCAAAACGGCATTGAGTCCGCCGGGATGGTTGGGAGTCTCTACGGCCAAGACCTCGGTCATACGGACCGAGTAACCTCGGCTTTTGAGGACATTGGCAGCCTTCTCGGGGTTACTTGCTACAAAACGGACGGCGCTGATGTCGGCCGTGTCGGCGACGCTAAGGGCGATAATATTGATCCCGTTTTCACCCAGGTAGTCGCTCACTTCGGAAAGCTTTCCAGGCACGTTCTCCAAGCTGACGGAGATCTGTTTAACCGGCATGGGCGTTCTTCTCCTCGGCAAAAAATTCATATCCCATCAAGAGGGCGGATTTGTTGAGTTTCAGGACGCCTGGGTTGCGGGTGCTGAAAACATCCTTGAGCACTCGATTGAGGGTCTCTAAGTTGACTAGACCCGTTTTGCGGATAAAGGCGCCCAACATGATCATGTTCGTCGCTCGATCCTCCTTGAGCTTACGAGCCAAATCGTTGGCAGGGATTTCATAGATATCGAGATCGCCGCGAATCGGCCTGGTCTCGATCATGCTCGAATTAAGGAAGATAGCTCCGCCCGATTGAACCTGGTTCTGAAATCGCAACAAAGACGGATTGTTCATCAAGACCGCGAATTCAGGCTCGGAGGCTACGGGCGAGGCGATCTCCTCATCCGAGATCACCACCGTACAGTTCGCCGTCCCTCCCCTCACCTCGGCCCCGTAAGAAGGAAGACACGTGACGTTCTTCTCTTCGTACATGCCTGCCATGGCAAGGATGTACCCCATCATGATGACCCCCTGCCCTCCAAACCCCGAAAAAACGGTCTTAATGATCATCTTTCTTTTCCTTTGTCGTATCCTTGATGATGCCCAGAGGAAAATGGACGGTCATCACCTCGTCGATCCACTTCCACGAGCGCTCCGGGCTCATCTTCCAGTTGGTCGGGCAAGGCGAGAGGACTTCCACCAGGGAAAAGCCCCTTCCTTCCAACTGGACCTGAAAGGCCTTTGCAATGGCCCGTTTTGTCTTGAGAATATGAGCAGGGCTGTTGACAGCCGTTCGCTCGATGTAGACGCTCCCCTCGGCAATGGCCACCATCTCGCTCAAACGGATGGGATAGCCATCCCGCTTTTCGTTCCTTCCGCCCGGCGAGGTGGTGGTGTGTTGGCCGAGGATCGTCGTAGGCGCCATTTGGCCACCCGTCATTCCGTAGACTCCGTTGTTGACGAAGATCGTCGTGAATTTCTCTCCTCGGGCCGCCGCATGGATGGTTTCGGCTGTTCCAATGGCTGCGATATCTCCGTCCCCTTGATAGGTGAAGACCACGCGATCGGGCAAAACCCGTTTCAGACCCGTGGCCACGGCCGCTGCCCTCCCGTGAGCCGCTTCGCCCATGTCGATATCCAAGTAGTTGTAGGCCAATACAGCGCACCCCGCAGGAGGGACACCGATGGTTCTCTCCTGCAGGTTCATCTCGTCGATCACCTCCGCGATCAGACGATGAATCAAACTGTGGCCGCACCCTGGACAGTAATGAAACGATGCCTTCTTAAGCGATTTCGGCCTCGAAAAGACCTTTTTCATCTTCTACCCGCTCTTCCCACAACTCACAAGAGTCTCTTTTGGTAATATTGGTTCGTGATCACTCGTGAAAGCTCCATAGGAGCGACGATGATCCCACCCGGTCTTCCGTAGAAGTAGACATCGCCCCCCCCTTCCAGAGCGAGCTTCACATCCTCCACCATCTGGCCCATATTCATCTCGAAGACGAAGAAGTGTCTCGCTCTCTTGGCAATGTCCCTGATCGCCTTGAAAGGAAAGGGCCAGAGGGAAATAGGACGGATCAGGCCGACCTTCAGACCTTGCTCTCTTACTCGCTTAATCGCTCCTTTGGCGATCCTTGCGGCCGTGCCGAATGCAACGACAACCATCCTGGCATCTTCGATCAAAAAGGTCTCCCATCGCGTCTCTTCTTTAGCGATCTTTTCGTACTTCCGCATGAGTTTCCAGTTATGTTCCTCCTCCTCCACTGGATCGAGGAGCAGGGAGCGGATGAAGCGACTGGGCCTGCCTTTTGCGCCTGTAAGGGCCCAATCCTTCGCAGGCAGTTTTTTCAGAGGGACCTCGGCCTGAAACTCGACGGGCTCCATCATCTGCCCGAGCATCCCATCCCCCAAGACCATGACCGGTGTCCGATACCGATCGGCAAGATCGAAGGCCTCGAAGGTCAGGTTTGCGAGTTCCTGTCCGGACGAAGGAGCCAAAACGATGTTTCGGTAGTCGCCATGTCCCCCTCCCCGCGTCGCCTGAAAATAATCGGACTGGGCAGGCGCAATATTGCCGAGCCCTGGGCCTCCTCGGGTCATGTTGACGATGACGGCAGGGAGCTCCAGCGCCGAAAGAAAGGAGATTCCTTCCTGCTTTAAGCTGATCCCGGGGCTCGACGACGAAGTCATCGCCCGGCCCCCTGCCATGCTGGCACCAATCACCATGTTGATGGCGGCTACCTCGCTTTCGGCCTGAATAAAAACCCCACCTTCTGTTTTTGAAAGCCTTTCCGCCATGTACTCGGCCAACTCGTTTTGGGGCGTGATGGGGTAGCCAAAGTAGTAACGGCACCCTGCACGCACCGCAGCCTCTCCGATGATATGGTTTCCACGCATGAGGACCTTAGGCACGGTAAACCTCGATCGCCACCTCCGGGCATGAGATAGCACAGAGTGCACATCCGGTGCACTTGCGCTCGTCCCGTTTCAGGTGGTTTTCTATGAAAGAAGCGGGGCGGTATCCTTTCTCGTTCAGCCTTTCGGACGATTCGATGAGATGGTGGGGACAGACAGACATGCAAAGCTTACAGTCCTTACAAAGCTCTGGATCGATCTCGATATAGCCTGTTGGCAATCCGACACCTCCATCCCTTCAATTCTTGATTATGACGATTTTTTTTATTATAAGGGTTAGAATAACGAAACGCAATCGCTACCGCGCGGCAAGGGGCGGTTTTCGTAGGGCAAGGACTTGCCTTTGCCGCTCTGGAGGGATCGATGCATTCATCGCTTGGACACCTCGTCAACGAACCGAAAAAGCTCATCATGATCGGAGGAAAAGGTGGCGTTGGCAAAACCACCTGTGCTTCCGCGATCGCCCTGCGGTTCTCCTCCCTTGGAAAGAGAACCCTGATCATCTCGAGCGATCCCACCCCTTCCCTTTCTGATATCTTTGAGATCGAGATCGGAGATCAGGAAAAACCGATTCCCAACGCTTCGAACCTCTACGGCATTGAGATCAGCTCCGATGTGGTCCTCAAGAAGTGGAAGGAACGCTTCGGTCCCGAGATCTACGAGGTCGTCTCCTCTTTTGCCTCGGTAGACTACGACTTCGTCGAGTACATTGGTGGTGCCCCGGGGATCGAAGAGGAGTATATGCTCAACTACATTCTCGAGCTCGTTGAAGGCGGCCAATACGATCTGGTGGTCTGGGACACCGCTCCTGCCGGCCATACGTTGAGGCTTCTTCACCTTCCGCAGATCTTTTTGAGGCACCTCGAGGCTGCAACAAAATTCTATATGAATCTCTATAGTTACTTCGAAAAGTTAAAGGAAAGTGTGAAGTTAAAAAGGGGCAAACGTTCCCTCCTCGAAATCATCAGCGGCTGGGAGGCTCTTGCCGAAAAGGTGATCCAGTTTATCCGTGATCCTGAGAAATCGGAATTTATCATCGTCACAATTCCCGAGGCCCTTGGAGTGAAACAGACCGAGAGGATCATCAGGGATTTCGATGCCTATGAACTTCGAGTCAACCATCTCATTGTGAACTATGTGATTCGCGAGGCGGACTGTGATTTTCACAAAGCCCGTAAGGAAATGCAACAGCACTACCTTAAGGTTTTGAACGATCTTTACGGCCAGCGGATCGGAATCATCGAAACCCCTCTCTTTCCC
>Ga0123519_10013578_pt1 | contig 11690 bp, 11 predicted proteins | sample YelNatPaOPRAMG02_FD_87396 | JGI IMG/M metagenome (GOLD analysis project Ga0123519, IMG submission 87396) | Hot spring microbial communities from Yellowstone National Park - Yellowstone National Park OP-RAMG-02 (version 2) | ecosystem: Environmental > Aquatic > Thermal springs > Hot (42-90C) ... | reverse complement strand
TTCTCTCTATCGCATCAATGTTTACCCCGATAACTTTTACATTGTATTTTTCAAGTACTCCGCTTCTGGCAAGTTGTGACGAAAGGTTTAACCCTGTCTGACCACCAAGATTTGGCAGAAGCGCATCAGGTCTCTCTTTTTTGATAATTTCAGTAAGGGCATATTCGTTTAGAGGCTCAATATAAGTAAAATCGGCCATTTCGGGGTCGGTCATAATCGTGGCCGGATTGGAATTGACCAGTACTATTTTATAACCGAGTGACCTGAGTGCTTTACATGCCTGGGTCCCAGAATAGTCAAACTCACATGCCTGACCTATGATTATCGGACCCGATCCAATAATCAAAATTTTCTCAATATCGGTTCTTTTGGGCATAATAAAAAATTTTTACCCGTGTGCAATTTATTAAATCAATTTGATAAAAGTTTACGTAAAGCTATTAATGAACAAAAAAATTATATTTGTAATAATAAAAAAAATGTCTATGAAAAAGCAAATAATCAGTTTTCTGTTTTTAATATCTCTTTTTACTGCCTTAAACTTGAACGGACAGCAACCGGTTAAAAGTGCTATAGATGTCATTATGTCGAGTTATTCAGTTAGAATGTACGCACCTGGTCCCGTGTCCGACAGTGACATTGACCTTATACTGAAAAGCGGTATTAAGGCTCCAAGTGCACGTAACCTGCAACCATGGTGGTTTACGGTAGTTAAGGATCAGGCTCTTCTGAAAGAACTTATGCCAAATATCACTGACGGAAACATACTTATAGTTATTTCCGGAAGAGAGGATGCTCAAACTGTTGAATTCGACTGTGGTCTTGCAGTGCAGAATATGTTTATAACGGCCCAGAGCCTTGGTCTTGGTGCTCGCATTTATGGAGGACCAGTAAATTCCATTAATACTTCAAAAAGAGAAATCCTGGGAATACCCCAGGGATACAGGGCTATAGTTGTTCTTAGAATAGGTCATCCTGACAAAAGCGTGGATGCTGTTTCTGCGGCTTCAGCAAGAAAAAGCATTCAAGAGGTGGTAAATTTCAAATAGTCAGCTCTGTAATTGTAATAATAGAGTTGCTTTTTCAATTAAAGGCATCAGAGTATTGTTTTATTGCTCTGATGTTAATGAATTTATTGCTTCTTTCAGGATAGTGGCAGATTTTTCAAGTAACCTTAATTCAACAGGAAGAAGCGAAGTGCTCATAATTTTTACGACTCCTTTATCGGATATTATAGAAGGTACGCTAAGGTAGACATCACTGAGTCCGAATTCACCGTCCAGAAGAACCGATACTGTAAGTACACTGTTTTGTGTTCTGAGTATGGAAGCGGTTATCCGCACAAGTGCAAGTCCGACAGCAAAATGAGTTGAACCTTTGGCATCAATTATATGATAGGCTGATTTACGTACATTTTGTTCGATATTTTTACGTACGGATTTCCAGTCGATGCAATTATTGCAAAGCGGGCAATACTGATCCATCTGCATCCCTGCGATATTAGTGAGTGACCAAGCAGCGAATTCGCTGTCGCCATGTTCACCTAAAATATATGCATGTACATTGTGAACATCGACTCCGCAATGCTGACTGAGAAGATGTCTGAACCTGGCACTGTCAAGTACTGTACCAGAGCCAAGAATTCTATGTCTATCCCATCCTGTCTCTTTTATAGCAACGTAAGTCATTATATCCACCGGGTTTGTTACAACAAGTATTAAACCTTCTGATTTTTTTTCAACTATTTCACGGGAAATGCTTTTAACAATTCCTGCATTTTTCTGCAAAAGCTGCAGCCTTGTTTCACCGGGTTTCTGAGCTGCACCAGCTGTAATGACAATCATTCGTGCATCAGTATAATCCTCAGAAGATCCCGCCCTGATTTTTACGGTTGGTATAAAAGGTTGGCCGTGTAAAAGGTCAAGAACCTGTCCCTTTACAAGGTCTTCATTTTTGTCAATAAGTACAATTTCTTCAGCAAGACCGCTCTGAGACAATGCATATGCATAAGTGGCACCTACAGCCCCCGCACCAACTATTACTACTTTTCTTTGAATATTGTTCATCTTTTCCCAGTATTTATCTTATATTTCCCCGTATTAAACAATCTCAGTCACCTGATTGTTTAAAGGAATGTGTGGTTTTTTCCGTACGTAAAAATATTTACCTCGATATCCAATGTAAAGTCATTTTCATTAAGTGGATACAGCACAATATTTCATATTAAACCGCTAATGCTCAGTGAGACAGAGTGAAACTGCGTTGTGAGGAGTGGATATTATAAAATTAATTTTAAAATACTTAATTTTAGAATCAGATTGAAATTACTGTTCTATGCTTACACCTTCTGAAATGAAAGACAGAACTCTCAAACTGGTGCGAGAAGGAAATTTTATTGAGGGGATATATAATTACTGTGACAGGTGGTGCGAGAGATGTTCATTTACTAACCGGTGTCTGAATTTTGAATCTTCAAAGGATGCACCTCCGCCGGATAGTCCTGAGCTTTTTGAATACCTTAAAAATGTTCTGGAAGCAAGTATTCTGATGCTCGATGAGAAAATAAAAGAGCTCGGGATAGATCCGGAAGAGCTTGAAAAATTTGAACCGCCAGAAAAACCTGATCCTAAAGAACATCCGCTTTATAAAAAAGTTTATGACCTTTCGTTTGTCATGCATCACTGGCTTGAAAGAAACAAACCCGAGCAGCGGCTAATTTATACCGGTGAAACGTCAGAGATGCCCCGAGAAAATACAACAAGGTTGAAGGATACTATTGAAGTAATTTATTTTTATAATTTTTTTATTTCAGCAAAAATTTACAGAGCTTTGACTGGTATAGGGGATTATGAAGAGGGTGAAGTTCAGACCGATTCTAACGGTTCGGCAAAAATAGCCCTGATTGCACTCGAAAGGCTTATAGCTGCATGGGCTGTTCTTATGGAAAACATGCCAGAGCATGAAGATGAAATACTGAAATTCCTTGCAAGCCTTGCAGAGGTCAGGAAAATGACTGAAAGTATTTTCCCCCTTGCCAGGAAATTTAAAAGGCCTGGATTTGATGATTAATAATAAAAAGCTTTAATTTATTAGTTAAAAAACATTTACTATGAAATCATGGATTTTGCTTTTTCTGGCCATTACAGCTTCAGGATGCCTTAATCATAAACAACCGGTTGCAGGTTATGAAAACCCGAGCAATGAGTATTTGCAAACTTCAAAAGTTTCTGCAAATGATTCTTTTTCAATATCAATTGTGAAACCGTATATTCCTGGCAGAACTATTACTGTGGGTGGATCGGGAGCTGATATTACTGGTTTTACTTCAGAAGCCATACAGACAGCAGTTGATGCTCTACGGAACGAGGGAGGAGGAACTGTAGTGCTTTCACGTGGAGAATTTGAAATTATCGCACCGGTGAGGTTATATAGCAATATGGTTCTGAAAGGATCGGGTAACAAAACGGTTCTTAAGAAATGTAAAGGGTTCAGGTCTCCTTTTGCTGTTGATGCAGACTATGGTGAATTACAAATAACTGTTAAAGATGTTTCAGGATTCAGACCCGGAATGGGAATAGCAGTTTTTGATGAAGATCAGAGATATGGATGGGACCTCACTACAGCTAAAATAACTTCGATTAAAGGTAATACACTCTATATAGATGAATATCTTGTGCGGGATTACCGTTCCGACAGACAGGGAACTGTCTCCAATGCCTGTTCGATTATTGCAGCAGTTGAGGCGGAAAATATAAGAATTTCAGATCTTACTGTTGACGGAAGCGGCGATACCAATGATATGATAGATGGTTGTCGTGCCGGTGGTATCTATCTGCACAAGGTCAAAAATATTGTTGTTGAGAATGTAACAGTAAAAAATTTTAACAGTGATGGCATAAGCTGGCAGATAACCGAGCATGTTACTGTTAGAAACTGCGAAGTTTACGGTTGTACAAACATCGGACTTCATCCCGGAACAGGTTCATTAAACATACTTGTGGAAGGAAATAAAAGCCATGACAATGGCGGATACGGGATATTTGTCTGCTGGCGGGTAAGACACGGTATTGTGAGGAATAACAGTTTTTACAGAAACGGAAGGAATGGTATTTCCACGGGTCATAAAGATACCGACATGCTTTTTGCAGAGAACCATATTTTTGAGAATGGATTCGACGGAATTTACCTCAGGGAGGAAACAGACCTCAATGCCCCTCACCGAAGTATTTTCAGGAAAAATATAATCGAAAATAACGGTACAAAAGGGAAAGGATATGGAATATCATTAAACAGCAGGGCAGAGGGGGTTGTAATTGAAAACAATATAATACGCAATACCGGAAATGGAAAACAGCTTGCAGGAATATTTTTTTCTTTAAACAGTCTTCCGGCTGAGATGAAAGATAATGAAATTCTTGCACACCCAGAAGGGGATGTTGTAAGTGAAAAAAAATAGATTTTGTTTTAATTCCCATTAAAAGGGCTTAAACAAAATTTCTTTTTAAGATTATTGTTTCGGTTTTGTCTTTCGCGATTCCGATAATACTTGGAATTCAAGTATGTGTTTACCATCTTTTGCTATGCCCTCGCGGGTCACCAGTTCAGGTTCCAGCAATTTGGGATTTAAGTCAATAAACTCCATTTTAACTTCGATTGGTTCTTTGATCTTGTAGGGTTTGATCACCGGAATAATACCTACAGCTTTTTTCGCTCCTTTATAGAGAGCTTTTCGTGTTTCCTCAAAAGGGTATAGTAATGCAGCTTCCCGGGAGAGACCTTTTTTCACGGCAACGGTTATTATTTTATCACCGAAAAATTGTCTTGCTTCACGGCATGTGGCTTCATCGCCAGAAACCATTATTACAGGTACACCATAGTAGCCTGCAATTGCCGCATTCTGTACCAGTTCGCCAGATTCGACTCCGTTGTACCAGTATCTGTTTTCTGATCTGGAGTTTTGTGTGTGATTGAGTACTCCGTCGGGAGTCCCCATCATGGCATGAAATCCGATCATCACCATGGCAGAAAATGTGCTGTCGAGAAGTGACAGATTACCTGCACCCGGCCTCGGTTTCCCGGTAATATATTTTGCACCCGGAACCATAAGATGAGGGATCACTGCCTGGGAACCATGTCCGTCGAGTACTACAACTTCAGTTGCACCACCATCAATCAGACCCCGAACCACTGCTGCCACGTCACCCATAAAGTATTCACAGGCCTGAACGTTGAGTGGAGTATCTTTTTCGCGGGCCTGTTCGAATTTAAAAACACCGCTTATTCCTTCAAGATCAGTGTTGACATAGATTTTCAGTTGCCCTTTTATGGGATATCCTGTGGTCAGCAAAAATAAAAGGGAAATAATTATTTTTAAAAACTGTCTGAAAAATTGGAGCTTAGTTTTCATATTAAAAAATATTTATGGTTTACGTGATTTTAATTAATTGATTACTGAGATTAAAAATAGTAAAATATGGCATTATTGGAATCTTTATGATCTTGCCTCGCATCTTCATCCACATCTTGCAGTAATTGACGGTTTTGAAGGGATGGATGGCAATAGACCTACAGGCGGGACGCCAGTTGATCATCGGATATGTATCGTAAGTACCGATTAGCTGGCTGCCGACCGGATTGCTGTGGAATTGATGGGCGTTGATTTTAAAAATTTGGCTTACCTCAATTACTAATTACTGGGCGCAGGCTGGTTTTGGTATTGCTGATCTGTGGAGAATTGAGATAATCGGTGAAAGCATCAGTAAACGCATAAAGACATATAAGCGTCATAGTAATATTGATAAACAACTTTCCTGGATGAAACCAGCAATATGATCTACCAGTAAAAACCCTGTATGTCAAGATTTGTCAATTCAGCTCTCTGAGCATATTCAACTGCTTCAAGATATTCCTGGCGGGTAATTCTCCGGTTGATTTCAGGATACTGGGAAGCTTTGTAAACAGGTTGGTACTGTGACATCAGGTTAACGTAAGTATCTTTTGGAAGATTGGAAGCTATCCAGTCAATCACTTCTTTTGTTCCGCTAACATTATTTGGCATTACCAGATGCCGTATCATCAGTCCGCGATACATTAGTCCGTTTTCTGCGGGCTTAGCCACACCAACCTGCCTGTGCATTTCAATAATCGCCATTTTTGTTACTTCGGGATAAGAGTATGCACCTGAAGAGTATTTTGCAGCCATGTCTGGATTTGAATATTTAAAATCGGGAAGATAAATATCTACCACACCATCAAGTATCTGAAGGATTTCAATTCGTTCCCAACCGCAGGTGTTGTAAACCAGGGGCACTTTTAACCCTCTTGCAGCAGCATTGTCTAGGGCAAGCAGTATGTGCGGCGAATAATGAGTGGGTGTTACAATGTTAATGTTATGACATCCCATATTCTGTAAAGAAAGCATCATATCGGCAAATTCGGTAATGTTTCTGATAGATCCTTGTCCACCCTGGCTGATTTCCCAGTTTATGCAGAATACACATCTCAGACTGCAATTTGTCATGAAGATAGTGCCTGAACCTCCTTTGCCCACCAGTGGACGCTCTTCACCGTAATGAGGGTGATATGCCGAAATTTCGAGTTTTGCATTTGCTTTGCAGAATCCTTTTTCTCCTTTTAATTTATTAACACCACATTGCCTTGGGCAAAGCTCACATTTTTCCATCATCGCCCATAACCTTTTTCCGCGTTGTTTTAGTTCTCCTTTGCGATGTAGTTTCAGGTAGCCAGGTTCAAATTCTTCTGTTTTCATGCTTCTCTTTTTTTCAGTAATAAAACCGAAGTCTGCGGTAATTCCGGCTGCAGCACTGAATAATATGGATTTTATTATTTCCCTTCTGGAAATCATTTATTTGCAGTATGTTAATATAACTTCGTCAAATTTAACAAAAATATAAATGTTAATTTTTTATTGGTCAGACCTGCTTTCGGTTATTGAAATCAAGGTTTCTTTTATAACTTTATCTGTTAATTGAGAAAAAATAAACTTCAAATTAAAATACGAAAGAATATGAAAACGTCCAGAAGAGATTTTATTCGTACAGGAGCTTTAGCTGCCGCAGGTGCAATGATTCTCCCGAAAACACTTCCAGCGTTATCTTCCAGTGCAAAAGGAATTGTTGGGCTTCAGCTTTATTCAGTGAGGGCAGAGATGTCCAAAGATCCTCTCGGCTCATTGAAACAACTTGCCGAAATGGGTTATGTGTATGTGGAACATGCCAATTATGTGAATGGCAGGTTTTATGGTTACGAACCAAAAGAGTTCAGGAAGATACTTGACGACCTGGGCTTAAAGATGATTAGCGGCCATACAGCATTGAATCCGAATCACTGGGATGATTCAAGGAATGACTTTTCCGATTCATGGAAAAAACTTGTAGAAGATGCTGCAACACTTGGGCAGCAATATGTTGTGAGTCCGGCCATGAATAAAGCCCAATACAATACTTACGACGACCTGATGAAAACAATGGAAATATTCAACAAGGCAGGGGAGTTATGCAAAAAATACAAGATGAAATTCGGGTACCATAATCATGATTTTGAATTCAAGGTGGAATTCAATGGTGAGAAGATGTTTGATATAATCATGAAAACCATTGATCCTAAGATGGTTGTAATTCAACTTGATACGGGAAATCTTTATAATGGTGGCGCTAAGGCTCTTGATGTGGTAAAAAAATATCCTCAGAGATGGGAAAATGTTCATGTGAAGGATGAGATAGAGACCACTGCAGGAAGGTATGAAAGCTGCGTTCTTGGTGAAGGCATTGTCAATATCAGAGAAGTTCTTGAGGTAGCCACAAAGATTGGAGGAGCGCAGGTTTATATCATCGAACAGGAGGCATACCAGGGAAAGCAGCCTATGGAATGTGTAAAGGCTGACCTTGAGATAATGAGAAAGTGGGGTTATTAATAAATTCTGGGGCTAATTATTTTAAAAATAATTATTTACAATTAAAGTCTGAAATTCGTATATAAGTTGTTTTAACAGGTTTCAACAGTTTTAAAAAAGTGCTGTGTTATCAAAGTCATTAATTACTTTCTGAAGTACTTCAGGAAGTTTGAGCGCTTTTTACGGTAAGTACGAGATCTACCATTATTATCAGTAAAGCGAAGGATCCCAGAATAGCTGGTATTATGTAAATATTTTCATAAGCCAGTCCTTCGAACCAGTGTCCAAATACCGGTGTGCCCAGCCAGGCTCCTATCCATCCAAATACTATTTTGGAAAGGAATGAAACAAATCCCGGCCTGATATAGAACTTAAGTCCGTAATGCAGGATAGCTGATACTGCAACGCTGATTATCAGCAGAATAAGAAAACTCAGAAAGCTTATTCCAGTCATAATAACACCCTCCATTGATTAAATGTTGCCTGATAACACAGCACTTTAGTAAAATTTATCGATAGGCCATTTATGACATCATAAGTTTGTTTTAAAATTTTGACATATTTTCTTAAGATTATTAATAAAACATCCATAAAAAGATATGTTTATACGAAATTACGTGTTTTATTTTAAAAAATCTTTTTTGAATAGGGGAAAGATTAGTAGTAAAATGTTATTGTGTTATTTAAGAGGTTATTAATTTTTCAATCTGTGAGTTTTCTGTACTTTATTCGTTTTGGTATTGCATCTGAAATGCGTTTCCTGTAGTTTTCTTCATATTCCGAGTAAGTTCCTTCAAACCATACAACTCTTGAATCACCTTCAAAGGCAAGAATATGTGTTGCAATTCTGTCGAGGAACCAGCGGTCGTGAGTTATTATTACGGCGCACCCGGCGAAGTTTTCAAGGCCTTCCTCCAGTGCCCTGAGGGTATTTACATCAATATCATTGGTCGGTTCATCAAGAAGCAGTACGTTGGCGCCCGATTTTATAGTAAGAGCCAGATGAAGTCTGTTTCTTTCTCCGCCTGAGAGTACTCCGCATTTTTTCTCCTGGTCGGCACCGGTAAAATTAAATCTGGCTGCGTAGGCTCTTGCATTAATAGGCCTGTTACCCAGTATTACTTCATCGTAGCCGCCGGAAATGACTTCAAAAACGGTTTTCTCTGGGTCAATGGCACTATGGGCCTGATCGACGTAACCTAGTACAACAGTATCACCTATTTCAAAAGTTCCTTTTGTTGGTTTTTCTATCCCCATTATCATTCTGAAGAGGGTTGTTTTTCCTGCACCGTTAGGACCTATGACACCTACAATTCCGTTAGGAGGTAAATCAAAATTAAGATTTTCAAAAAGCAGTTTGTCCCCGAAAGATTTGGCGACATTTACAGCTTTGATTACTTTATTGCCAAGGCGTGGTCCATTAGGGATATAAATTTCAAGTTTTTCTTCTTTTTGTTTCACATCTTCATTAAGGAGGTTCTCGTAAGCATTGAGTCTTGCTTTAGATTTTGCATGTCTTGCTTTCGGAGACATCCTCACCCACTCGAGCTCGCGTTCAAGTATTTTCCTTCTTCTTATGTTTCCTTTTTCTTCTATTTCGAGTCTCTTTGCTTTCTGTTCAAGCCACGACGAATAGTTACCTTTCCAGGGTATGCCTTCACCACGGTCGAGTTCAAGGATCCAGCCTGCAACGTTATCAAGAAAATATCTGTCGTGAGTAACGCAGATAACTGTTCCCTTGTATTGTTTCAGATGCATTTCCAGCCATTGAACCGATTCAGTATCGAGATGGTTTGTGGGCTCATCGAGAAGCAGAACATCGGGTCGTTTCAGCAGTAACCTGCAAAGTGCAACACGTCTGCGTTCACCGCCTGAAAGTATATTTACCGGAGTATCTCCCTCTGGGCATCTCAGAGCATTCATTGCCATCTCTAGCCGATGCTCAATATTCCAGGCATCGTAATAATCAATTTTTTCCTGAAGCTGTGCCTGTTTGTCCATTAGCTTCTGCATGTGGTCAGGATTTTCATATACTTCCGGGTCTGAAAAACTACTGGTTATCTGTTCGTATTCCTTTAAAATATCCATTGTTTCCTTTACTCCCTCCTCAACTATTTCACGGACGGTCCGTGTTTCATCAAGTAAAGGTTCCTGCGGTAGTAAGCCGACAGTGTATCCGGGACTGAAAACCACTTCGCCCTGAAAGTCTTTTTCTTCACCTGCAATAATTCGTAAAAGAGTTGATTTCCCTGAACCGTTCAGTCCGATTATGCCTATTTTGGCTCCCAGGAAAAATGAAAGGGAAATATCTTTAAGAACCTGTTTGTGCGGAGGGTAAATTTTGCTTACCCGGTACATTGAAAAAATGACCTTGTTTTCTTCACTCATGTGCATGAATTTTGCAGAAACAAAAATAAACAAAAGAGATAAATGGAAGGGGGAGTTATTTACTGACCTGTAAATACATGAAGATTTAACTGATTTCTACAGATTTTAACTAATTATCAGTTTAATCCGGATCAAATGTATAATAAATGTTTATTTTAGTTCCAGGGAGGTATAAGCTGTGATTATCAATGAGATAAGTTTTCCATCAATATAACTGGCCGGAAGGGGGTTGTTTGCTTTCAAAAAGTTTAACTGTTTCCGACTGCATGAGTACCCATATTGAATAGACGCCAACAAATGTTCCGAGTGGGATATTAATTAGTCCTATGACTGAAACTACAAGAACAAGAATTCTTGCCCAATTTTTATAGGATAATATTCCTATCCCTCCTGCAATACCCAGCACTGAGACAAAGCCAATAAAAAGCGGAATTATAGTGCCTATGAAGTTGAGTATGGTAACTGCCACATGCTCGTCACCAACGAATCCTCTTGCAAAATGCATAACAAAATAAATCAGTAGTGCCATAAGCAATCCTAAAGAACTGAGTACAATCCTCAATATTCCTACAACTGTAACATGTTTTTTCATTTTTAAGTCTTCCATGGCTTTTTAATTTTTATATTTTCATTCTAATGACATGTGTCACGACGAGTTTGCTGCATGAATATACGAAATTATTTACTAAAGCGTTTCTTTTATGCAACTGATATGGCAGAAAATTTGTCATTTTTGTAAAATAGATTAAAAGAAGCTTAAATTTGTGTAATATAATTTCCAGGAGGGTTATATGAAAAAGAAACTGATTTATTGGGCATTTATTCTGTTTGTGGCATGGTCATTTACATCATGCGAAGATCTTTTTCAGAAATGTAAGTTATGTAAAACAGTAACTTACGAAGATGGTCAGGTAATAAGTTCAACAGATGAGGTAGAATATTGCGGGGCAGACCTTGTCAAGAAAGAAGCTACACCACCAATAACGGTTGGTAATCTAACAACAAAGGTTGAATGTCATTAATTGTAGCGTACTCCTATTAAGGTAACGTCGTCAACCTGAGGGTTATCTCCTTTCCATTCTTCAAAAATTCTGTCAAGGATTTCTCCCTGCTCAAGCATTGGTTTTGATGCAATTTCTATTAAAGTTTCTTTCAGCTTGCCTGTCATGAATTTCTTCTGTGCCGGACCACCAAACTGGTCGGCATAACCGTCGGAGAATATGTAGAATGCATCACCTTTTTGGAGTTCTATTTTATGGAGGGTGAAGGGTTGCATTTTATAATGTATTGCAACCGGCATTTTATCTGCTCTGTAATGTGTCAGTTCGGTTCCTCTGATAAGATAGAGAGGGCAATTGGCTCCGGCGTAATAGAGGATGTTATTGCTGAA
>Ga0123519_10013567_pt1 | contig 11698 bp, 11 predicted proteins | sample YelNatPaOPRAMG02_FD_87396 | JGI IMG/M metagenome (GOLD analysis project Ga0123519, IMG submission 87396) | Hot spring microbial communities from Yellowstone National Park - Yellowstone National Park OP-RAMG-02 (version 2) | ecosystem: Environmental > Aquatic > Thermal springs > Hot (42-90C) ... | reverse complement strand
CAAAGTCAAAATACCTTATCATAGGAGAAGGTGAAGGTCGCATTGCTCTTGAAAATCTTATAAAAAGGCTTGGTGTTAAAGACAAAGTACTGCTTCCTGGTTGGGTTCGTGCTGAAGAATTAATCAATTACTATAGGAGCTCTGATGCTACTATTCACTATTTTTCTTATGAACCAAGTATTAGCATGTGCATGTTGGAATCCCTAGCTTGTGGAGTACCTATAATTACAACAAATATAGGAGAAATACCAAATGTGGTGAATGAAAATGTTGGTTTTCTTGTTAAGCCAGATGTAAATGAGATGAGCAACGCAATGACTAAAATTCAGGACAGCTTTGTAAGGAAGAAAATGTCTAAAAATGCTTGGAAGTTATTCAGGAAAAAATTTGACATAGATGTCATAACAAAACAATATGTAAAATTATATAAAGAGATTGTTGAATGAATTTTACTTAATAATTTCCTCGATGAAAGCTGATAAAAATCCGTACAGATTATATAAAACCCATTTTGGTTTTTTCTCTTTAATAGGATAGAAAACATTATAAATTGCTCTCAATATCCAATAAGGATTTTTATACTTTTTTGTAAGTGCTATCCAATCATTACCATAAGATTTGGCATTCTCCCACCCATGTTTTTGAAAAGAAAAATGTATGACCTTTGCCTCTGGACACCCATAAATCACATACTTTCTACTAACTCTATATCCCATGTCAAAATCGTCCCCACGATTTAAATTAGGGTCAAAAGGAAATTCTTCCAATACATGTCTCCTATAAGCCATGTTACAATGATTAATCCTTTTGCCAATTAGTGGGATTTGTTTTTTTATTTCAGGCCATAAAACTTGTCCCCTTACCACATGAACTTTAGGGTCTTCAAACATTTTAACCAATTGTTCTATCCAATCTGGATATAGTATTGTATCCATATCTGTAAAGAGAATTACATCACCTTTTGCGTGTTTTACACCTATTCCTCTCTGATAACTTGCACCACATTTCTTTACTACGATTAACTTGTCAACGTATGGTTCTGCTATTTCTGGTGTTCTATCCGTAGAACAGTCAACCAATATAACTTCGTCTGGCTTTCTCGTCTGTTTCTCTAGACTTTTGAAAAATGTTCGTGCATATTTTTCCTCATTTTTGCTTACCAAAACTAACGATACCTTCGTCTTCAACACCTTAATTAATTATTTTCTTAAATAAAATTTAAGATGATATACCAAAGTGAGGACTATGAAAAAAGTTTTAATAGTTGATGCTGAACCTTGGTCTGTTGCAAGCAAAAAAATAGTCAGACTAAGCGATATACTTCAAGAGAATTTTGAAAAAAATCCAGAAATTTTTGTGGAAAGAGTTGATATAAAACCGAATAGAACGCTAGGATATTTTAATGGATATTTTACCTCGGCGATATGTGCATTTAGAAAAATCTTTTTCAAAGATTTTGATGTATTGTTTATCCCTAACTGCTACCTTTCATTTCTTACAGTAATAAGTAAAATTAAAAACAAAAAGAGTGTCGTCATTTATACTGATATATATCCAGAATTTATTAGAAAGGTGAAGAAAGAAGGCCTGAAATTTCTAGCATTATTAATTGTTGGTAAAATTTTTTCTAAAATTACAGATAAAGTTGTAATACCGAGCGTTAATGAAATAAAAATTGGTAAGTTGATTGGCATCCCTGAAAGTAAAATTCACATGATTAGAAATCCTGTCGATACAACCTGTATTAGATTTGAACCCACTCAAAGGAAAAAAATAAGAAATATATTTAAGTTGAACGATAGACTTGTTATCGGTTATGTTGGTAAACTAATAAAATATTACAGAGTTGATAAAGTTATAAAAGCTATTGCTCTTCTTCCTTCTAAAAAAAGGAATAAAATAGTTTTTTTACTTGTTGGTGAAGGTCCAGAAAGAGAAAGATTAAAAAAACTTGCAAAAAGGCTCCATGTAAAAGTTAAAGATGTGGGTTTTATTCCTCATGAAGAAATTTACAAGTTTTACTCAGCTATGGATTTGTTTATATATCCGATTGACGCTATAGGAATAAAACTCAACGAGGTTATGTGTGTTGGTATTCCTGTAATAATATCAAAGGGTATTGCAGAAGAAATTATAATTGATGGTGAAAATGGGATTTTGGTCGAAGCACCCGAACCAGAGTTTTTTGCTAAAAAAATAGAATATTTTATGAATCTAAAGAAAACCCAAATTAAAAAAATTAGAGAAAATATGAGAAAATATGCTATGAAAAACATTTCTGCTAAAAGTGTTATTAAGATGTACGAGAGTCTTATTCTTTAGCATTCTTAAGGAATTCTTTTATAGTTTCTACCACAGATTCTATCTCATCTTTAGCTAAATTTGGGTACATTGGTAATGAAAGTATTTCTCTTGCGCATCTTTCTGTCACAGGAAAATCTCCAACCTTAAAGTTAAACTGGTTTACATAAAATGGCTGTAAATGTATAGGTGTTGGGTAGTGAATGCCTGTTTCTACTCCTTTTTTCGAAAGGAATTTTCTAAGTTTGTCCCTCATTTTTGTTCTTATCACATATAAATAATAAGTGTGAAATGCCCATTCTTTCTCGGATGGAGTTATAATATCTTTATTCAACTCCTCAAACAACTTGTTATAGTATTTTGCATTTTCTCTTCTTTTCTGAATCCATTCTTCAAGATGTCTTAAACTAACCATCAAAACAGCTGCCTGAAGCTCGTCCAACCTATCGTTAAAACCGAGTACTTCATGTCGGTACTTGACTTTTTGTCCATAGTCTCGTAGCATCCTTACTTTCTCAGCAATTTCATCACTATTTGTAACTACCATCCCACCATCACCGAAGCAACCAAGATTTTTAGAAGGGTAAAAACTAAAACATGCAACATCACCAAAAGATCCTACCCTCTTGCCTTTGTATTTAGTTCCATGCGCCTGGCAAGCATCTTCGACCACTAAAAGCCCGTATTTTTCTGCAATCTCAAGTATAGGGTCCATATCACAAGGATGACCATAAAGATGAACCGGTAATATTGCGCGTGTGTTTTTTGTAATCGACTTCTCTATAAGACTTGTATCAATCTGATAAGTTTCCTCGTCTATATCAACAAAAACTGGCTTAGCGCCCACACTTAAAATTGCATTCGAAGTAGCTACAAAAGAATTTGGTACAGTTATTACTTCGTCACCTTCTCCAATATCACACGCTTTTAAAGAAAAAATAAGTGCACTTGTACCAGAATTCAGACCTATACCATACTTTACCCCTATATAGTTTGCGAACTCTTTCTCAAAACTAGCTACCTCTTCGCCTAAAATGAATCTGCCGCTTGAAAGCACCTTTTCTATTGCCATTTTATGTTCTTCTAAAACAATCGGTTTGAAGAGATGTATCATAAGTTATAATTATAAAACTACAACATAATAAAGGGGTAGGAAAATGAAAAGAATAATTATAACAGGTAGTGGTGGGCCCGCAGGAATCAATTTTATCAACTCGCTTAGAGATGCGCCAGAAAAAATGCACTTAATTGGTACGGACATTAATAAATTCCATTTGGAGTGGCCGAATGTTGATGAGAGGTATTTAATCCCAAGGTTTGATGAGCCAAATTATATTGAAAAGTTGAATGAATTGATCGAAAAAACCAAAGCTGAAATGGTTCATCCTCAACCGGATGGGGAAGTAAGAGTAATTTCAGAAAATAGAGAAAAAATCAACGCTATAACTTTTCTTCCTGATAAAAAAACTATAAGAATATGTCAAGATAAGTTTGAATGTGGGAGGACATGGAAAAGAGCTGGCCTGCACACTTTCGAAAGTATCCTAATTGAAAATGAAGAAGATTTGATAAAAGCTGAAAATACTTTTAGTTATCCCTATTGGTTAAGAGCTACTGTCGGTTTTAGTAGCAGAGGTAGTACACCTGTAGAAAATATGGAAGTTGCAAAAGCTTGGCTTAACTATTGGAAAGCTAGAAATGTAGGCTGGAAGTTTGTTGCGCAAGAATATCTTCCAGGAAAAAATATTGCCTTCCAAAGTTTATGGAAAGATGGAGAAATAGTTGTATCACAAGCTAGAGAAAGGTTGGAATACATATATCCGAATCTTGCACCATCTGGTGTGACAAATACACCTGTTGTTGCAGTAACTATAAATAGAGAGGATGTTAATAACATCGCCACAGAAGCTATTCTTTCAATAGATAAAAACGCTACTGGTATATTCTGTGTCGACTTAAAAGAAGATAAAAATGGTGTGCCCATTCCTACAGAAATAAATGCTGGTAGGTTTTTCACTACAAGTTATTTTTTCACAAAAGCTGGAATAAACATGCCTTATTACTATGTTAAGCTAGCTTATAAGGAAAAAATACCTAATTTACCAAAATATAACGCTTTACCAGAAGGGCTTTATTGGATTAGGCATATAGATGCACCAGCAATTTTGGTGAGGGAAGGAGAGTGGAGAAGTTTAAAAATATAGAACTCTTTATTTTTGACTTAGATGGCACTATTTGTAAATTGGATATAGATTGGGATGAATTGAAAAATTTTTTAAGAAAAAAATATGGTACTGATCTAAATTTTGAGTATTTGGATGTGGGGATTGAAAATGTAGAAAAATTGGGTGAAAAAGCAAAAAAGGAAGCTTATGAAATAGTTAGAAGATATGAATTAAAGGGCGTGAAAAAATTAAAACCTATTAAAAAGGTGTTAAAACTAATAAAAATTTTGAAACAACAAAACAAAACTTTAGCAATTTTTTCTTCCAACTTAAAAGAAACTGCGGAAAAAGCTTTGAAAAAATTAAAAATAATTGAAGATTTCGAAATCATTATTTCGAAAGAAGACGTAAAGAAGCATAAACCTTCTTGTGAAGGTTTAAAAAAAATAATAAAACTTTCTAAAGTTAGTAAAGAAAAAGTAATTTATATTGGGGATAAGAAAAAGGATTTAGAGGCTGGGAAAAGAGCTGGTATAAAGACGATTCTTGTTTCTCAAATCTAAAGTATTAAATCCTTATCTCTTTTACTTGCCACCTGTGTAGATTTTTTATATACCATTCTATCTCAGTTTTAACACCTTCTTCTATAGTAATTTGTGGTTTCCAATCAAGTTCCTTCTTTGTTTTAGAAATATCTAAATGCATTTTTTTAAGTTCGCCTGGTATCCTTTTTCTTCCACGCACGTATTTTGACTCTTCTCCTTCCTTTACCTCTTCATAAATTGGCTTTAGCTTTTTATTAGCACACTGGATAACAGCGTTAGCTAATTCTTCTATTGTCGTTCCAACACCAGAACCTATGTTATAAACTTTTCCGTTTGTGATGCTTTTTTCTATACATATATTGTGCACTCTAACAACATCAAAAACATGAATAAAATCTCTGACTTGCTTTCCGTTCCCGAAAATCACAGGTGGTTTACCTTCTGTAACTCTTTTGATAAAAATTGTTAATACTCTACCGAACCACTCTCTTGGCCCATAGACAATAGCATATCGAAGACTAACAGTGGGCAATCCGTAAAACTCGTGAAACATTGTACAGTATTTTTCTGCTGCTAACTTACTTACGCCATAAGGCCAATGAGGATTTAGAGGATGGTCCTCTGATTGAGGTGTTGTCACAGCTTGACCATAAACACATGCCGAAGAAGCATTAATTATTTTTTTAACATTGCTATCTAAACATGCTTTAAGAACGTTTAGTGTGCCTATCACATTTGTCTTTAAATCGTAAAAAGGGTCGTCCAAAGCACGAAATATCTCTAAAGAGGCTGCTTGATGAGAAACCACATCAACATCTTTTATAATTTTTTTAAGTAGATTTAGGTTAAGGACGCTTCCTCTAACTATTTTAATATTTTCTTTTTGGTTAGCAATATTTTCTAATCTTCCTGAACTGAAATTATCAAGGACTATTACTTCTGCACCATTTTTGACTAGACTATCAACTATATGTGAACCTATAAACCCAGCTCCACCTGTTATAAGGACTTTTTTACTTTCTATCTTCACACTATCACGAATACTCCTTCTCTAAAAATTATAATTTTATTGTTTTCTAAACAATAATTAAGAATACCTTTTTTTTCTGAAGAAGTACAAGATATCGACTCAATTGCTTGAGAATCTTTCCCAAAAAATAAATTAGTTACCCATCTTAAATGAAAATCATATTTGTACATAATTATTTCTTTTGTTGGAAATTTTTTAAAAATGGAATCGAGTGAAGATAAAATATCATTTTCTTTCTTAATCATCGTGAATTGAGTAATTGCTGAAATAATTAGAAAAAGTATAAAGACTATCAAAAAATAGAAAAATAAATATTTTTGATTACTACCCTTAGATACTATTAATGCTAAAAATGGGACTGAAGGAAGAAAATACCTCATCCCCATAAATCCAAGAAAAAAGGGGGTATAAATTAAAAATACACTTAATGAAAAGATTGGAGGTAAAACATAAATAAATTGTTTTTTATATTTGAAAAGGTTTTTAACAAAAATAAAAATTATGGGAAGAAAAAACACACCTCCAAAAAATAGAAGTGAATTTACTAAATTCGAATTGAGGAAAGGGAATTTATCTATAATTCTTTGTGCTGGCAATAGCCCCCAAATTACAAGATACTCCTCGTATAAAAGTTGAAATATGCTCTCTTCTCTTACTACACGTTCGTAGGAAGGATAGTAGAGTGGGTTACCAAAAACAACAAAATTTCTATAATACCAAAATCCACTAATAACTAGAATACCTATAAGAGCCGAAATTAATAATAAAATTTTCTCTTTTCTTTCTTTTTTCATCACAAAAATAGTGAGAATAAACCCAAAAAATACAAAGAAAGCTGTTTGCTTAGTCAAAAACATTAAACCTGAAACTAAAGCTATTAAAGGATAGTTTGGTTTCTTTTTGAAAAGTAAGAAGAAAAGTAGTAAAGTAAAAAATACCATGAAGATTTCTTGCATCAAGGATACAGAAGCGTAAATCATTTCTGGTATAAAAGAAAAAAGACCCAATGCTACAATTTTTTCTTTTATTGAAAGTTTAAAGTAATTGGTAAGTTTATAAAAAATGAAAAGAGAGATAAAAAAGACTAATAGTTCTGTTAATCGCGAGAAAAATACCCACAACAAGAAATTGTTCTGAAAAATCAAATAAAAAAGTGCAAATATATAAGGAACTAGAGGTGGATACCACACCGGATATCCTGCAATCAAATCTTTTTCCAAAAACGGATTTTTTTCTATTACAATACTTTTTGCTAGAGAAAGATATCTTAAATCATCGCCAAAACGGTAGGTCGGTGCTGTTAAAAAAAATATAAGATATGTCATTATCAAAACTATAAGAAAAAATGTGAAGCATTTTTCTATTCTCATATTTTTATTAATAGTTATAAAAACTATTAATAAACTAAAGTTTTGTTCGTTTTATTACTAAATCTGCTATTAAACCTAAAAATCCAAGCTGAATTGACGTTAATATAACCATCACAGCGCCCACACCAAAATAATTAAAAAGTATAAAATCTCTCATGGCCTTTATAAAACCAATAATAAATAACATTGCACTAGTTGGTAAAAATATTTTTGCAGGTTTGAAGTAAATCATAAGTCTTAATATAAGATAGAAAAAACTACTAAAATCTCTTATTGGTTTGATCGATGATTTGCTTTCTCTTTTATAATAATTTATAGGAACAAATTTTACATTATAATTATTCGTTAAGGCTGCAATGGTAATTGTTGCTGTAAAAGAAAATCCATCTGGAAATAAATCAAAAAATCTAAGTGCTATATCTTTTTTAAAAATTCTTAGACCAGAATTTAAATCTGGAATTTTTATATCAGTTAAATAATTTGCTAGTTTATTTAAAATCCATTTTGCTGGCCTTCTTAACAGGGGAATTGTTACATGTTTACCAGTTCTTGCGCCAACTACCATATCATATTTCGAAGAAAGCTTAATCAATGTTGGTATCGCATCGACCGGATATGTTCCATCTGCGTCTATGATTAAAATATACTCTCCATTTGCTGCACTTATCCCAGTTTTTAGGGCCGCCCCATATCCTTTATTAGATGTATGCCTCAATAGCTTTATCCTTGCCTCCTGAACTATCTTAGCAGAATTATCTGTTGAACCATCGTCTACAGCTATAATTTCACAAATGTTTCTGTTATGTGCCTTTATTTTTTTAATATCACTCAAAACTTTTGGAAGGCTCTTCTCTTCGTTATATATTGGAATAATGATAGATACTGTTTTCATATTTTTCACTTATTCTATTAATACTTTTTTTAGTACTTGAATCCCATTTTTAATAAAATTTTTTAATTGATTTGTAGTACTGATCTTAAATAGTTGTTTCACAATATAATTGGGTCTAAAATAGAATTTTTTCAAAGCCTTTTTATGAAGTTTTAATAGCTCAAATTTAGGAACATTAGATGTTGCCATTACTTCCTGGGATGAATCTAATGCCATTATATTTCTTTTAACTCCTTTACCCATCATCATTTTCTGCAATTCGCTACCATAGCGTAGAACAAACAAATTGAAAGAAGCATAATCACATCCGATTTTTGTTGAAAATTTTATAGTATCATTTATTGTTTCTTTTGTATCATCGGGCAAACCTATGATAAAGCTTCCAAGCGTTTGGATGCCAATCTTGGAACAGTAATTAAATATATTTTTAATTAGTTGGTTATTAGTTCCTTTTCTCACATTTTTCAAAATTTCATTATTTGCTGATTCTACACCAAAAAATATTAAATAACAGCCTGCTCTCTTCATCAGATTTAGGAGCTTTTTGTCAACATTATCTACTCTTGCATCGCAAGACCATGAAAATTTAAAATTATGTCTTATAATTTGTCTGCAAATTTCTTTTACCCGTTCTTTGTTAGAGGTAAATGAAAAATCTCTAAAGTAAATCTCTTTTATACCAAGTTTAGCAATATATTCTAATTCTTCGATTAGATTTTTCATATCTCTTTCTTTAAACCCGAGATTTCCAGAATTACAGAAAGTACAGTGATACGGACAACCATAGGTAGTTAAAACTGCTGTCATAGGACTATATCTACTATAAGGTAGACTATATTTTTTTAATGGAAATAGTTCATGCCTAGGAATTGCATAAGAAAATATATTATTATTATTTTTTTGACAAACTATAATTTTTCCGTTATCTCTATATACTATATCCTTCAGCCCATCTTTTTTTCCTTCGATAAACTTTAAAATTTCGGTTGATGTAAAATCAAAAATTATCCCATCGATAAATTTATACTTATTCATAACATACAAAGGATCGAAGTATGCCACATCACCAATAACAAATATTTGACATTTAATTCTTGCCTTTATTTTTTTAAGAAATTTCATATCATCCTCTAAAGAAATGGCAGAAGTAAGAGAAATTATTAATGTTGGTTGAATTTTTAAAATCTTCTTTAAACTTTCACTATAAGAGTCACTATTGATTATACTATCTAAAACACATACATCATAATTTTGTGCCAATATCCCACTTAATACAAGGAGGTCTATCGGCGGCCAACAGTATTTTGCTTTACTTGTATGCCCGCAACAGTAATCTCTTATGACAATTTTTTCAGATGGTGGGTTTAGTAGCAATATTTTCATACATTAACCATCTTATTTCTTTATTCCAGAGGCTCTCCAACTTGTGTTTAAATAATTGCTTATATGTATTTTTCTAAAATCATTTCTATTAAACCATTTTTCTATAGTTTCTCTTTTTATAAAGAATGTTTTGGGGGCATTAAGCTTATCAAATATATTTAATAGATTTTCTCTAAAACTAAGTTTACGCCATCGTGTAAAATATTGATAGAAAGGCAGAAAATCTATTGGTATCATATAAATAGTATAAACTGGAATGTAAATTAAAAACGTTATGAGAGTAGCAATTTTCAAAAGCATACTTCTACTTAGTTTTAAGAAAAATTTCTTTTTTAAAAATTCAAGCAAAGTTCTATTTAGAAAATTACCTTCATAACTATATACCCATATTATTAAACGTCCATTTTTTTTCAAATGTCTTTTAATATTCTGAAAGGTTTTGTCGGGATTCTCGGTATGATGTATAACTCCAACTGCGTAAACAATATCAAATTTTTCTTTTAATCTCATAGTAGTAATATCCTTCCGAAGAATTGTAACATTTTTATTATGTTTTGTGTTCTTTTTAGCAACATGTGACGTATACAAATCGACCCCAACGACTTTTTTAGCAATTGGTGCAACTAAGTTAATATGTCCTCCCATTCCGCAGCCACAATCTAAAACTGTCTTGTTTTTAAAATCTTTAAGTTTATTAGGATAGATCCAATTGGCAAAAAGGTATGGTGAAATATTTTGCATCCTCTCCCATTCAAAAGCCCATTCCGATTTTCTATTCAGCATTTAATCACTTAAAATAGATTCCAAACTCTTTTCCTAGATTCTTTCATATTCACAAAACAATTACCATTCATTAATCATTTGGTAAAGTAATAAGTTATAAGTTTTGATGGTTATTAAATATTATAATGGCTTCAAAAATAGAAATTGCCAAAACTGTTGCAAAAAATGAAGGTGTGATTTCTCTTATTAAAAGAGGGTTTAAATACTACATTTTCTCTTTTCTCTATTCCTTTTTTGTGTATATGAAATTAAAAACAAAAAGATTTAATAGAAATAGAATAGACAAGTTGGTCGATTTTATTTTTAATGATTTTCATGGGTTTTTAGCCCCTATACAGGTTAAGAGTGAAATTACTTCTCTTTTAAAAATTGTAAAAATTATCAAACCACTGACAATTATGGAAATTGGAACAGCGAAAGGTGGAACTCTATTTCTCTTTTCTAAAGTAGTTCCGAAAAATGCTGTTATAATCAGTGTTGACTTACCTGGAGGGAATTTTAGAGGAGGTTATCCTTGGTGGAAGATACCTTTGTATAAATCATTTGCTAAAGATAAACAGGTCATTCATCTGATTAGAGGAGACTCCCATGATATGGAAACTTTTAAAAAAGTAAGAGCTATTTTGGGGAGAAGAAAAATAGATTTTTTATTTATTGATGGCGATCACACTTATGAAGGTGTAAAAAAAGATTTTGAGATGTATAAGCAATTAATGGGGAGGGGGGATAATTGCATTTCATGATATTGCACCTCATCCTCTAGAAACAAAGTGTGAAGTAAGCAAATTTTGGAATGAAATTAAGAAAGAATATGAATATAAAGAGTTCGTTGAAGATTGGAAACAGGCATGGGCAGGTATAGGATTGATTAAGATTTGGTGAGTCCTCGAAATTAATTTTTCCACTTCATTAGAATTAACAAAAATTGTTGAGAATTTAAGGGACTTAAATTAACATTTGTTAATTTTAACCAATGCCCCATTCTTCATTAAAGATTTTTGTGCTGCTTCTAAAATCTTTACAACTTGTAAACCGTTATATCCGTCTGTCTACTAAATACTTAATCTCTTCCCACACTTCTCCTTTGGAATTTTTTAACCAATCCCTCTTTGACGGCTTGCACCGCATTTCCTAACTCTTATAAGTTCATCGGGTTTTCTGGTCTGTCTTTTAAGGCTTCTCTGCTATAAACCAATAATCTGTTTTAAAGTAAAGAGGTAAATATTTGT
>Ga0123519_10013564_pt1 | contig 11699 bp, 11 predicted proteins | sample YelNatPaOPRAMG02_FD_87396 | JGI IMG/M metagenome (GOLD analysis project Ga0123519, IMG submission 87396) | Hot spring microbial communities from Yellowstone National Park - Yellowstone National Park OP-RAMG-02 (version 2) | ecosystem: Environmental > Aquatic > Thermal springs > Hot (42-90C) ... | reverse complement strand
GAGAAGCTCCTAGCACGTCACCAAGAAGATTGAATGAAATTATTGTTACAATGATTGCAAGCCCTGGGAAGAGCACACTCCACCAACAACCTAGATAGATCGCTGTGCTTGCCAAATATAGAATTCTACCCCAACTTGCTACGTTAGGGTCTCCGAGTCCAAGGAAACTCAACCCAGCCTCTGTAAGTATACCGTTTCCTATTTGGAGGGTAACTGCTGGAATAATGCCTAGCCAAATATTTGGAAGTATTTCAAATAACATAACATTTAGCGGATTAGCCCCTAAGGCTTTAGCGGCTAGAACGAATTCTCGTTCTTTAAGGGAAAGTACTTGGGCCCTGACTACCCTAGCCATTGAAGGCCATGAAACAACACCGATCACAAGAGTGATTACATTTATTGAGCTCCCAAACAGTATAACTATGAATATTATGAGGATGAACGAAGGAATCGAGAGTACCACATCTGTGAATCTCATCAAGATCTCATCAACTATTCCTCCAAGGTATCCTGCCAAGGTTCCAATTACTAAAGCGAGGAAGACAGTAATTAAAGACGAAGTGATGCCGACATACAATGCTACTCTAGAACCATGTACTATTTGACTAAAGATGTCTTCACCCAGCTGATCGGTCCCCATAAAATTTCGGCTTGACGGAGGGGATAAAGACTCACCAACACCGGTTTGAAGAGGGTTGTAAGGCGCGATCTGATATGCGAACACTGCAAAGAGGATTATTGGCAAGAGAAGAATTAATGGAAGAACTGCTCTTCCTTTCACCGATACCAATTGAAAACTATGGAGACTAAGTTTCTTCATTCACCAACACTGCTCCTAAGCCGTGGATCAACTACAGCGTTGAGTATATCAGCGAAAAGGTTCATTAAAGCGGTGATAATAGCGAAGAAAATCAGGAGGCCAGTAGTCAACGGATAGTCTCTATGCAAGAAACCTTGCACGATCAAAGTTCCTAGACCTGGCCAAGAGAATATGTTTTCGACTAGGACTAATGCACCTATCATTAGGTTTATCTGAGTTCCAGCGAGCGAGATTATTGGGAGGAGAGAATTACGGAGAGCATGATGATATAAGATCTCACGTTCAGATAAGCCCTTTGCACGCGCAGCCACCGAATAGTTCATTGAAAGTGCTTGTAATAATCCTCCCCTTGTTAATCTGGCGTATATACCGAAAAAAACTGCGGACAGAGTTACTACAGGCAGAACCATGTGCCAAAACACATCTAGAATAGCGTATAAGCCGGTTGGTGGTGTGGTACTAGCCATTCCACCTGTTGGGAAGAGGGGGATATTTACCGCGAAAGCGAGTATCATAAACAATCCTAACCAGAAAACAGGCACAGAGAATAGTACCAGAGAAGAGATGTTAATTAGCTTGTCTCTTAGAGAATTAGGCTTTGCAGCGGAAAATAACCCAAGGAAGATTCCGCCTGCTATAGCAATTACACTTGAGGTAGTTACTAAAAGAACCGTTGGAGTCAGCCTACCAAGTATAACGTCAATGACCGTACGACTATACGTTATAGAGTGTCCAAGATTTCCAGTTAGAACAGATGTTAAATATATTGTGAGTTGTTGAGCTATCGGGAGGTTTAGTCCGTAGGCCTCCCTTACAGCTTTTAAATATTCAGGGGTTGCACCCGCTCCAGCGAGCAGAACTGCTGGGTCACCGGGAGCGAGTTTGATTATCATGAAAGATAGCAAAACTACTGTAAACACTGTGATAAAAGAAAGAGCAATCCTCTTTATAATAAATCGCCAAATCAATGTTTCTCACTCGAATTTAGGCTATTTAAAGCCACCGGACAGGCAACGTAATGATCTGGCCCACACGCTGTTAAAATTGGGTTTCTTAAGGCACACTCTTCAACTGCCAACGGACAACGAGTCCTGAAACCGCATCCCGATGGTGGGTCTATTGCTGATGGCACGTCACCAAAAATAGGAGGCTTATCAACCCAAGCTGTATCATTTGGGTCTCTTGTTGGAAAAGATCGGAGCAGAGATATTGTATATGGATGAACTGGTTTTTGCAACACACCATCTGTTGGCCCAACTTCAACTATCTTCCCTAAATACATGACGATGGTCCTTTGGCAAATAGATTTCACCAAGCGAATATCGTGTGAAATAATTAAATAGGTTGTTTTATATATTTGTTGGAACTTTTTCAACAAATTCAGGATTAGAATTTGAACAGTTGGGTCTAGCCCTGAAACTGGTTCGTCACAAACAGCAAGCTTAGGGTTGAGCGCTAGTGCTCTGGCGATCACAATCCGTTGCCTTTGTCCACCACTAAGTTGATGGGGATACCTGTTAAGGAAGGATCTGGGGGGCGATAAACCTACCTGCTCAAGAAGGTTGTAAAGTGTTTCTTCATTAAAAGCGATACCATGCAGTTTAAAAGGCTTAGAGAGTATCTGTTTCACGTTCATCACAGGGTTCAATGCTGAGTACGGATCTTGGAAGATAGGTTGAACCGTGCTGACAAACCTCTTCTTATCAACCTTAGCCAATGGTTCACCTTCGTATTCAATCGCTCCTCTGGTTGGAGGAATTATGCCACAGAGCATTCGACCTACAGTCGTCTTGCCACAACCACTTTCTCCCACTATTGCAACGTTCTCACCTTGCCATATTTCAAAGCTTACACCATCAACAGCCTTCAAGAACTTAACAGACCTAGAAAACATACTCCTCTTTACAGGGAAGTATTTCACTAACTCCTTGACCGATAAAAGTGGAGGGTTATTAGTTTCTATTGTCATATAACCAGCAATACACCCTTGAATCTTGATCTGGAAATATTTCAAAAGGGTTTTCTTTACAGCGTTCCATTGCATATGGACACTTATGTCTATAACAACAACCCGAAGGAAAGCGTAATAAATCAGGCGACAAACCGTTCTGTTGTTTAATCACACCCTCCCCTAGCTCACTTGCGAGCAGCAAAGCTTGTGTGTAAGGATGCCTAGGGTTCTTGAAGACAGACCGCACATTGCTCTCTTCCATTATACGACCAGCGTACATTATCACTACACGATCAGCGATACCACTCACAACACCTAGGTCATGACTGATGAGCAAGATCGACATGCCAAGTTCATGATTCAACGCTTTTAAAAGGTTGAGAATCTGGGCTTGAACTGTCAAGTCTAGATTGCTTGTTGGCTCGTCCGCTATAAGAAGTGATGGCTGGCAGGCAATAGCCATTCCTATAACAATCCTCTGTGCCATTCCTCCGCTTAGTTGATGAGGATAATAATGATAGATTCTTTCTGGTTCCGTTACGCGCATCTTCTCTAAAATGCTCTTAGCTTTTATAACAGCTTCCTTTTTTTCAACGCCTTCATGTTTAACAACAACCTCTGCCACTTGGTCCCCCACCTTCATCAACGGGTCAAGAAATGATGTAGGGTCTTGGAAAACCATCCCAATTTCTTTCCCCCTTATTGTCATTAACTCTTTTTGGGTGGCTTGGACTAAGTTTTTTCCATTGTATAATATAACGCCTTCCTTTATTACAGCGTTCGCTGGAAGAAGATTGGGTATAGCTAACGCAGTAGTAGTTTTCCCTGAGCCAGACTCACCAACTAATGCAACCACCTTGCCTCTTTCTATATTGAACGAAACTCCTTCAACAGCTTCGATGTATTCGTTCTTCTTTCTATACTGAATCTTAAGATTTTGAACAGAAAGGAGGAGCTTAGAAGCACCTTTCCTTTCGATCATTGCCAACGTCATACCGATCCTGGAAATTAAGTGATAATTAGCCTATTTAGCGGTTGACTTCTTCCTTTTCATAGCAACAAACCATACAGCAGCTATTACTACTACCGCAACGACAACTACGACCAAATATTCGATTGGAAAGATCTGACCCGTACTTGGAGTTGTTGTAGATACGATGTATTCATTCGCTAGGCTATCTACAAACACATACTTCCCGTCAGGTATATCAGGCCCTTGAATAAAGTTGCTTCTGACGTAAACCCAGTTGATCTGATAAAGTACTACTACTGGCACGTCTTGACTTATTATATCTTCAACTTGCTGTAGCACTTTAACCTGTTCATCATGATCCGAAGTCCGTAGCCATTTTTCAAGAAGCTCATCGAGTTGAGGGTTACTATACTGTGTTGGATTGAGGAAAATGCCTTTGCCTATCCAGCGACTGTGGAACAATGAATAAGTCCAGATTGGCGATGTCCAGTACGTTACACCAAACATTTGGAAGTCGCCTTGTCCAGAAAGGGTTAGATACGTTCCGAAGTCGGTTAGTTTAACCGATACCGAAATACCCACATCAGCCAGCTGACTTCTGACCAATTGGGCTAGGCTCACAAGTTCAGGTTGTGAATTTGGGACTAGCAATTCGAGCGTAAATCTAGTTCCATTTGCACTCCTTTTATACCCTGCAGCGTCAAGTATTGAATTTGCTTTTTCAATGTCATAATTGTAGACCACCATGTTCGGACTAGGTGGCACAAAATTTGGATCAATACTGGCTTGTCCTGACGCGGCGATACCAGCTGTGGCTTTGGCGATGATGTCTGATCTATTTAAAGCGTAAGAAATAGCGCGTCTAACGTTAACGTCTGAGACGATAGGTGCTCTGACGTTGAACCAAATCGCACCGACGTATGGAGGCCTCTGGGAAAGCGTGACATTGAGTGTACTTATTTGTTTGAACGAACTAACAGCTTCATATGGTATTCCCTCAGGTACAACGTAGTTGATTTCCCCACTCTTCAGCCCTGCTATTATAGCTGCTGGATCGCTGATGAACTTGATTGTTATTTTGTCTATATATGGCTTTGGTTTGTCCCAGTAATACGGATTTCGGACAAGTTCAATAAACTGTCCTGCTACCCACTGTTTCATGATATATGGTCCTGTTCCTACAGGATTTGTCGTCCTAAAGGAGCTTTTGAGGAAGTCTTGCCCTTCTAGGATATGCTTAGGGTAGATCACTCCGTTTCCACTGGCTAACAGTTGAAGCTGTATCCCTTGTAAGAAGACACCTGGTTTTAAGATAGCGGTATAATTGTCTGGTGTACTAACTGTTGAGTTAGCAAAGTAAAATGAACCAAAGACATCGTACTTGCTCAATATATTTTCAAAACTGAATTTCACATCCTGTGACGTAAATGGTTGGCCATCACTCCACTTAACATCGTTTCTCAACTTAAACGTGTATGTGCCTTGCACTGGGTCAACACTCCAGCTGCTTGCAAGATTTGGGGCAATACTTAGGTCATTTTGGAACTTCAAAAGCGATTCAAAGAGTTGTCCTCCCACAAAACCGCCGTTCCAAGAGCCTGTTAGAGGGTCAACATTCATCGGCTCAGCTGAAAGAGCGATTACAATGCTCCCACCAACAGTCGGTTGAGCGGTTACAGGAAATACAAAAACGGAAGAAACTAATATAACGCCAATCAAAAGTGAGATAACAACCCTTTCTCTAACTTTCTTTGTCGATTGAACTTTATCCATTGAATCCAATCCTATTTGGGAACCGATATATAAACCTTCAAATATAAGAAGAGTTCTAGGAATATTTTAATTTATTGTTATTAAAATTGAAATACTTACATAAACTTAGACTGTTTTCTAAGATAATAAAAACTTCAGTGTGAATGAAAAGTCTAATATGCTTAAAATGTGTGATTATCCCTTTCTTAATAGGATTTAGAATGAAAATTTTAGTGCTCTTTTAGTGCGTAAATTAAGTAGAACATAACATCCCACGTTTTGGTTATTTTCGTTTAATCGTAACTAGAAAGATGACTGCAACCAACGTGATGGCTATGATAACGGCGCTCATTTGTGTCAGCATAACTACTGTCTGATTTTCGCTTTGCTTTACTGAAATTCCAACTAGTGCCCAGATTATGACTAATGCGTATGCTACATCTTTCCTTGTGGCTAACACAATCAACGTGATAAATAAAGCTACGATTATTACTAAAGTTGACCAAACCAAAGAATCTAATCCAAAGCCACCCCAGTTCACAGAAACCAAGGTCACAGCCACATTAGCAATAGAAGCTATAGTGATCCAACCTAAGTAGACGCTGAATGGCAGATGAACCACCAGCTTTTCAGTTGTCGAAACTTTAGACTTACCTATGTCAAGGCGTAGGTAGATAAAGGTCAAAGTTGCTAGTAGCAAAAACATAAGAATAACAGACAAACCTAAATACTCAAACTGCCAAAGAAAGAGCCAGGCTACGTTCACTAAGCAGCTCAAAACAAAGAGCCAACCAATCCTCCTTTGAAATTCTTTCCCCCTCGCACTTGTAAACGTTTGGTAGACGACAAAAACCCCTAACATGATGTAAATTATACCCCAAATAGAGAACACATAACCCGCAGGAGTGATCAAAGTTGGGTACGTATCAGAGATCTGAGCGGTGTTCTTACCTCCAAGAATCGTTGTACTACCTGCTAGACCGTTGACCAAAACAGTTAAGATAAAGGCCAACACGTTTGCCCAATTAAGTAGGGCTAAATGTTTGGTTGTTGTTGGCATACTTCAAACTTCTTATCTTTTGTATTTGTATATAAGCCTTACGAGCATTAGAGCAGCAACGAAGGAGTAATTAAGGTTGACAGTCTAAAATTAATGCCCAACTAAATTTGATAAGTATACTAAAATTGGTTCGAGTAGACAGAGAGCTCTAATGTTCCTCACGATTCAGAAGCTTTACTCCATTGGGGATTTCCCGACCAGGCGGGATAACAATACCAGCCCCTATATAGGCACCATGTCCAAGGCAACAGCCTAGGAACCTTTGACCAGAATCCACAATCTTCCCGTCCTTGATCAAAGTCACGCATCTCCCATCCAATCTAAAATCAGCTAAAACGGAGCCAACTGGGAGGAATGAGTCACACCCCATTACACTCGTGTTGATGAAGGGGCTTGTTGTGAACGCGCCTGGAAATAGGAGCGAATACGTCACATTTACACCATCTCGAAGTTGGCATCCTTCACCAAGAACCGAATAGGCGACAGTGCAATTGTTGTGTACCACAGACTTAGCTCCGACCATCGACCCTCTTATGACACTGTGAGCTCCGACCTCCACTCCATCTTCTATTATGGAGTTCTCAAGGTAAGCAGTTGGGTGAATGTCACATCCTTTTCCTATTTGCACATTCTTGGATGAAACGCGCCATTGATTGGTTGAAAGTGTAGAGACTGCGAGGTGGAGTTGCTTTAACCGATCGCGTTTAAGGTCAGCGATGTGCGCCAGTAGTGCTGCTATATTGCATGCCCATAAGTTAGCCCAGTGCTCGATTTGGACGATCACTTTTCTGGTGATGGGCGCCTTGTATATGCCTCCTGGAACCATGTGGTCTGGGAACGACATTCCTTGCACGTATTCATCAGCGTTGACAACCAGCGGCTTCGGAGCGGCATCTCCATCATAGCCTGGAGGATAATAGTAGAGTCGATAGCCGACAGTTTCCCCCAAGTCTTCAACATCCATGGTCGCTGTTATCGTCCTCTCTGTCAAGGTCCCTTTCTTAATAGCGCACTGTGTTGGTTGGTCTAAATGTTGGGATGCATCGAGGAAAGAGGACAGCAACTCCTTTGTGCAGAAGACTGTGTCCTTCAGGACTAAACGCCCTCTTCTCCTGTCCTGACCCTCGGCACCAATCATTCGTATACCCAAAGAATTTAACACCCTCCGCTGGTGATCTTCAAGTCTCGAATTAAGTATCAGAAGTTGTTGAGGGTGTTCAAGAAACGGGCTTATCTTTATTTGGCTGGGCTCAATAAGAGCTTCTACTGACACGAATATCTACATGTAGAAAGGTTTTTCTCGATATAAAAACTTTTACTAGGCAGTACAGTAGGAAATACGTTTCCAAAGATTTTATGTTTCTTTAAAACGTCCGAGAATTAGTATTTATCAACTAATAAGCAAAAGTGTTAACAGACTATCGAGCCTAGCGATCTGTTCACTGACTTATTGATACAATAAATTCTTAATAACAAAGCCAAGGAGTTCTTTATCGCTGACCGGCATCTTCTCTAATATATGCCACTGTTGACCCTGTTAACCATTTTCCCTCACCAAGAAACTATCGGTGTTCAATAAATAGTTGGAAACAATTTTAACCTAATTCGGTTCTAATGCGAATGGCATGCAGTATGTCGCTACGTGTTATAATTCCAACAAGTTTTCCATTATCTTGAACGGGGAGACGCCCTATATTATGCTTTGACATTTTAATGAGTGCATCAACCGCTGGTTCATCAGGACTTGCACATATTAATTTCTCGCAAGCGGTCATAGCATCCCCTACCTTTGTCTCTTGCCATTTATCTCTAGGAATCTTTCTTACGTCTTCAATTGTGATTATACCAAGTAGTCTCATGTCTTTTTCAACTGGGAATCCCGTATGCTTATATTGGGAGAACTGCATTTCCACAATTTCCTTAATCGAGCTATCAGGGTCTACAGTATGCACCTCACGTGTCATTATATCCCTTATTTTAACACCAGTCAAAGCTTCCCCTATAATGGTGTGTCTGTAACTCGATTCAGCTCCACTTTTTAGGAACCACCCAATTAATGTCAACCATAGACCTCCAATAAATACCCCTCCTACGATTAATACGAATCCTCCAAAAATCATCAAGTACGCGAAAAAAACACCAATCCTAGTCGCTATCCTAGTTGCCTTTATCAAATCTTTCTTCCAATGCCAAATCCCCGCTCTAAAGACACGCCCACCGTCTAGTGGAAAGGCTGGAATTAGATTAAAACCGCCTAATACTGCATTAATGTACGCACCATATTCCAATGGCGCATATATGGTAACGCTAGCTTCAAACGCACGTGCTATATATTGTAATGACCATAGGGCTAAAGCGATAAGGAAACTAGTAAGAGGGCCTGCCAAAGCCATTCCTAATTCAACACGGGCTTCCTTTGGTTCCTCCTCAATTTCTGATACCCCACCAAAGATAAAGAGAACGATACGCTTTACAGGTAAGCCATTCTTCTTGGCAATATATGAATGTGCCAATTCGTGAACTAAAACTGATGCGAAAAGCAGAACAGCACTTATTACGCCAATCAACCAGTAAGTCGTAGAAGATAATCCAGGGTATTCAGAAGGCAGGTAGCCTACAGCAAGTGTCCAAGATATAAGTATAGCCCCTAAAACCAACGTGTAATGAAGTTTCACTGGAACACCGAGAAGACTAATAATTTTTAAAGACATAAACGCTCCCACTCTGAAAACATCATCTACGTTCAACCTTGAAATCACATAAAAACACAATGGTTAATATAAACGTTATGTGGGTGCAGAACATAAATTGGATCGATATGGCGGGCCCGGTGGGATTTGAACCCACGATCCCCGGCTCCGCAGGCCGATGCCTTGATCCATTCTGGGCCACGGGCCCTGTACGAATTGTATTTGAGCCTGGGTTTATTTGCTTTTTTATCTATTGCCAACAGTTCTACTGGTAATAGTTTTCTAGTTCCACGAGTCCTTTGTCGTCTAGGCTCTCCTGTTTTACTATTTTTGTACTCTTATCCCAGAAGCGTGGTATAATCATATAAGGTTAAGAAACAAGTCTTCTATTCCCACTTTAGGGTCAAATAGTAAATAAACTATACTCTAATCAGCTTTAACCAAAACGTCTATTAAATTTCTAATAAAATAATTATTCTTTGAGTCTTAGTTCGACATAGTAGTGAGGTTCTAGCCCAGGGAATATTGTTGGAGAAATTTTTCCGATGATTTCTTCAGGTGGTGCGTCACTACCCCAAGAGGCGATATAATAGTTGTCGAACTGTCCGTTCCAAACCTTGTCCTTTTCGACCAATTCTAAGACTATTTCTTTACCGTCTATTTTCATGCTAATCTTTTTTGAGTCAATGCTATAATCGGTTACATTATATTTGTGTCTTTTTAGGGCATCACCTAAACCAACGTTCAGCTCTAAAGTCAAAGCGCCATCTCCACCTACAAGGGATAGGGTAGCATTCCATTCTGCATTATATTCAAAGCCTCCATGCGACCTTCCAGCGTCGCTGACGAAAAATGACCCCCTTAACTCCTTTGCCAGCTTGTTTGGTGGAGAAAAAAGGTTTGTAAAAGATACGGCTATAAATGCTATAACTGTAGTGGCCAAGATTATTGTTAAGACTACAGCCTTCTTGTTATCTTCCAAGTTACATCAAAGACATATTAATGCATTAAATTTATAATTCTATAATTTAGAACTGGAAACAAATGTATGTTCTACTTTTCTACACGCACCACTGCCTATTAGGGTTTCATTATACACTGGCATTGCTTATGTTTATTTTCATGCAGAGTCAAATTTATTTCCCGTTTCTCGGCTTATATTGACATAGAAGCAGGAATAAATAGGTTATTAATAGGGGGATGATTTGCCAGTATAGCAGATGGTGTTTGGTTGAGGCTGTGGTCTATCCATCCCAAGTATCTTGATCGTATGGGTTTAGTGGCTGTTTGGAGGGAGGGACTTCTAGTGAAGCAAGTTCTCGAGGGCAAGACGAAGGGCTACCGTAATCATCCTCAACTTTTAAGATTTAAAGGGTATGAGAACCCAGTCGATTTGATTGATGCCTACCTTTTTCAGATTTATCTTGAAGCAAAAAGAAGGGGCTATTCGTTTGATTATTCTAAAATAAGAGGCGTTAAACTGCAAGGAGCTTTGGCGGTAACCCGTGGGCAATTAGAGTATGAATTTGTTCACTTGTTGAAAAAGCTTAAATTGCGAGATAAGAAAAGACTTGAAGAATTAAAAAGCTTGAACCCTAAAACTGTTGAGCCGAATCCAGTTTTTAGAGCTGTTGTTGGCGAAGTTGAAGGATGGGAAAAGCAGGTTATTGGCTGATTTATTTCGTCCCTTCTATAAGAATGTTCTCCATCATTTTAAGGATTTGCTCATGCCTTTCCCCATCTTCAATTACCTATTCAAGAAACACCCTAAAATTTTCAAGGTCTATCTTGGCTTCATCTGCCATCTTAATCAATTTTTACATACAACACTGTTAAGTGTTCCTTGTTAGCAAAACTTTTGAGCTTCATTAACCCCTCTATTTATGCGTTAAAAGCAGGGATTGGAAAACCATTATAGAGCGACCAATAAATCCCCCGTATAATCTAAAAGGGTGAGGCTTTAAACTGTTTAGCTAGGCTACGTATGTGGAGTGCTGTCAGCTTAGGAGGTGGGCCTTTCTTAGTTCTTTGCTGATCTTGTCAAATTCCTTGTATGTGTCTTTTAAGCCGATAGGTGATTTCTTTTGCATGTATTGGCCGGAGACAACCATTGCGCTGCCTATGAGGTCTGATATTGTAGGGTCTGGGAACGCTATCAGTGCTACCCCTAAGGCGGTGACCTTCTTGCCCATGTTCTTTGGTTGGGTGACATTGCGGATCTTTGGGCTTATTGATGTTGCATCAATGGTTGAACCTGACTTTCTTAAAATTGTATGTAGTTCTTCGTATTCTGTTGACACCTTCTTTATGAACTCTATTTTCTCTTCAGGTTTGCTCATTAACATTTTTGTTTAGCTCAAAGCTAATTAAATAAGCGAAGGTTCTAAAAATATTGTTTAACGTCAAAAAAATTTTACCAGTCAGTTTTCACTAGAGATACGCTTTGAAAATTT
>Ga0123519_10013560_pt1 | contig 11701 bp, 10 predicted proteins | sample YelNatPaOPRAMG02_FD_87396 | JGI IMG/M metagenome (GOLD analysis project Ga0123519, IMG submission 87396) | Hot spring microbial communities from Yellowstone National Park - Yellowstone National Park OP-RAMG-02 (version 2) | ecosystem: Environmental > Aquatic > Thermal springs > Hot (42-90C) ... | reverse complement strand
TGCCCGCGCGGAATAAGCGGCTGCGGAGGCTGCAGTATTGCCTGTTGAGGCGCAGATTGTTGCCCTGCTGCCCGCCTCGACTGCCTTCGAGATCGCCATAGTCATCCCACGGTCTTTGAAGCTGCCGGTCGGATTCATACCCTCGAACTTGACATACATTGTAATATTGTCGCTGATCTGTCGCGCAAGCCGGTCCGTGCGGATCATCGGCGTAAACCCTTCCAGTAGCGACACTATAGGCGTCGAGTCCGTTACCGGTAGAAAATTCCGATATCGCTCAATTAGCGGAACGCGCTTGTAAGTTGATCTGGTCTCTAAAACAGCCATTTTTTTCTTATCCCTCACCCAACCCTTTCTTCTCGGGAAGAAAGGGCACTGGAATCGGCGAAATTGCTACTCTTCTACTCTAATCCAGCTTCCGATTTCCTTGACCACCGGCAATGCTCTTATTGCGTCCAAAGCCTTGCGCATGCTCGGTTCTGCAGCCTCATGAGTAACCCAAACAATCTCCGCGTAAGAACCTCGACAGCCTTTCTGAAGCACTGATTCGATACTTACGTTGTTGTCCGCAAACTCAGTAGCGATTGCCGCAAGCACTCTGGGTTTATCTTCAGTGAGCATTCTCACATAGTTCTTGCAGCGGACTTTGTCCATAGAAAGAGTCTCGCGCTCATCGAAGCAGGTACATCCTATCCTCGCCGTGGCGCCGTGTTTGATGTTACGCGCGATGTCCATGATGTCGCCGACTACGGCGCTTCCGGCTGCCATCGATCCAGCTCCGGGACCCGAGAACATCACTTCTCCCACAGCATTTCCGGTTACACATATACCGTTGGTCACTCCGTCCACGTGCGCAAGAACATGCGTCTTAGGCACAAAGGCTGGATGCACCCTTGCCAACACGCCGTCGTCTACGAGCTTTGCGATCGCAAGCAGCTTTATCACATATCCTAGTTCGTCGGCGTAGCGCATGTCTTCAGCCGTAACTCCTGTGATCCCCTCGCGATAGACTTTGGTGACGTCACACCTGCTTGTAAACGCAATTGAGGCAAGGATCGATATCTTATAGGCGGCGTCGTGCCCCTCTATATCCGCAGTTGGATCTGCCTCAGCGTATCCCTTAGCCTGTGCGTCCTTGAGAACATCCGCGAATTGAAGTCCTTCCTCGCGCATACGAGTGAGTATATAGTTGGTAGTGCCGTTGACTATGCCCTTAACCTCGAGTATCTCGTTGCCTGCGAGACAGGTTTTCATGGGGCGAATAATCGGTATTCCGCCACCTACGCTTGCTTCGAACATCAAATCGCGCTTCAATTCGGCGGCAAGCGGAAGAATTGTGGAGCCTTCTTTAGCAATCAGCTCTTTGTTCGCTGTTACCACATGCTTGCCGTTTCGCAGTGCTGCGCGAATGAAATCGCCTGCGGGCTTCAGGCCGCCTATTGTTTCAACCACGATGTCTATATCTGGGTCGTTTATAACTTCGTTTGCATCTGTGGTGAGGATCGATTTATCGACTTCGACTGACCTAGGCGTTGTGATATCCAGGTCGGCAATACGTTTGATCACCAACCGAGCACCGACCTTCCGTTCGATGCTTTCACGATTCTCGGTTAGTATGCGCACAGCTCCGGAGCCTACTACTCCAAAGCCGATAACTCCGATGTTAATACTCTCTTTCAAGTCGTTTTCACCCTGACTCTGACCAATACGTCGCCTTGTTGTACTAGTTTGCCATTTTCAGCGGGAATCTCTATGACCTCTCCCGCTACTTCGCTTGGAATCGGACTGAACGCTTTCATTGCCTCAATAAGTCCAACTTCTGTTCCTACTTCGATGAAGTCCCCTACCTCGACAAACGGCGGAGCATCCGGCGCAGGTGCTCTGTAGAACACGCCGACTACTGGAGCCGTTATGTTAAAAATGTCTTCTTCTTGCGCTTCTTCAACAGGCTGTTCGGTAACCGGCGGTTCAACAAGAGCTATCTCTTCACTGACAGGCGCAGTTTGCTCGGTGGGTTGGATTGTTACCGGCGCGGGAACCGTAGTTCGACTTTTTATAGTAATCGAAAGATCGCCTTCTTCTACCGTAAGCTCATCAAGACCATGCTTTTCGACAAGCTCGATGAGCTTTTTAACTTCGTCTACATCTATATCGAGCTTCCTCAAGCCAACTTCCCCCGCCTATACGCAAAAAGCAGAAGGACAGCAGCGTTCCGTCCTCCTGCAGAAATCTTCGTCTACCACTTCAAGAGTGGGTCATCGGTAGTATAACATCCGGTCTTGCCAGTGTCAACTTAGCGCTGTAGCGATTAATCTTCAAGTTCCTTAAGCACATCCTCCTTGAGCATGCTGCGAAAGGCATCCGGAATTTCCATCTTTGCTGTGCCAGCAGTGCAACCCTCGATGCTCTGTATTATCCCGTGCATTCGGTGATATGGAACGGTCACGAGCAGGTCGGAAGATTTGAACCCACGTATACGCCGGCTGGTATAGTCCATAAGACTCACGTTGAGCTCGCCGGTAGTCAGCGGATATGTCACTGCTTGATAGCAGGTAGCTCCCACCATTCGGATATTCTGAGCCACTCCAGTACAGTAGAGGTCGAGCGTGACCAACCTGCAGCCCTGCTCCGCATTACAGATGAACAGCACCAAGTCGGGGCGCTTTTCTGCCTTCTCCAGCGGACAGATTATGACATGATCCGCCAGTCCGGTCGGAACCTCGCTGGTCGTGTTCATAATGCGGTAGTAGACCGCCAGGGAACAAAAGAGCTTCTCTCCGTTGATGAGGAAGTCCTTGTGGGCCCTAGCTCGCTCGCCTGTTGGACCCTCGCCAAGACCCAAAAACCATGTTCCGCCGGGACAGGCTGAGCTTTCAGGCGTAAGATCGACCGTCTCTCCATCCCTGGCGAGCAGAAACGCATTACACACTCTGCATTTCCTCGCCGACGCTTCAGCAGGTGGCTCCATCGAAAATGTAATGGCCACGGGGCTACCTTCAAGCTGCAGGACCTCTTTGATTCTGGCAGCGTAGTCTTTCCATTCCATCAGAGAATCCTCCTGCTCGTCGTCGATTGCGCCGATCTTGAAATCAACAACTTACACAGCGATCATATACCCTGGCGATGCACCTGTCAACGAGACAGATGCACCCCTGTTTGCAAAGAAGACACGAAAAAGCATGTGCAGCCAGATCAGGGCAGTTCCGCCAGTGTTGTGCAAACGGCATTCTGCACTGCAGTCGCGGCGCTGTTGGTGCAAAGATGGTTGTTCATTAATATTGCGAACGCAAGCGGTTCGCCGGACATTGTATTCACATATCCTGATAGACTGCTCACGCGGCTCACATAACCCGTCTTTGCCCTTACGTTCTTTTCCGCAGCGGTTCCCTTCATTCGATTCCGCAATGTCCCATCAACTCCAGCCACCGGCAGTGAATTGATATAGATGGAAGCATGCTTGTGACCGTACATATAAGCTAAAAGAGTGATCAGGTTATTTGGTGAAATGAAGTTCAAACGAGACAAACCTGATCCGTCTACGATCTTAAGCGCCGTCAAATCCATTCCGATCTGTTGACAGAACTCGGTCTCTACCTCGATTCCTGCATTGGTAGTTCCTTGGCCCTTAATTTCTGCGCCGAGCGTTTTCAACAGCACTTCCGCGATCAAGTTATCGCTCGGCTTCATAAGTAACGAGAGTATCCGGGATAGAGGAGCGGAACGGTGAACGGCCAGCTCGGTTGCACCTTGCGGCAGAGTTCCGCTCTTGACCCCTCCGAGCACTAAAATGCCTTCTCTTGCCAGCCGGTCGCGGAAAACATATCCGGCATACAGTGCCGGTTCTGTTACGGTAATGGCTTCTTCAGGCGCGTTTGCCTTAGTCCCAAGCGGAACGACGCCGCGAACTCTGATAGTGTTGCTACCGAGAATCCGGTCCACCCACACGTTTTTCTCAATGTCTGGCCCTCCGGTTGTAGCAGAATTGTCAACTTTAACGTAGTCAGTCGGAGGATCTATGCGGACGACAGCTCGCGAACCAACTGTCTGACCTGGTCGAACGTATGCATCTACTACGTTGCGGTTGAGGTTGAGAGCGCTGATCTCTGCGGAGTAGTAATATGGAATATCATCCCACGACCATCCCCAACCCAATCGCTGATCATCGAAGTAGCTGTCATCCACCAGCAAATTTCCGGCAATCTTGGATATGCCTTTCGATTTTATTTGTTTTGCAAGCGATGCAAGGTCGTCCGTATTCAGAATAGGATCGCCGCTACCCTTTAGTACCAGATCGCCTTCTAACACGCCGCGCGAGTTGATTCCGCCGGTTGCATAGACTGTAGTGCTGTAGGTGAAATCCGGCCCGAGCCGGTCCAGCGCGACTGCACCCACAAGCAGCTTAAAATTGGATGCTGGAATGAAAACCAGATCGGCGTTGCGTTCATATATAATCTGCCCAGTCTTCAAAGACTTGACTACTATGCCTTGTATACCGTGGTTTAGGTTGGGGTCTTTGAGAAGAGCGTCAATGCGTTCTTCGAGCGTGTTAGCTTGAAGCTGTCCTGTCGCCAGCCAAAAGAGCAGCGTGAGAAGAACTCGGCAAAATATTTTCCTATAACGCATTTTGCAATCTCCAATATCAACTCGCAGCTTTCGCCGAAAGTCTGGTATAATCCCGTTATGCAACGTATCGACCAAATCCTTGCACACTGTATAGAATTGCCCCTCAAAGAACCGTTCGAGACGGCCCAACGACGCGCCACGTCTTCGCCGACGGTAATAGTAGAGCTTAGATCGGGAGATCTCACAGGATACGGTGAGGCAACACCGGTAAAATATGTGACGGGAGAGGATACCGCAACGGTCCTCCACGATATTGCAACAGCCGCGGAAGTTCTAGAAGGCGCAGTGCTCAGTGAGTATCGCCTATCCGCCAAGAAACTGGCAGAGGTGTTGCCTTACGGCAAGTCGGCCCGTGCCGGAATAGAGATGGCAATTTTTGACGCGTTCTGTAAGAGTCTGGGAGTCCCTCTCTACGTGTATCTCGGCGGTACCGCTCTGAGAATTGAAACCGATGTCACCATACCTATCTGTCCACCGAGTCACGCTCGTGATCTCGCCGCTGAGATGAGTGCGAAAGGCTTCAGACAGTTCAAAATCAAGGTGGGAAAAGACGAAGAAGAAGACTTGGAGCGCGTAGTGAAGGTAACAGAAGGCGCTCCGGATTGCACAGTCAATCTAGACCCTAATCAAGGGTTTACGCCTACTCAGGCAGTCGAGTTTGTCCGAAAACTGAAAAGTCTGGGAATCCGGATCAGAATGCTCGAACAACCGGTTGCGGCTATAGATCTGGAAGGTATGCGGTACGTCACAGATCATGCCGGCGTGCCAGTCTACGCCGATGAATCGGCACAATCGCCTGCAGATGTACTCGAGATCATCCGCTACAGAGCTGCCACTGGTGTGAACGTCAAAATCATGAAGGCGGGCATGGTTGGAGCGCTTGAAATAAAATCAATCTGCCGCGCGGCAGGCTTGGATCTAATGTTTGGGTGTATGCTGGAGTCGAAGATCGGGCAATCGGCAGCCGTGCAGATAGCCTGCGGAACGGCAGCGTTTAATATTTTCGACCTAGACTCCGATTTGCTCATTGCAGACCAACCCATCAAGGGAGGCGTTGAGCGTCACGGGCCGTTTTTGAAAGCATTATACAGACCGGGCCTTGGCTGCGAAATAGTCGAAGGTGCGTTTTAGACCTTCTTCAAAACCAACAACTGGCTCGAACCCAAGCACATCACGAGCGCGCTTGATGTCGCTTATCGAGTACTTGATCTCACCCACCACCGGCGGATCATAAACTATCCGAATTGCTTCGCTTTTTATGTCGAATTCGCCTGAAGAGTAGCAGGCGGCAATAACTTTTAGGTGATCCGTAAGTTCGTTGATCGATACAGATCTTCCTCCGGCAATGTTGAATACCTTACCCGCAGCATTAGGAACTGTACAGGCAAGCAAGTTGGCACGAGCGACGTTTTCGACATAAACAAAATCTCTTGTTTGCTCGCCGTCGCCGTAGATATGCAACTCCTGAACTTTTATGATACGGTCGATGAACTTCGGTATCACAGCCGCGTACTGCGAGCTGGGATTCTGGCGCGGACCGAACACGTTGAAGTAACGCAAGCATACGGTCTCTAATCCGTAGAGATAATAAAATACCCGACAGTAGTGTTCCCCCGCGAGTTTGCTAACTCCGTACGGTGAAAGAGGCTGCGGAAGCATAGTCTCGTCTTGCGCTGTTTTTCCTGTATCTCCATAGACTGCGCTCGAAGAAGCCAGCACCACACGTTTTACGCCCTTCTCTTTTGCGGCCATGAGAACGTTCAGCGTGCCGGTCACGTTCACTTCGTTGACGAATGCTGGGTCCTCCAGCGACTTAATGACCGATATCTCCGCCGCATGGTGAATGACGTAGTCCACACCGTCTGTTGCCGCTCTGAGAGCCTCAATATCGCGAATGTCGCCGTGGATGATCTTCACGCGATCTTCCACTGCAGCCAGGTTCTCCATACGACCTGTAGAAAAGTCGTCGAAAACAACTGCTTCGTGTCCCTCTTTCACAAGAAGCTCGGTTATGTGTCCGCCGATAAATCCGGCGCCACCGGTAACAAGAAATCTGCTCAAGTCTATCTCCTCTTAGACAGCTCGAAAAACGCCTTTTGCTCTTCTCGACTCTTGTGACGCTGATCTCCGAACGAAAACACCCTAATCGCTGCGAGAGGCTGAATCGGGCACGCGTTCTCGCAAATGCCGCAACCGACGCATTTGTGTTCATCAACGAACGGTCGCTTTATGCCATCCACTGCCTTCCAATAAAGCGCGTGATAAGAGCAATGCTCATCACAGACCAAACACTGCTTGTCAGAGTTCCAGGCTATGCACTGCGACCTGTCGATCACAGCTCTCCCCATGAACAACCAGCTCTTTTCCTTGATTTCGAAAGGCTGTATTGCCTGCGTGGAACACACCTGAGAACAGAGATTGCAATTTTGAGTGCACTCGCCGATTCTTGGAACGAGCACCGGAGTCCACAATCCGAGTATACCAGCTTCCGTAAGAGCAGGCTGAAGACCGTTGGTGGGACAAACCTTCATACACTCGCTACACCGAATGCACCTGTCTACAAACTCATCCTCCGGAAGAGAACCAGGCGGGCGAATCAGAGTTTCCGAGGAGACTTTAACTTTTCCTGCTCGGCTCGTCTTTGCAGCAACGTTGCTGCCTCCAAGTATTGCAAATGCAGCTCCAAGACCAAGTCCTTGAATGATTCGTCGACGATCAAGATCGAGTTCAGGGTGAAAGCCTTGTCTTGATAGAGTCGGGGCAATTACGGTTACATGCTTGGGACAGACCGATGTGCAAGAATAGCAATATATACATTCTGCTGCCTTGTATTGGGTCGGATCCTCCATAATGGCTCCGGTTCGACAATCCGGCACGCATTTTCCGCAATTAATGCATCCAGGCTTCACAACACGGCGAACTATCGAGAACCTCGAAAGCGTTCCCAACAGCGCACCAAGAGGACAAAGGTTCCGACACCACCACCTGCGCGCAACCGAACCCATCGCGAGGATGACCACGAAAACTGTCGCTGCAAAGAAGTTTAGACGGAAGAAGTATTGCACGTCCCGCGGAAAGTAGGTGTTCTCGACCAAAAACGGTATTCGCTCTGACGCGAAATCGCTGGCGCCTGCTGCCAACACTGCTGTTTGAATGATTGGGTAGACGGCGAATGTGAACGCTCGTGTGATGATCGTAATCGGATCGAAGAAGTATGCCGCTTGCGCTGAAAACACCGCCGCAACGAGGACTGCAATTAAGACGTAATACTTCAGCGCAGGGAAGTTTTTGGCTCTTCGCTCTCTGTTCCTCGATCTCCGTCGCCTAATGAACAGCCGATCAACTGCATCGATTGCGGTGCCCATTGGGCAAACCCAACCGCAAAAGAATCGTCCAGCAACGACAGTCAGGATCACGACAGGCAACGCGTAAAAGAGCATCACTTGTATGACCTGTCTGCCGGCGATCATCGCAGTAAGTCCAAGCAGCGGGTCGATGCGGAAAAACGTGTCGATCGGAGCAGCAGACGGAAGCGCTATTTTCTTGAGCATCGGGTCGTACTTTCCGACCGTCAGAAGAAATAGGTATAGGAATGCTGCAAAAGCCAGCACCTGCACAACGCGACGGATATTTTGCATACGGAGGATTCTGGACTTCACTTTCCTCCGCCCTCAGCTCAATATTCTCATCTTCTTCAGGTCGATTTCCCCTATCCCAAGCTCGTGCGCGAACTTGATGTAGCCGATATCCGACGGCTTCACATCGAAAAGAGTTGCTCCAAAAGCATCAACAGCAACCGGATCCGCACCAGCGATTATCTTCTTGACGTCTTTCGTCTGACCGGGACCTTTGGGACCATTGGTAAGAAGGATTCTTGTTGCGTCAAGAACGGTCAGGTCCGGCTTGATAGCAGTTGCATAATCGGCGATGCACTGGTCAAGGGACGCACTCTGATGCCAGGCTTGGCGATCCCAATTGCATCCCATTAGGTTTTTAAGACCAAGCGTTAGTTTGGTTGCGGAGTGGGTTTTCGCTATCGGCACGTTAATGAACACGTCCGCCTTGAGTATATCTTTAATGCAAGTATCGGACTTGATCACCTTGCCTTTTGGAACGGCAATTGTGCGATAGTCGGATTCGTTCTGCGCGGCCGCCACAACGGCTCCGGCTTTCTCCGCTGCAGCTTGAATACCCGTGAACCCAAGCACACCCTCAGCAGGACGATCGATGATATGATCGATCACCAATACTTTATCCGCTCCCGCTTCTTTGCACATTCTCACGATTTCAGCCACGACTTCTGGATTTGTAGTTGCAGCAGCCGTTGGAGGGCGGTTCCACGCAATATTGGGCTTCACGACAACGAAATCGCCCTTGCGAACAAGCTTCCTTATTCCTCCCAAAGCATCGATTGCCGCACGAGTGTTCTTTGCGGAACCGTCCCCCGATATCACAGCAAGCTCGTTCGGGTTGAATTTTGGAGTGCGAGATGCCACAGACTTTGCGTTAGCCTCCGGCCTCGAAGAACACCCACCTACGAATAACGCCGCACCTATTCCGGCCACGGCTTCGATAAATTCACGTCTGTTGAGTTTCCTCATTTCTTACCTCTTTTGCTTTGGCGCATCTTGAACAGAAGCCGTCTCTTCTTCTCAAAGGGCCAACCAGGTCTCCATAATAGTGATTGTGACACAGGACTCTCTTGCATTCCGGGCACACGTGTCCTGTCTTTAGCTCAACTCCACACTCATCGCAGAAAAACGCAACTATTTTGCGGCTCACTTTTTTCCGGTCTACGACTTTCTGATCTTCCGATCGATAAGCTTCATGAATTGCTCTGTATCGCCCAGAGCCTTGTTTGCGGAGTGAAATGCAATCACAGTAGTGAAGTATTTCCCTGTAACGAAGTATCGGCTGACATTTGGCTTAGTGACTAAAAAGTTCGGTCCCCTGATGCTTTTCGACTTTGCAGTGCCCTTAAGCTCCTTTTTCCAGTATTCAAGGAAAGCTGTTGCCGCCTTTTCGGATTTCATCGTATGTATGGTAACTTCGAGATAGTCATCGCCGTGTTTGTATGTCTGCCTGGCTGCGTCGATGACTCCATTTTTCGTATATAGCTCGTAGCCTCCGTCGTAAATCCTGGAAATATCATCGCCTTTGCCATATTGCAGTGAGTCAGGAAGTATAGACCAGCCTTTTATCTCGTCTTTTGCCGGAAGAAACCTCTGCACTGCTGGAACGCCTGCAGCAAAAACAGCGGTTGCCAAGAAGACGAGGGCGAGAAAAACGTGTCTGGAGTATTTCTTCATAGTTCCGTCCTGTTCGAGCCGACGCCAAGTCAAGCCCGTTGTCTCTTGTGTTTTATTGTACGATACCCGGCACAGCCCGTGCAACCTTTCGTGCAACTGTACGATATCCGGCACAGCATTCCTCGCAAATGAGGTTTGCAACGGAGTGTAAACCCGACGGTTTCATTGCTCCATTGTCTCTTAGCCGAAACCAAACAAGAAATGCGACAGACTCTACCAATCGGGGACATCTATATTTTCGATCGACTTTTTCACATCATCATCGTCCTGTTTGCTTCGTGCGTGCGGGTTATTTCGCATCTGTGACGGGGGGGGTGACAATGGGACAATAAAAGATTTTAAAAACCGGTTGACAAGCCCTCTTGGTTGGGGTATACTCTTACCGATTTTATAATAACAAGTCCTGAGTAGAAAACTACCAGGCAGCCCGAAGTTTGGGCAGCAGTATCTGCAAGTCAGTGGTGTGAATTAAAACGGTTCGGAGGAAAGAGTCTATAACATAATTTGGCGCAGCCGATTGAGTTGGTTGCTTTTTAACTTATTCCCTGGCGAGAGATGGTTAGGGTAAGAGGAGCCTTCGAGCCGTTATAGCAAGCTGAGGTGTATTAGATATGTCTGTTGTTCGATTTCGGCGCTGCCTTTTTGTGTGCGCTATTGGAATCTTCTTACTCTCTGTTTTAATCCCCGCAAATGCGGCTGACCGTGCTCGAGAGATAGCCGCTCACTCTCTTCTTGCCGAGGGCGAGAAGCTCAACGAAGCCACCCAACCTGCTGCAGCGCTTGAGATATTCGAGCGTGTAGCCAGGGAATATCCGGAGACCGAGGCAGGGATGTTTGCTCAGTTCAGGCGTGCGGAGACGCTGGTGTTTCTTGATCGTTGCACTCGCTCAGATGGTTATTGAGACCTACCCGAATACTGTTGTTGCTGCGTGGTCTCAGTTTTCGATTGGCCATGCTCTGTTGAAGCAGCAAGGCAGACCGGACGAGGCTGTGCAAGCTTTCAGGAAAGTAAAGGGAATGTTGCCGAACAAACTGGACCTTGGCGCTTTGGAGGGTTCGAGGGTAGTGCTTGCACAGTTGATGCAGCAGCACTACGGTCTTTCTGAGAAGACGGACCCGCTTGCGATGGCATCGTTTTTGGGAGTGGACAGGAACGATGCAAAGGCTAAGGCGGAGCTGTATGCGATATTGGCTTTTCATTGGGGGAGGTCCGGTCGAATCGACCTGGCGAACCCTGTGCTGGCCAGGTTATCTCAGGAATGTCCTGAGGAGAGGGACGAGCTTGAGTGGGCGAAGGCGGAGGTAGGCATAGGTTATCTGAACGTTCACGTTGAGGGTGATGAGTTTTGCAAGCTTGCGATTGAGTTGTTGAAGCCTGTGCTTTCGTCTGGTGTGCCCAACGACGAGTCTGGGAAGGCAGCGATCTGCCTTGCAAGGTTTTACAAGCGAAGTGGGAAGTATGCTGAGGCGGCAGGAGTGCTCGAGGGAGCGATCGAGAGGCACATCGATACGGCGCATGCTGCTGAGATGCTCTACGAGCTGGCAACTGTCCTGCGTAAGCAGGCTAAGAACGAGGAGGCCGTCAAGGTCCTGAATCGGATCGTGGCGGAGAAGCCTGTATCTCGGTATAGGATAGCATCGGAGCGTCTTATCGAGGAGATGAGCAAGGACCGCTCTGAGACTCAGGCTTCACTTGACGAGCTTATCAAGGAAGCGGATGCGAAGTTCGACCCGAAGTGGAAGGAACTGGCATCTGCGCCGAAGGACGG
>Ga0123519_10013556_pt1 | contig 11702 bp, 9 predicted proteins | sample YelNatPaOPRAMG02_FD_87396 | JGI IMG/M metagenome (GOLD analysis project Ga0123519, IMG submission 87396) | Hot spring microbial communities from Yellowstone National Park - Yellowstone National Park OP-RAMG-02 (version 2) | ecosystem: Environmental > Aquatic > Thermal springs > Hot (42-90C) ... | reverse complement strand
GTAAATTTATCAGAATTAGGATCAAATGATGGATAACAAGCACAGGTTAGTATTTCGCCTGTTTTAGGATTTTGGATTAATACGAACCCTTTTTTGGCATCATATTTTTCAACAACTTTTTTTAATTCTCGTTGTGCTATATATTGCAATACACTATCTATCGTTAAAATAACATTGAAATAATTATTCGCTGTTTTATCATCAGCGACTTTTATTTCATAAGTTTTACCATATCTCTTATAGACCTCTTTACCACTTTTTTTGGTAAGTTCTTTATCATATAAAAGTTCAATTCCTGATGAACCTCTCGAATCTATATTTACAACACCGACTATATTCGCAGTTAAATCACCTAATGGATAGTATCTCTTTGTTTCTTTTTGAAACACAAGTCCTTTAAAATATTCTTTTTTCTCTTGTAATAATCTGGATATCTTTGGGTCTATCTTCCGTTGTAACCATACAAAATATTTGTCTTGATTAATTTTATATTTCAAATATGTTTGATTTATCCCAAGTATACTTGAAATCTCTTTCACAAAATGATCTTTATTTTTTATTAATTTTGGATTTAATCCTACAGAATCAACTTCTATACTTACAGCAAGTGTTTTTCCATTTCTATCCCTTATTTCTCCACGTGTAACAGGTGATGTTTTTACGCTACTTATTTGTTCTTCTGCTATTGAATTTAAATATCTGTGTTGCCATATTTGTAGATAAAATAATCTTATGCTTAACAGAATAGGTATAAACATAATTAAAATAAAAGAAAATAATAATCTTCTATCAACCAGTTTCATAATTTATACTACCAATTTATTCAATCTCAATAATCTGTGATTTAGTAGGTGGTTGCAAATTCATCTCATTAGCTATTTCACCTAACCGCTCTGGAGATGATAACGAATCGACAGTTATTTTAAGTTGAGTATTGAGATTTTTTTCTTCTTTTAATCTTAAACGCAGTTTTTCTAAATCATAACCTAATCTCTCAGAACTAATCTGTAACCAAACATAAAATAGTAATATAAAAAAACCGATTAGAACAAATATTATCAATTTAAAAAAATTTAATTTCATCTAAAAAATTAAATTATTTTTTCTGCTACTCTTAATTTTGCACTTCTTGACCTAGGATTTTCTCTAACTTCTATTTCCGATGGCATAATAGGTTTTTTTGTTATTATATTTAAAATATTTTCTTTTTTCAGTTTATTAAATGTCTGTTTAACAATACGGTCTTCAAGTGAATGAAAAGAAATAACTTCTATTCTACCACCTTTAACCAATAACTTCCATATAGAATTTAAAACTTTATCTAAATTTTCTAATTCATTATTTATGTAGATTCTTAATGCCTGGAATACTCTTGTTGCGGGATGTATTTTCATGTTTGAATAAGGAACAGCTGATTTTATTATATTTGCAAGTTCCAATGTTGTTTTTATTGGTTGAAATCTACGTTTTTCTATAATTTTTTTTGCTATTCTTTTAGAATACCTCTCTTCACCATAATTTTTGAATATCGATACCAATTCTTCATAAGAAAATTTATTTATTATATATTCTGCATTAATTTCTTTGTTTTTATCCATCCTCATATCTAAATTTCCATCTAACTGAAAACTGAATCCGCGTTCAGGAACACTTAACTGCATATTTGAGACACCTAAATCAAACAATATACCATTTATAAAATTTATTCCTAAATTTTTTAGCAACTCAGGTATATTAATAAAATTTTCATTATAAATTCTAACATTATGATAGTGTCCTAAATTATCATTAGCAATTTTAACTGCTGTCTCATCAACATCTAATGCAATAATTTGTCCTTTTTTCGATAATTTTTTCAATATTTCTTTTGCATGTCCACCAGCACCAACTGTTGCATCAATATAGATACCATCAGGATTTATATTTAAATTTTCTATTACTTCTTTTAACAGAACAGGTTTATGATTATCCATTATTTAGAATTCTAATTTTCTTGATAATTTTTCAAATATCTTTTTTGATTTATTATAATATTTTTGCCATAATTCTTTTGACCATAATTCTAATCTATTACCTACTCCAATTATTACAACTTCTTTCTTTATATTCGCTTGCAATTTTAATGTATTAGGTAAAACGATTCTTCCTTGATTATCATTTTCTACTTCAACTGCATTCGCTAGAAACATACGTTTAAATGCTCTCTCTTTTGATTTATCAAATATTTGTAAATTATCAAATTTACTAATTATTTTTTCCCATATATCTTTTGAATAAATATACAAACATTTATCTATTCCTGATGTTATAATAAAATTTTTTGTTTTTTTTCTTAATTTTGCAGGTAAGAAAAATCTATTTTTATCATCCAAAAGATGGTAATAAGTTCCTATATAAACTGTTTTATTCATTTAAATAAATACATAAATCCATTATTAACCACAAAAATCCATTTTTCACCACTTGCTAATAATATACATAATATTATATTGTTTGTCAAGTGTTTTTTAAAAATATTTTTTGTTGTTTAATATCCTAAAATTATTTGAAGATATAAAATACTATATTTTAGAGAATTGTATATTATTTATAATTAGGATTTTGTAGACATAAAATCGGCAGGACGTTTAGTGGTAAAACCAAAATAGTATTTTATTGATTCTGTTATCCTTTCACTAGCTTTACCATCACCATAAGGATTTATTGCTTTTGACATCTTATTATATTCTTTTTTATCTGTTAATAATAATGAAACTAATTTAACAATATTACTTTTTTCTACACCTGCTAATCTCACAGTTCCAGCAATTATTCCTTCTGGACGCTCTGTTAATCTCCTTAATACAAGAACAGGTTTTCCTAATGATGGCGCTTCTTCTTGCAAACCACCTGAATCCGTTAATATAAAATATGATTTATTCATAACATTGACTAAATCAAAATAATCCAAAGGTTGTGTAAGATAAACTCGCTCTGTATTTCCTAATATTTTTTTCACTGGTTGAGTTATATTTGGATTAGGATGAACAGGATATATAAATAATACATCAGGATAGTTTTTAACAATTTCATTAACAGCATAACATATATTTTTTATTGGTATACCAAAATTCTCTCTCCTATGTGCTGTTAATAGAATGATACGATATTTATTTAATAATTTTTTTTTGTTGAATAATTGTTTTAAAATATAATTACTAAAAATATGTTTCTTTTTTAACACAAAATTTAGAGCATCAATAACAGTATTCCCCGTTATAAATATATTTTTTGGATTAATATTTTCTTTTATTAAACATTTTTTGGCTCTTAGTGTTGGTGCAAAATGCAGATTTGCCATCATATCTACTAATAACCTATTCATTTCTTCAGGATAAGGATTAAATTTATCATAAGTTCTAAGTCCGGATTCAATATGACCTACTGGAATTTTATGATAAAAAGAAGCAAGTGTACTTGCTAATGTTGTTGTAGTATCTCCATGAACAAGAACGAGGTCTGGCTTCTCTTTTTTTAATACATTATCAAGTTTTATTAATGTTTTTGTTGTTATATCCGATAATGTCTGATTTTCTTCCATAATATTCAAATCATAATCAGAATTTATTGAGAACAAGTCCAATACTTGGTCAAGTAAATATCTGTGTTGCGCTGTTATACATACTTTCACTTCAAAATATTTTTTTTCAACTGATAATTTTTTTATAACAGGTGCTACTTTAATTGCTTCAGGCCGTGTTCCAAAAATAAAAAGTATTTTCTTCATTATCTCTTACTTAATGCTGTGATTGTTATCGCAATAATTGATAAGATAAGTGTTACAATATATAAAAACAGAACAACTTCTCTCTGGGTCCAACCAAATTTAAGTAATCTGTGATGTATATGTTTTTTATCCGGTTCCCCTATACTCATTCCTTTTCTTAGACGCCGATATATTGAAAAAACTACATCGATTACAGGTAACGCTATAATTATTATAGGAATAAATAATGACATAACAGCTGTTGTTTTTAATGTTCCGATAATACTTATACTTGCTAAAAGGAATCCCAAAGTAAGAGCGCCACTATCACCCATAAATACTTTAGCTGGATTAAAATTAAATAACAAAAAACCCAATGTAGCACCACATAGAATAAGTGACAAAATAGCACTAAGTTGCAATTGACTTAAAATTATCGGGTCATTGGTCTGCTTCATTTGTAAAATTGACACTATAAAAAAAGTACCACTAGCAATAGTAACTATTCCTGCAGCAAGTCCATCGAGTCCATCAGCAAGATTTATTGTATTCATGAATCCGATAATCCATAGAACTGTTATCCCCTGACTTAATAATATCGGAAATTGATAATATTTCAATGTTGTTGGTAAAACTATTCCTGAGATTCGTATTCCGAAATCCATAGCACAATATGCAGAAATAATTTGAACAAGGAATTTTGTTAAAGCACGGACACCCCTTTTATCATCTATCATACCTAAGATAAGAACAAAAGTCATTCCTGTAAGTAATCCAGCAATTTGTGTTTCTAATGAAAGATTACCTATAAATTTACTTGTGTATGAGAGCTTTCCTATAAGAAGGTTTCTGAATTGAGGTGAAATATAACGAATTATTATCAATGTTATAACAAAAGTTAAAAATATTCCTAACCCACCCCATCTCGGTATAGGTCTTGTATGAACTTTTCTTTTATCCGGGATATCATAAACATCAAATTGTTTGCTTAAAAATATTGATAACGGAACAAAAAATAGACTTAATAAAATTGATATAAGTATTGAAGCGACATAAACTTTTGCCATTTTATTTATTTAACAGGATAAACAGGAAATTTCTCAGTAAGTTTCTTTACTTCATTTCTTATTTCTAATAATATCTTTTTATTTTTTCTGTTCTCAAGTGTTTTAATAATTAATCTACCTATCAGTTCTATTTCTTTCTCTTTCATACCACGTGTTGTAACAGCAGGTGTTCCTATCCTTATTCCTGATGTAATGAATGGTTTTTCTGTATCATAAGGAACAGAATTTTTATTAACTGTTATTCCAACACTATCAAGTAATTTTTCTGCTTCGATTCCTGTCATATTCTTGTTTCTTAAATCCACAAGAAACATATGACAATCTGTTCCACCGGATACAATTTTGTAACCGAAATCAGATAAAGTTTTAGCTAACATACGTGAATTTTTTAATATTTGTATCTGATAATTCTTAAATTCATCTTGTAGTGCTTCTTGTAAAGCAACTGCTTTTGCTGCAATAACATGCATTAACGGACCACCTTGCATTCCAGGAAAAACTGTCTTATCAATAAGTTCAGCATATTTCTTCTTACATAATATTAATCCTGAACGCGGTCCTCTCAATGTCTTATGTGTAGTTAAAGTAACAAAATCAGCATAAGGGACAGGAGACGGATAAACACCTGCTGCTATCAATCCTGCATAATGAGCAATATCAGCCATAAAATATGCTCCAACTTTATCACAAATATTACGGAATCGTTTCCAATCTATTACTCGAGAATATGATGAACTGCCAGCAACAATTAAATGTGGTTTATGGATTTTTGCAAGTTTTTCTACTTCATTATAGTCAATTAATTGTGTATCTCTTGTAACACTTATTGGTATTGTTAAAAAATATTTACCTGAAAAACTTGTTGGATGCCCATGTGATAGATGACCTCCGTGTGATAAATGCATACCCATTATACTATTGCCAGGTTTCAGAACAGCAAAATATACAGCCATATTAGCTTGTGTTCCTGAGTGTGGCTGGACATTAGCATGTTCTGCTCCAAAAACTTTTTTAGCTCGTTCAATAGCAAGTTTCTCTACAATATCAACATATTCGCAACCACCATAATATCTTTTGCCAGGATACCCTTCAGCATATTTATTTGTTAAAATAGAGCCCTGCGCTTCTAATACAGAAATAGAAGTATAATTTTCTGAAGCAATAAGTTCTAGGCAATTTTGCTGTCGTGATAATTCTTTAATTATAACATTATATATCTCAGGATCGCTTTTCTTAAGATTCTGTAATCTTTTTTCCATAAATTTTTACCTCATAGTTTCAATTTATTTACTAATTTTTTAATACATTCTTTTATCATTTCTGCACAATGTTCATACATTTCTTCTGTCTGACCTATAGGATCAGAAATTTCGGTACCGTTATTATAGTCGCCAATATATTCCTTCAATAAATATATTTTACTTTTTATCCAAGGATATCGACTTAATAACACTGATTGATGTAACTTTTCCATAACCAGTATAATATCAGCATTATTGACTAATTGTTCGTTTACAGAAGTTGCAACATGTCCTCTTACTTCTATGTTATCTTTTTTCAATATCTTTTTTATTATATCTGGAACTCGAAAAAAAGGGGATGCAGAAATTCCACATGAGTTAACTTCTATTCCATTTAATCTAAACTGTTCAATATAATTTTTCAAATATAATTCAGCGACTAAACTTCGACAAGTATTTCCTGTACAAACAAATAATATTTTCATATAATCTATTCTTGATATAGTTATTTACGACAACTTTATGTTCGATAATGAGCATTTATTTTAACATAATCAAAAGATAAATCACAAGTATAGTATTTTATTTTTTCTTTACCTGTATGTAAATCTACTGTTATATTAACTTTTTTATTATCAAGTATTTTTTTAACTTTTTTTTCACTAAAATCTAATAACTGGCTATTTTTACACAAACAATAATTATTAAAATAAATATCTATCTTACTAGGGTTTATTCTAACACCGCTCATTCCGACAGCAGTTAAAACTCTTCCCCAGTTTGCATCGTTCCCAAAAAATGCTGTCTTAACAAGTGGAGATGTTGCTATTTTTTCTGCAATTTTCTTCGCATCATTTTTTGTTTTAGCGTTTATAACATTAATTTCAATTAATTTTGTTGCACCTTCACCATCAGAAACAATCTTTTTTGATATTTCTGAACAGACATAATTTAAATGTAAGTAAAATTTTCTATAATCATTATTGTATTCAGTTATCTTCTTATTTCCAGCAGAACCGTTTGCTAAACAGAATACAGTATCATTTGTTGAAGTTACTCCGTCTATACTTAACATATTAAAAGTATTATTAACAACTGATTTTAATGCATGATCTAATATTCGTTTTGATATATTACAATCTGTAAGTATAAAACATAAAAAGGTTGCCATAGACGGATGAATCATACCGGATCCTTTTGCAAAAGAAATTATTTTTATCTCAGAATTGCCAATATTATATTTTGAAGATACTATTTTAGGAACAGTATCAGTTGTCATGATAGATTCAGCAGCGTTATTTATTGAATACGGTTTTTTATCTATAAGGTAGTTACACAATTTTTCTAGTCCTTGTTTTATTTTATCCATTGGGAGGTATTCTCCAATCACACCTGTTGAAGCAACAAGAACAGAATTACTCTCATTAAATCCAATAAATTTTGATACATAATCACACATAGTTATTGCATCTCTTAATCCTAATTTACCTGTTGCTGTATTAGCACATCCAGAATTAGCAACAATACAGCGTATTTTATTTCTGATATGTTTTTGGCTTATCAATACTGAAGCAGATTTTATTTGGTTAGAAGTAAAAACACCTGAAGCGATACAAGGAGAAAACGAATAGAATAATCCTAAGTCCCTATTTTTAGATCTTTTTATACCACAATGTATTCCATTAACCCAGAAACCATTTGGTAAAAAATTTTTATTAACATCTGACATTTATATTATATAAACCAATCCATCACAACTTTATTTTAATTATTTTCTATTTTATAATTTTCTTGTTAATAACAAATTATAAGAAAGATACAGTCCATTATTGAGAAACTCGTAATACCTCTTCCAATGTTGTCATTCCGTTCGCAACTTTCAATAATCCATCCTGGAATAATGTTCGCATACCTTGTTTTATTGCTAACTCGCGGATAGGTCCAGCAGCAACTTCTTTCAAGACAAGTGCCCTAATTTCTTCAGTCATCTGAAGATATTCATGGATTCCTGCTCTACCTTTATATCCAGTATTATTACAAGTTGGACATCCTCTTCCTTTATATAAAGTTAGTTCTGGAACTTCAATTTTATTTTGTTTTAAAATGTTTAAGAATTCACTATCAGGTTGAATTCTCTCTTTACAATCAGGACAAACTTTTCTAACTAACCGTTGTGCCAATACACATTCTACTGTTGATGATATCATAAAAGGATATGCTCCCATCTCGTAAAGGCGTGCAACCGCTGTTGGTGCATCATTTGTATGTATTGTAGAAAAAACCAAATGTCCTGTCATTGCTGCTTCCATAGCAGTTATAGCTGTTTCTTTATCACGTATTTCACCAATCATTATCACATCAGGATCCTGTCTTAAGAAAGCCCGTAATGCGGCAGCAAAATCCAATCCTATTTCCTGATGCATATTTACTTGAACAATACCAGGAAGATTATATTCAACAGGATTTTCTGCAGTAAGTATTTTTATAGAAGAATCATTTATAGAACTTAATGCTGAATATAATGTTGTTGATTTACCGCTTCCTGTTGGTCCACAAACAAGTATGATTCCATACGGTTTATTAATTGATGCTTTAAATTTTTCAAGAGTATCAGGTAAAAAACCAAGTTTTTCCATATCAACCATTATTGCGCCACGGTCTAATATACGCATTACACAGGATTCACCGTATACAGTAGGAATTATATTCACTCTGAATTCAACAGGTTTTCCACTAGCAATAAGTTGTATTCTACCGTCTTGAGGACGCCTGTGTTCAGTTATATTCATTGAGTTTGTCATAATTTTTATTTTTGCTATAACTGCATTTCGGTATGCAAATGGAGGAATAAATGGTGCTTCCTGTAATACGCCATCAATACGGTATCTGACTAATAGTTTTTTTTCAAATGGTTCAATATGGATATCACTTGCTTTTTTTTGTATAGCACCTAAAATAATAGCATTAACAATTTTTTCAACTTCTGGTGCTGAAGCATCTATTTCTGCTATATCTAATTTTTCTTCTTCTTCTGCCTTTTCTAAATTTATCTCTGATTCTACTGATGATACGCTTGAAAGAATTTTTGATACTGCTTCTTCATTAATCCCGCTTCCTCCATAAACTTTATCCAATGCTTTATTAATATCATCAGGTAGACCTAAATAAGACAATATATCAAATCCTGTTCTCAAATGGATATCCTCTATCGCAAACAGGTCTCTTGGATCTACCATAGCAACAAAAAGTATATTCTCTTCTTTCGCAAACGGAACAGCTTGATGTCGTCTTGCACTACTTTCTGGTATAAGTTTTACTACTTCTGAGTCAATTTCAAGTTCAGTCAAATCTACTGCTTTTAATCCCCATTCTTCTGATAATTTACGTAAAAGAACTGGTTTTTCTATCAATTTCATATTAACCAAAACTTGTTGTAATGGTATCCCGCTTTTTTTTGATTCTTCTAATGCAATATTCAATTTATCTTCTGGTAAAAGTTTACTATCAACAATTATGTCCTTAATTGTTTTTCTGCGTGCAGTTGTTTTCATTTTTTTGATTATTTCTGATTATTTTCACTTATTTATCTATTTTATTAAATATTATTTATTAAGTCAATTTTGATTTAATAGTATTTTTTATGTAAAATATGTAATGTTTGCCGCGGTGGTGGAATTGGTAGACACGCGGGTCTCAAAAACCCGTTCCGAGCAAATCGGAATGAGAGTTCAAATCTCTCCCGCGGCATTTTTTAATGATTTCAGTAACTTAATCTAAACTCACCAAACTCAATTTTTTTATTCATATAACATTCATATTAGCAATTAAATTTCATTCTCATTAAATAATTAACGAAACTTCTACTCTTTATCAGAAAGATGTTCCGAAAGAAAAATATGATATTGACTTATCATTTATTGGTGAATAAGAATAAAAAAAGTTTATACTTAAAGGAAACATTTGTAATAAGAAGGTATTTAATCGTATGCCTGAACCAAAACTATATATAACATTATTAGAATTGAATTCTCTATCAGCAGAAGTATATAGGTAATAATCTCTAGTTTTACCCCATCCGTAACCAGCATCACAAAATAATATACCATAGAATGATTTGAAAAAGAAATCGGGGAATATATACCACATATAGTAATTTATATCCTTGACGATAGGAAATCTCCATTCGATATTAGATAATAATATATTTGATGCGTACCAAGTTGAAATATTTTCTGGATTTATTCTCAAACGTTCATAACCACCAAGTTGATAGAGGCCATAATCTCTTCCCATACTTGTTGCATATATTAATCTTGAAGCTATTGTTTGCTCATTCCCGAGTGGTTGAAAGTTCTGTAATTCTACTCCAATATTTTGATAAATATAATCAGCACCAAAAATATCTGTTCCAAATTGTCCATATATCCCTGTTCTCATTCCTGATGTCTCTTCGAGATATTTTCCGTACACAGTATCTCTAATAAAATTTGAAATAATAATATGTTCTTTAGTATATTCACCTTCAGAATTTGCTACTCCGAATTCAATTCTATTAAATTTGTTAAGTGGATATATTACGGCACCAAGTTGTGATTTCTGTATTTCATATTTATTAGTAGAATAATTAAATTCTGTTGAAGCAGATAGATTAAATACAAACTGTGGTCTAAATCTTGCATATGTATAACTTATTTGATAATCTAACATATCTACTGAATTTACATAACTTGCATAATTTGTATACACAGACGCTGAATGGTTACCTGTCATATCAGAAAACTGCCAGTAAAGAATTGCAAAAAAACCTTCCATAGTTGAATAATAAAAAAACGGGTAAAACAGATCAGTTGAAAAACTTAATCTGTATGGTCTTGATTTCGGGAATGGTTTAGTATCCTTAGTCAGTGATAATTCTTGAGGTGCAGAATATACAATTTGACTCTCATTAAATTTGTCAGAATCAGCAATATATATATGTTTCTCATTATTACGAAATGAACTGAACACGATTTTTTTACCATCTTTTGAAAATGTCGGATTAAAATCTCCACCTATATTTTTTGTAATACATTTTATCTCTTTTGTTTCAATATTCACAGTATAAATGTTGTATATATTATCTTTATCTGATATAAAAACAACTGTTTTATTATCAGGAGCAAAAGAAGGAGTAATCTCATCATTTGGTAAATTTGTCAATTTTGTTATTGATTTTGTTTCAAGATCCATTAACATCAAGTCTTTCTGATATGGTCTCGTCTGAGAATCTGTTAATATCTCCTGGCTAAAAACCAAGTATCTATTATCATTTGATACTGATACATCTGAAACATAACTTACTCCATCTGTTAATTTAACAAGATTGGTTCCATCTATATTCATTGAATATATATCCGTCTCTGTTTTATCCATACCGACAAAATATATTTTTTTCCCGTCATAATCAATAACAGCAGATTGGATTATTGTTATAGGTATATCTATTCTTCTAAATCTATTTATAGTTAAATTATAAAGATAAATGTAATCTTTTCGTGATTTATTACCGATAAAAAGTAAATATTTATTATCAGAAGTAACTGAAAGTCCTCTACCTGTAGTATGGATACTCTCTACATCATCAATATTTTTAATATTTATTAAACTAAT